>WBZM01000026.1_pt1 | contig 288422 bp, 251 predicted proteins | sample 5204271 | NCBI WGS metagenome assembly WBZM01 (sample SAMN12344346, study PRJNA552823) | activated sludge metagenome | biome: Activated sludge suspended growth; feature: Nitrification reactor; material: Wastewater; isolation source: activated sludge from nitrification reactor of wastewater... | reverse complement strand
CTCGCGCCACTCACGAACGAGCTTCGTCCACGCCGCGCGTGACCGCTTCGCCATCTGTCGCACCTCCGCGCGCCGTCATACGCCCGGAACTGGCGTCGCGCAGCGACGCGATCGGCCGAACGGATACCCCCTAGTCCCCTGGAACCAACACTTCTTGAAGAATTCGGGCCGCCCCTGACGGGGCGAAGGCGGCCCGAATTCCCGGGCGAAGCGGCGATTTGTTCCTGAGTGGACTCATTGTTGTTTGCGTGGAAACTCCGTTTCCACGGGACTAGCCGACGAACACGGTCTCCTTCCCGGTCACGACGTTCTTCTTGTCCGTCGTCGGGTCTCCGATGCGGGCGAAGGCGAGCTGCCGCTCGCCCACGAAGACGGTCGGGCTGCCTTCTTTGATCTTGCCGCCCCCGGTGTGGGGCGTCTCCTTGTGCGCTGCCATGAGCTGCGACTTGCCGAGCACCACCGTCGGCTCACCCTGGACGATGAGCGCGCCGCTCTTCTTCTGTGCAGACGCCACCGTGATGCGCGTCTGGGCGGCGGCCCTCCTCCGTCGCATCGAGCGCCGCGCAGGAGCGGCGCGACGTCGCGAGGCCTTTTTCTTCTTCTTCTTCTTCGACTTCTTTCCGGCAGGAGCGGCGCTCCCGCGTGCGGCCCTCGGGATCTCGACGTGCACGTGTGTCGTGTGGGGGTTCCTCGGCTTGCCCTTCCGCTTGCCCGACTTGTAGACCCCCACGAACGGCGACCACTGGCCGGTCCTGGCCGACCAGATGCGCTTGTTCCAGATGACCGAAGAGACACCCGGCGTCTTTGTCGCCTGCTCCGCGATCTTGTCTCCGGTCGCGCCCGCCTTGTCGTCCGGGAAGATGTCGACGGCGCGCCCGTCGCAATGCGCGCTCCCGTCGCCCTTGTGCGAGAGGTCGCACCCCGGCCCCTCGTAGATGCTCATCTTCCGCCCGGGGTACATCGTCGTGAGCTGCTTCTGCAGCCCCCCGAGGGTCGGGTTCGGGTGAATGGTACCCATGGCTCAGTGGATCGGCCGGATCGACCCGATCACGTGCTCGACGACGTGGTCGCAGATCTCGCGCTCCTGATAGGACGACTCGGCCGCGACGATGAGGAGGGTGGAGCCCGACAACCAGTGAACGGCCCGCGTGTAGGCGATGTCGTCATCGTCACGCCAGCGCGAGATGACCTCGACGGCAGGCTCGTCCCCGACGCGGATCTGTCGCTCGGCGATGATGCTGAGCCCACGCGTCTCCTTCCGCGCCTCGGTCATCCGGCGCGCGACCGCGCTGGCCAGCGTCTCTTCGGGCCCGAGATGGTGCCGTTCGACGAGCAGCGCGACGCCGCCGCCATGCTCGGTCGTCGCCTCGAGGTGCGTGACCGTCCGATCCACGAACCCGGCTGGGAGATCGAAGGATGCTTCGTTCATGTAGTAGGCACTCATCGTTCGCTCCTTTGTCCGGTCAGGCTCGGACGGCTCCCAGCTCCACCACGTTCGACGGTCCGACGGCCGCGCGGAGCGCGGGGCTGTTCGAGGCGACGATCAGCTGCGAGTCCCCGATCAGACCCCGCACGGCCGCCAGCCAGGCGACCATCCCCGCCTCATGCACCGCGGCCTCCGGTCGATCGACAATGACGATCGAGCGCTGATGCCCCACCAGGAGGAGCGTCGCCGCCGTCACCACCGCGTCTTGCTCGGAGGTCGAGAGCTCGCCCACCGTGAGCGGGCCTTCGCCGCGGCTCTTGAAGCAGGATAGCGAATCGCTGCCGGCCGGCCCGGCGTAGGCGAGCGTGGGGCACATGGTGGCCAGCGCTTCGGCGAAGCGAGCTCCGACGTGCGGCCTGTGTGCGAGCTCGGCGAGGAACCGGGGAACGAACGCGAACTTCCGCGCCTCACGGGACAGACGCCAGATGCGCTGCTCGAACGCGCTCGTACCCTGTCCGACGCCCAGCGGCGGCAGCGTCCGAGCGGCCGGCAGGTAGTCCATCTTCCCGCAAGCGGGCTCGTGCTCGTAGCGCTCGAGGACCGCGAGGAGCCCTTCGTCGGCCTCGCGTCCGCAGCTCTTGGGCGCAAACAACGCCTCCGCGTGGGTCACGGCCTCCGCGCCGCCGAGGTTCCGCTCGGTCTCGTCGAGCAAAAACGTCAGCTCGATCTTCGCGTTTCGATCGCCCGGGCGGATCCATTTCCACCCAGCGACAGGCTGGCCGTACGGGGCAAGGACTTCCTTCGCCGCCACCAGGGCCTCGAGCAGCCGGGTCTTGCCTGAAGCCGGCGGCCCGGTGATCAGGGTCACGTCGCCTGCCTCCGTCGGAGCGCCGCCGCCGAACCGGACGGTCATGTCCTGAAGCCCGCTGATCGACAAGAAGGTAGCTGACTGGATGCGCATGGCTCACTCGCCTCCTTCGGGCCCAGGGGCCATCCCGGTCGCGGCCGCGGCTTCGGCCACCTTGGTCCCCGGGTTCAAGAGGACCTTCGGCGATTGGATGACGATGCAGTCGGGCGCGATGTGGATCATCGAGTTGCCGACGACGATTGTCGTCCCCACCTCGCTCGAGATCCTGTGCGAGCTGGCGCTCGAAGCGAAGTCCTGGACCGTGTCGAGGATGCGGTTCCCGCCGGTCATCTGGAGCAGGTTGCCGAGGACCGAGCCCATCTTGTCCTGGTTGACCGACTCGGTCTGGTTGCCGTCGACGTGCTCCTTGTCGTTCCCGCCGATGGCCATGTCGCGGTGCCGTCCGACCGAGAGCGTGGTGTCGTTGTTGACCCGCGTGTCCCAGTCCTTCTCCGCGTGCATGCGGATCTGCTCCGAGCCGGCCTTGTCCTCGAACATCAGCTCGTTGTACCCGCCGGTGTGGGGCACGCTGGCGCTCTTGAACCCGTTCTGCGTCTTGTTCATCGGCAGCGCGAACGGCGGTCGCAGCAGGTTGGTGAAGCAACGGCCGAGGATGACGGGCTCCTCCGGGCTGCCGCCCAAGAAGCCGACGATTACCTCCTGCCCGATGCGGGGGAGGTTGATCGCGCCGATGCCGTCTCCGGCCCACGCCTGGTTCACCGGCACCCAGCACGAGCTGTACTCGTCCATGTTGCCGTACCGATCCCAGTGAAACTGGACACGGACCCGCCCGAACTCGTCGCAGTGGATCGTCTCGCCCGCAGGGCCCACGACGATGGCGCTCTCCACGCCCTGGATCGTCGGCATCGGAGTGATCTGCGCGGGCCGGTACGGTGTCTCGCCGGAGACGGCGTTGACGCTGATGGTCGCCTCGCTGTCGTGACTGCCGCGCAAGAGCGTCCGCGTCACGAGGAGCTTCCCGAGGCGCTCGGTCGCAGGGTGCAGCCCCACCGAAAGGCGCAGCCCTGGGCGCAGGTCGAGGGCGTTCGACTCGAAGGCGACTCGCCTCGCCTGCGCCACCTCGGCCGCACCGACCTGCTCCGCGTGGCGGCGGGCCTCGACGTCGTCGGTCCGCGTGCGACCGCGATCGTCCGCGACCGGCGTGTCCTTGGGGCCGTCATTCCCGTACCGGAAGGCACCAGGAACGTAGGCGAAGTGCTCGAGGCGCGCCTCCAGCTCGTGCCGGCTCGGACCGGCCTGCCCGAGGAGCGGGCGATTCGGGAGCCGATGATCGTGGTCCGCCAGCGTGATCTTCCCGGCCATCAGCGCGCGGGACGCGCGCAGGCGGGTCGCGTGGACGTTCGTCGGGTCGGGCGAGTCGGCGTAGTCGAGCGGGGTCCCCCGCTCCTCGTTTCGCTCGGGCGCATCGCAGAACACGACGTCCGTGTCGCCGGCTTCGTTCTGCTCGAAGTAGTGCGTGACGCCGGCCGCCTCGAGCATGCGGCACATGAAGGCGTAGTCCGACTCCTGATACTGCACGCGGTACTTGCGCGTCTTGTACTGGCGGGAGGTGACGACCTTCGGCCTGATCCCCCACTCCGCCAGGATCGCTATGGCGACATCCAGGTCGGTCATCTGCTGGAAGACGCGGCAGTTTGTCCTACGCGTGAGCAGCCAGAGCCGCGGCGAGATCGTGATCTCGTAGCTGGACAAACCCGCTGACTCGGTCCGCACCAGGTGCGCCTCCGACACGACGCCCGACCACCTGCGCTCTCCGAGATCACCATAGCGACCGGCGTCGAGCGCGATCCGGAACGATGCAGGCCGGCCGATCAGCTCCTCGAAGTCCAGCGCCGGGTTCTCGCACATGACCCGCAGATCGACCGTGAAGAGAGCCGACAGCCCGTCGTTGACCGTGAACTCGCGCACGTCGAGCGTGTCCTCGATGTCGATGTCGACACGGAGCGCCGAGCGCGCGCGGAGGATCCGGTCTTCGGGATCGTTCATGAAGCTGGGCGTCTGCAGCGCACATGCCAGGCCACCCGTGGCCATTCGACGCAGAATCGGCCGGGTAAACCGCGATCCAACTCGAAGTCGCTCGTTCACGTTGTGTAGCCGTTGCACACCACGTGAGCGAGAGGCCGAGCCGCCGGTGTCGCGCTCAGCGCCTCGGCAAGCGAACGACGAACGCGGTGCGGCCCGCCTCCGAGGCCACGTGGATCGTGCCCCGGTGGGAGAGGACGATCTGCTTGCTGATGAAGAGCCCGAGCCCGAGCCCGTCGCTGCGTTGCCTGCGGTGGTGGGTCTGACGGAACGGGTCGAACAAGACCGTCAGGATCTCCGGCGCGACCTCTCCGTCGTTGGAGACGGTAAGGGTCACGAAATCTGTCTCGGTGCCGTCGACGTCGACGCGGACGACCGAGCCCTGGGCGCCGTGTTGGCAGGCATTGCTGGTCAGGTTGCTGATGACCTGGGCGAGGCGGTCGGGGTCCCAGGCGCCGAGCGGGTCACCCATCGTCACCACGCGCAAGGACGAGCCGCAGTGCGCGGCCTCGACCTCGGCCACGATGTCGGCGCAGAGCAGGCCCAGGTCGATCGGTCGCGGCTCGATCACGATGCCGCCGCCCTCGCGCGCTCGGGTGAAATCGAGCAGCTGCTCGATCATTCGGCCCATTCGCTCGCTGCTCGCGAGGATCCGCCCGACGATCCTGATCCCACCCTCGTCCTGGACGCGGCGAAGGAGCACCTGGGAGCCCATGACGATGGCGGAGAGCGGGCTGCGCAGATCGTGGCCGAGGATCCCGGCGAAGATCTCCCCGTACCGAACCGCGTCACGCAGCTGGCCAACGAGCTGCTCGCGTTCGGCGAGTACGCGCTTCTGCTCGGTGATGTCGGTCCGGCTGATGAGGACCCGATCGAAGCCCGAGGGAGGAAACACGATGGTCGTGAGGACCTCGATGCGCCTTCCTGTCAGCGTTCGCATGGGCATCTCCCCGGCGACGGTCTTCGTACCGTTCACCAAGGCGAGCAGCTCTTCGACGAACAGATCTCGGCTCTCCGGTACGAAGAGGGGGCGGAGCGAGGAGAGCTCCGACTTCTTCGTGGCGTCGAAGAGCCGCATCGTCGCGGCGTTCGCGTCGCACAGCCTGACGAGGTCGATCGCTTCTTCGATGAACTCGGGGTGGTCCTCGAAGTACGCGCGAAAGTCGTCCACGCCGTCCGCTGCGAGCGCATCGAGCCGCCGCTTCACGGCGGTGTAGTCCTTCTCGGCGATGCCCACGGCGGCGGCCTCGAAGATGTAGCGGTACCGCTCCTCGTTCTCCGCCAGGCGCGCCCGCGCGCGTTGCTCGGCCTCGCGCAGCTGGGCTCTGTCCAGCGATTGCGCGATCTGATCGGCGACGGAGAGGAGCATCTCCTTCTCCGCGACGGAGAACGCGCGCGGCTCGGCGAAGGAGAACGCGACCCCACCGAGGACGTAGCCCGGCAAGACAAGCGGCAGCGCGACGACCGACTGGAGCTGCGTTTCCTTCATTTTTCCGCTGTCGAGCGACGGGTATGCCGCGAAGAGCGCGTCTCGGGTCTCGAGCCAGATGGGCGCGCGGTCGCGCACCGCATCCGTCAGGGGGTAGCCGGCGTCCAACGAGAGCACGTCGAGCCGAGTGGGCCTGGTGAAGCCACGTTGCCCAGCCAAGCGGAGCACCTCGCCTTCACGGACGTAGAGCACCGAGGCCGCCGCCCCGAGGTGGCCGAACGACTCGTTCATCGCGACCTCCGCGACCTCGTGGGCGGACTGCGTCTTCGCGAGCTGCGCCGTGATGGACTGGAGCTTCGCGGCTCGCGCCGACGCGGCCTCCGCCTCGCGACGGGCCTCGTGGACGTTCCGGTAGAGGCGGGCGTTTTCGATCGCGATGGCCACTGCGTCACAGAGCTGCTCGGCCAGGTGGAGGTCCGCCTCACCCAGCCGGCGGGTCGGCTCGACGTTCACGAAGGACACGGCGCCCACCACGCGCTCCGCGCCCCGGATCGGGAGGATCATGTACGACCTGGGCGCGAGCGTCTTCGCGATCTGCAGGTGCTCGGCGTCCTTCGCCAAGCTGGCGAGCATGGCGTCGGTGATCTCGGGGACGACCTCGGGCACGCCGGTTCGGATCACCTGGACGACGCCGCGCGTGTCTTCGGGGCGCGGCGGATAGCGCCGGTGCAGGTCCTCCGCGAGGGCGACCTTCTCGGGATCGACGTGTGCGATCGTCAGCCGCTGGATCTGGCCGTCGTCCGAGACGACGTCCACCGCGCACCAATCGGCGAGGCGCGGCACGACGAGCTTCGCGAACGTGGCGACCGCCGCCTCGTGGTCGAGCGTCGTTGCGAGGAGCCGGGTCGCGTCGCGCAAGGACTCCCCCCCCGCGTCCTCGCGGCGTTTCTCGGCGGGGGCTGCGTCTCTTTCGCTCGCGCGCTGGACCAGGATCGTCGAAGAGCTGCTCTGTACCGTCACGTGCCGCGCAGCATGACTGACGCGCGCCCGCGCGCCTACCCGAGCGCGTGTGGCAAATTGTCACGCACTCGCGCGTCGGATCATTTGACCCCCGACCATTCGCTCTTCTGCACGACCGGCAGCTGCAGCGCGCGCTCCCGGTCGAGATCGAGCGAGCCGACGTGGAGCGAGAGCGGGGCCTGGACCCACTTGTAAATCGAACGCGTGAAGAGCCGCGCGAACCGCTCGGCGTGTCCGCGGAGCGCGGCGCGGTCTACCTCCGGGAACACGCTGGGCAGCGCCTCCGCCAGCTCGTCCGGCGCGAGCTTCTCCGCGCCGTAGAGGTAGAGGCACGCGTCCAGGATCTCGAACGGCATGAGCTCGGCCTCGCCCGACTGGTTCGCGGCGAGCTCCGGTCCGGCGGTGGTGGCGAGCGTGGCGTCGATGCCGGGGAAGCCGAAGCGCGTGCGCAGCCGCTCCAGCAGCGCGATGACGACGGTCTTCGGCAGGTTGGCGACGATGGAGATCGCGCCCTCCAGATCGCCACCGACGGTCGTGTAGCCGAGCGACTTCTCGCTCATGTTGCCGGTCTGCAGGAAGAGCGCGCCGCTCGTGTTCGACCAGTTCCACATCCGCTGGCCGCGGATGCGTGCCTGGATGTTCTGCCGCGTGATCTCGGTCGTCTCGGCGCCGCCGAGCATGGCGCGGGTCGCGTCGTTCTCGCGGACGAAGGCGTCCTCGATGGGGAGGATCTTGAAGCTCGCCCCGAGATCGGCCGCGATGCGCTCCGCGGCGGCTTGTGTGCCCGAGCTCGAGAAGCGGGTCGGCATGTAGAAGGTGTGGAGCCGCTCGGCCATGATCTCGCGCACGGCGTCGCCGCTCTTGCCGGGGTTCATGAGGGCGATCGCGTGCCAGGCGACCAGCAGCGTGAGGAGCGAGTCGCGGCCGCCGGAGAGCGCGAGCCCGACGCAGGTGAACGCGCCGGTCTTCCGGTAGTAGTCGGCGAGCCCCAGCGCGAGCGCGTCGTAGAGGTCGTCGAGCACCTCGTCCCGCGCGGAGCTCGAGGGGACGCTGGCTGACGGCAAGAAGAAGCTCGAGCCGGGCGGCGGCGCCGGGTAACGAAGGCCGGTGCGGTCGGCGGTCGGGCCGGCGACCGCGATGGTGGGCACCGGGCGCTCGGTCGATCGGAACGCCTCCAGATCGCTGCGCCACGTAGTCGCCTCGCGGCGGCAGCGCGACGTGCGATCGAGGTCCACCACCGCGGCGGAGAAGCCGGCGCGGAAGCGCGGCGCCTCGAGCATGGGTCGGCCGTTCTGGTTCACGATGCCGCCGCCGTCGAAGACGAGACCGTCATTGCCGCCGACGAGGTTTGCGTAGACCACCGTCGCCTGGTTGTCGGAGGCGCGTGTGGCGATCATCTCGCGGCGCGTGGAGACGATGCCCGTGCGGAACGGCGAGGCGCTGATGTTGCAGACGACCTCCGCGCCGCTGTACGACCGCCGCCGCATGGGGCCGTCGGGCGACCAGATGTCCTCGCAGACCTCCACCGCGAGCACGCCGAAGTCGAAGGAGAAGAGGTAGTCGCCGAGGGGGACGCCGCCCGCGTCGAGCGCGAGCCCGGGGACGCCTCGCGAGAACGTGCGGGCCTCGTAGAAGACGTTGTACGTGGGGAGCTTCTCCTTGGGGACGAAGGCGAGGATCTTGCCGCCGTGTACGACGGCCGCGGCGTTGAACAGGTCCCCGCCCACGCCTACGGCCAGGCCCAGCACGAACACCGTGCGGAGCGTCTTCGTCGCGTCCGCGAACCGGTCCAGCTCGGCGCGCTGCGTCTCGACGAAGCCGCGCCACTGCACGAGATCTTCCGCCGCGTAGCCGCCGACGACCTGCTCGGGGAACACGGCCACCGTCACCTGCTCGCCCGCCATGGCGTGGGCCAGCTCGAGACAAGCGTCGACGTTCGAGCGAACCGCGCCGACCGTCGTGTCGACGTTGGCGATTCCCAGCTTCACGAGCCGCATGAGGCGGTCTTATCGCGACCGCATGGCGGACGCGAGCGGGCTGACCCGCTTCAGACCCGATCCGGCGATGACCCGAGACAGTCCGAGGAGCTGCTCCGGAGGCGCGAAGCCAAACGGCTCCTTCGTTCCTCCCGTGAGCCAGGCCCAATACCGCTTGCCGAGCTCGATTGTCCGCGCGTCGGTCTTCTGTCGAAGCGCAGCCGGCATGGTGGCGCGCAGCGACTCGGCTCGGCGAACGATCGCACGCACCACGTAGAAGCCGCGTTTGTAGGGCGTATCGGGGACGCCGAGCTGATCGGCCAGGCCGTCGCCCAGGACGCCGCGGATGAGACCCTGCCCGAGCAAGACGACCTTCTCGTTCGGGCGGCGCGCGCCCTCGGGCGGGTTCTCGCGCGCCCCGAACAGCGCCGTCGTCAGCGCGCGTGAGTCCTCGTCCGGCTCGGACTCGGTCGAGGCGATCATGTCCATGAGCCGACGCGCCTCACGCTCGCTCGTGGGCAGGACCTCCGGGCTCACGCCCATGAGGTAGCCCGAATACCGCCAGAGCTGCATGTAGAGGTGCACCGACTCCGCGTCGAACTCGAAGCCGAGCTTGCGGAGCGAGTCGAGCACGACCGACGAGAAGAGGAGCGACGTCGCGCCCATGTCGTGTTGGTTCGCGGGGATGCCCCACTCCGCCTGGTTCCAGCGGCCGCTCTCGAGCAGGAGCCGGCGGACCTGCGCGTGCATGATCCGGACCTTCACGGTGATCGCGAAGCCCTCCGCGTGGCGGCGGAGGCCGCCGGGCAGGCAGGTCGCCTCGACGAAGCGCGACGTCTCGAGGAGGCGTCGCGGCGCCTGCTCGGTCAGGCGGCCGCTGAAGACGAGCGGCTTGTTCCCGCCCGGCGACGCGTAGCCGTAGACGAGCGACGTTGCCAGGGCGAGCCCGCCGAACCAGCTCGCGCGGAACAGGAGCTCGCCGCCTCGCTCGATGGCGTCGCGGTCGACCCACGCAGGGACATGATCGAGCTCGGCGAAGAGCGCGCGGAGCGCCTCGGGCGCGCCGGTCACCGACCCGACCCCGTTCTTCAGAGCCTGGCCGAGCATGCTGCGCCCGGCGCCGGGCGGCAGCTTGGCGAATGCCTCCACCACCGCGTCGGCGAGCGGGTCTGCCTCGAGGAGGAGATCACCCAGGCGGTCGATGCTCGACCCGAACCGCGCCCTCGCCTCGGTGACGTGAAGGAAACGTGTCGGCACCACCCGAGAGGTCTAGCAGGTCGGTACCGGTTGCCCAAGGCAAGGCGAGCTCGCGCCCGGCGCGGCTACTTGTCCAGGAACGCGTTCGCCAGGCCGAGGAGCTGCTCGACCTCGGTCTGGCTCAGGTCGAGCTTGGAGACGACTTTGTCGCCCTGCGGTGCAAAGACCACTGGCCGGAAAGCGCGGATCTTCACGATGCCGAGCTTCACGCTCGTCGCGTCGTCCACCGCTTCGGTGAGGTCGCGCGCGTCCTTGGGCGCCTGCTCGGGCCCGGTGCTCTGACCGATCGCGCTCACCGTGACTCCGCCGCTCCGGTTCAGCACGATCGTCGCATGTGCCGCGGAGATCGACTCCGGCACGCGCGGCGCGCCCCGCGCGCGCAAGGTGTGGTGCGGGTCCAGCGCCTCGATCTGCGCGGCCTCGGGCCCCGTGGGGTCGGGCAGGCCGCCCGTGCTCGCGAACGCGCCGAGCTGCCCCACGAGGTCCTCCGGGACGGCGACGACGAAGCGAGGCGGGAGGAACGCGACCACACCGCTGAACCGCTTCTTCTGGACGCGCACGGCGGGGAACGGGTGCTCGGGCAGGATCTGGCCGGGCGGCTCGCTTTTCCTCACGAGATCCTGGACGACGAGCGGCAGGCGCTGCTCGGCGATCGTGTGCTCCGCGAAGAGGACGACGCGCGCGTCTCGAGCTGACGGACCTGTCAGGAATACGCGCTCGAGATCCTGCAGCGGATCCACATTCGTGCCCTCGAGGAGCTCGCGCGCTGGCCCGAGGTTGAGGAGCTTGCGACCCACCGCGTGCCCGCGCACCCGATCCACGAAGACGAGGCCGCTCACCTTGCCGCCGACGAGGCTCTGCGCGATCTGGTGGGCGTTTTTCGCCTTGGGGGCCTCGGCCGGCGCTGCCTGGCCATCAGCCACGTCGCGGGTCGCGGCGCCGCAGCCCAAGCCGAGGCTGCCGAGGGCGAGGAACGTCCGGCGGGAGAAGGGCGCGTGCATCCGGGGTGAGGAGTATACGAGAAGTCGCGCTCGGCCTTCGTGTAGGCTACGCGCGCCACGAATGGAACGACCCATCCGCGACGTGAAGCTCGCCCGGGAAGGCCTCGTCATCGGCGGCGAGCGCGTGCCGCTCTACGCCGGCAGCGTCCATTATTGGCGGCTCGACCCGCGCGACTGGCGCGCCTGCCTCACGGCGATCAAGGGCCTCGGCCTGCGCCTGGTCGACACCTACGTCCCCTGGTCCGTCCACGAGGTCGCCCCGGGCGTGCTCGAGCTGGGCGACACCGACCCGCGCCGCGACGTCGCGCAGTTCCTCCGCCTCGCACACGAGCTCGGCCTCTACGCGATCGTCCGCCCCGGCCCGCACATCAACGCGGAGCTCACCTATTTCGGCATCCCGGAGCGCATCGTCTGGGATCCGGCGTGTCAGGCGCGCTCGCCGAACCAGAACCCGGTCGTCCTGCCGATGTTGCCGCAGTCCTTCCCGGTGCCGAGCTACGCGAGCGAGGTCTTCCTCGACGAGACGTCCCGGTTCTACCGCAGCATCGCCAAGACGCTGGTCCCGCTGCTCTACCCGGACGGGCCCATCGTCATGCTCCAGGTCGACAACGAGGGGGCCATGTATTTCCGGGACGGCCCCTACGATCAGGACTACCACCCCGACGCGATCGCCCTCTACCGGAGCTTCCTGCGCGAGAAGTACAAGACCCTCGCGGATCTCGCGAAGGCCTACGGGGAGGACGCGACGAGCGAGCAGGCTCCGAGGTTCGGCGACATCCAGCCGCCGACCAAGTTCGACGCGCAGAGCCCGTCCGGTCTCGCGCGCCACCTGGACTGGGCGGAGCTGCACGAGCACCTGCTCGCCCGCGCGATGCAGCGCTTCGCAGACTCGCTCTCGGACGCCGGGCTCGACGGCATCCCCCGGTCGCACAATTTCCCGCCTGGACAGGAGGCGACGCCGCTCAACGCGGCGCGTGTCCGCGGGGCCATCGACCTGGTCGGCTACGACTACTACGCGAAGGCCGGGCCGACGACGCGGAGCATGATGTCGCGGCGCACGTCCGAGCTCGCGGTGCGCAGCGAGGCCCTCGACGTGCCGGCCTTCGCCTGCGAGATGGGCGCGGGCTTTCCGCCGTTTTTCCCACCGATGGACGAGCGGGATAGCATGTTCACGACGCTCGTTGGTCTCGCGTACGGGCTGCGGGGGTTCAACCTCTACATGGCCGTCGAGCGCGACAGGTGGATCGGCGCGCCCATCGATCCACACGGCCGCGAGCGGCCCTTCGCGCTCTTCTGGCGGCGCCTCATCACCGCGCTCGACGAGGTGGACTTCCCCTCGCTCCGCCGCCGCGTCCCCGTCCGCATCGTCATCCCTCGGAACGAGCGCCGCCTCGCGCGCGTCATGCACGCGTTCGGCCCGGTCTCCGGCGCCTTCTTCTCGGTCGCCGGCGCCGGCGCGCGCGAGAGCGCCCTGGAGGACGACCTGGGGCTCGGCTACCCGCCCGCGGTCGAAGCTGACACCTTCGTCAGGATGATGGAGTCGGCCCTCGAGGCGCGCGGTGTGCCCTTCGGGCATGTCGGCGGGGAAGATCGCGACGTGTCGCTCGACGGCGCCTCGTGGATCGTCTGCGTGACCTCGGGCGGGCTCAGCCCCACGCTCTTCGGCCGGCTGGCCGAGGTCGCGGCGACGGGCGCGCTCGTCACCGTCGGCCCGCGCGCGCCCGAGCTCGGCGGCGCCCGGCGCCCGCTCCTCGCCCCGCTCGACCTGTCGATCCTCGGTCCGCGCGCCGGGGTGGACGTGTTCTGCCCAGCCGACCCGGCCAGCGTGGACCGCGCGGTGAGCGCCGCCATCAGCGCGCTGGGGCTGCCCACCTTCGCGGTCGACCCCGACTCGGTCTACGCGACCATCCACGAGGACGAGAGCGGGAAGGCGAAGCTGCTCTTCCTCATCAACCCGGAGCGGGACGAGACCATCGCGCGGATCACCGTCGGCGCGGGATACCACGCCGCCCGTGACCTCTTGAAGGCGCAGCGCTTCGTCATCAAAGACGGCGCGCTCGAGGCGCCGGTTCGCGGCAAGAGCGTGCGCATGCTCGCGCTCGAGTAGCTCAGGGCTGGCGCACGAGCTCGGCGCACAGATCGTACGGGGTGTCGGTCTTCGCGCCTTCGATGGAGAAGAGCAGGAGGTACCAGCCCTCCGCGGGGGCGACGAGCTCCACCGCCTCACCCTTCTTCACCCAGCCCTTCTTCATCAGCTCGCCTCGGCCCTTCTTCGAGAACGGCGGCTGGTCGGACTGCGGGTAGGCGAGCACCATGCCCTCGTAGTCGCCGCTCGTCTCGAGGCGCACCATGTCGCCTCGACGGAGGGCGATGTACCAAGGCGCGATACACCGCGTCTCGTCGCAGCCGATCTTCGTGAAACGGAACGAACGTGTCCCGGGGTCGGCGCCTTCGCAGCGCCGCCTCGCCAGGAGCGGCGAGAAGAACGCGTCGCTGCCGCCTCCGACGTAGTCGCGGTCGAGGATGAGGCGCGGCACCTCGGCCTCGCGCGCGAGCCGCTCCTCGGGCGTCTCGGGGCGCGCCGGCGGCGTCGAGAGGATGATCGCGCTCATGAACGCGAAGAGCCCGCCGCCCACCACCGTGACGCCCGCGAGCCGGAATCGAAAGCTCCGTCTCAGGCGCGCGAGCTCTTCTCTGTGCGCTTCGAAGGCCGCGCGTAGGCTCTTGGCGAGCTTCTTCTTCGACTCGCGAGCGCGCGCGATCCAGCGCGCGTCCACCGCCACGAGGTTCTCCGACCCGCAATACCGGCACGACACGCCGCGCGCACCGGCGGCGATGTCCAGGTCCGCGCCGCACTCCCGACAGGTGGCCGGGCCCCCGGGGTGGCTGGGGGGCTTCGCGCTGAGCCCGGCCTGGAGCTCGCGCAGCCCCGCGACGCGCCGGCTCGCGTAGGTCGCGCCCAGCAGACCGCCTGCGAAGAGCGCGAGCATCACTCCGTTCGAGGTCACGACGAGCAGGCGCTCGTCGCCTTCCAACGCGCGCCCGAGGACGTCGCCGGTCACCCGGAGCAGCCAACGCGCGGCGAAAAACGAGGGGAACAGGAGGATGACGAGGAGGAAGGGAAACGCACACGAGCTCTCGAAGACCGTGAGCAGCTGGAGGGCGGGGGAGGGGGCTTGCCCGATGCGCTCGGCGAGCGAGCGTGCCTCGGCGTCGAGCTCGGTGTGCCGCTCCTCGACGCGGCGGAGCGTCGCGTGCTCCTCCGGCAGCGTCACCTCGGCGCCGCAGGCTTCGCAGCGCTTCGTTGCGCGGTCGCGCATCGCCACCGGCGCCCCGCAACCGGTGCAGGTGACGACGACGACGGCGGTCTCGGGCTCCGGGGTCATCGGCTGGTATCGTCGCACGGCATGTGCAGACGTGCGCACCTCTGCACGCGCCCCGGCTCGGACGTGTTACCTGGCCCGAGCCATGCGCAAGCCCCATCTTTCGCTCTCGTTCCTTCTCTCGCTCGTCGCCTGCGCCGGCAGCGAGCAAGAGCCTGCCACCATGAAACACCATGACCATCACGACCCCGGCAAACACGGCCACCACCACCCGGGCGGGCACGACCACGCGCATCACGGCGGCGTTCACCACGATTTCTCGGACGCAGCGGAGTGGTCGAAGCGCTTCGACGACCCGGCGCGCGACGCGTGGCAGAAGCCGGACGAGATCGTGAAGCTCCTCGCGGTCGAGCCGGGCATGACCGTCGTCGATCTCGGCGCCGGCACGGGCTACTTCGAGTCGCGCCTCGCGACCGCCGTCGGCCCGACCGGGAAGGTCGTCGCGCTCGACCCCGAGGCCAACATGGTCGCCTTCATGCGCGACCGCTTCGAGAAGGCCGGCGTCAAGAACGTCGAGCCGCGCACCTGCCCGCTCGACTCGACGGGGCTCCCGGCCGCTTCCGCGGATCGCGTCCTCATCGTCGATACGTGGCACCACATCGAGAAACGCGAGGCCTACGCCAAACACCTGGCGAGCGTGCTCAAGAGTGGCGGTTCGGTCATGATCGTGGACTTCACGATGGAGACCGAGAAGGGACCGCCGAAGGAGCTCCGAATCCCGCCGGAGAAGCTCGTCGCCGAGCTCGCGGCCGGCGGCCTCGAGGCGCGTGTGGTCGATGAATCGCTTCCCGATCAGCTCGTCGTCGTCGGCAAGAAGGCGCTATAGTTCAAACGAATGGGAGAATTGTGTGCCGCCGTGTTTCGTGAAGCGGAGCAGATCGGCGGCATCCCGGCCAAGGCGCGCCTGGCCGCCATCGCCCGCATGACCTCGGCCGAGGCCAACGCGACCCGCGACGATCCGCAGACGGTCGACCGGCTCCGCCACGCGCTCGACCGGCTCCGGGTCGAGCTGTCGCGAAAGCAAACGGGCGCCTTCGAGCCGGTGGTCCCCCGCGAGCCCCCAGCTCCGCGTCCGACGGACCAGGCGATGGTGCCTCGCCTCCGGCGGCACATCGAGGCGATCGTCGATCTGATGAGCCAGCGCGCGCTGCTCCTGACGAGCTCGCAGGAGACCGCGAAGCGCATCGACGAGGTGGCGGCGTCGGTGCTGGGCGTCGCCCGCGTGAGCGTCTGGCTCCGTGATCCCAAGGCGACCAAGATCACGTGTATCGATCTCTTCGAGGCAGGCCCGAACAAACACAGCGCCGGCGCGGAGCTCAAGGCTGTCGACTTCGGTCCCTACTTCGACGCGCTCGATTCGGAGAGCACCATCATGGCCCACGACGCCGTGAACGACCCGCGGACGCGCTGCTTCGCGAAGAGTTACCTCGCCCCCCTCGGCATCGGCGCGATGCTCGACGTACCCATCTGGGCGCGCAGCAAGATGGTCGGCGTCATCTGTCACGAGCACGTCGGGGGCGCTCGGACCTGGACACAAGACGAAGAGCGCTTCGCCTACATGATGTCGGGGTTCCTGGCGCTGGCGATCGAGCGCGAGGGCTGAGCCTCTCGCGCAGGGGGAGCTCGGCCATGATCAGACGCCGCCTTGGCCCCGAGGTGCGAAGGCCGTGCCCTTGGCTCACCCCGGCGAGGCCGCGGCGCAGTATCCTGGGCTCGTGGCAGAGGACGAGCTGCCCACCGTGGTGGAGGGGGCGCGGGCGCCGCCCGTGCACGCGTCCGCCAACGATACGTCGGGCTCGAGCTCGACCACCTCGTCGAGCTCCGGCGGCGCGTCCCACACCCTCGGGCTGACGGGTGGGCTCGGAGCGGACACGTCGGTCGCGCTGGATCTTCCGCGCCCCGAGACCGTCCTTCGGCGGGCGGCCTTCGAGCAGACGCGCCGGACGGCGCTGTCCGGCATGCTCTTCAATGGCATCGGCCTGATCGCGGCGCCGCTCATCGGCGGCGACGCGCTCGCCGAGAGGCTCTTCTTGTGCGCGATGGTCGCAGGTCTGCTGAACAACGCGGCGCTCCTCCGGGTGTGCCGCTCCGAGTCGCGTTACAGGCAACGGCACGCGGTCCTCTATTTCTCGGTCGCGCCGATCACAAACGCCGCGGTGCTCTATTACCTGGGCACGTTCGGGCCGATCCTCGTGATGTTCGTGCTCAACGTCTACACGGCGTGCCTCGCGTACAACCGGCGCGTCGCGCAGATCGTGCTCGCGGGAGCCATCGCGCCCTTTGTGGTGCTCGGGACGATCTTCTCCGCCGATCTGCTCGTAGATCCCGGGCTCGTGACGGCCACCGGCGTCGTCGGACCGGGCGGCCGCGCGATCATGGTCGCCGCGTTCCTTCTGTTCCTGCTCCTCACGTACGAGCAAGCGCGCCACACACGCGAGAAGATGGTCGCCTCGCTGGTCGAGAGGGACGCGGCCGTGCGGCTCGCCTCCCACCGCGAGGCGCTCGTCCTCGAGGCGCGCCAGGACCTCGAGCGCGCGCTCAAGGCGGGAGGCCTCGGCCGCTTCACCGACCGGACGCTCGGGTCGTACAAGCTCGGCGCGGTCATCGGACGCGGCGGTATGGGGGAGGTCTACGACGCGAAACACGTCGTCACCGGCGAGCCGGCGGCCGTGAAGATGCTCCTGCCCGAGGTCGTCGGGCGACCCGAATACGTCCGGCGCTTCCTGCGCGAGGTGAAGATCGCGGCCAGCGTGGACTCGCCCAACGTCGTCCGGGTCTTCGAGATCGGCGACGAGACGGCGCCCATGCCGTACCTCGCGATGGAGCGCTTGAGCGGCGAGGACCTCGCGCAGATCCTCCGCAAGGAGGCGCGCCTCTCCGACGAGGTCGTGGTCGACATGGTGCGCCAGATCGGCCACGGCCTCGCGGCGGCCTCCGCCGCTGGCGTCGTGCACCGCGACCTCAAGCCGCAGAACGTCTTTCGCACGACGAGCGAGCCGCCGATCTGGAAGATCCTCGACTTCGGCGTCTCCAAGCTGGTGGGCGGCGAGGGCGCCACGCGAGGTGAGACGATCGGGACGCCGCGCTACATGGCCCCCGAGCAGGCCCGAGGCGAGCCGATAGACGGGCGCGCCGATCTCTACTCGCTCGCGGTCGTCGTCTACCGCACGCTGACGGGGAACCCCCCGTTCAACGGCGATGACATTCCTGTTCTCGTCGAGGTGATGACGCGCATGCCGCTCAGGCCGACGATGCTCACGAAGCTCCACCCTTACGTGGACGCGTTCTTCGCGGTCGCGCTCGCGAAGAAGCCGGGCGACCGCTTCCAGACGGCGGAGGAGCTGGCGGACGCGCTCGAGGCCGCGCTCGCTGGAAGGCTCTCGAAGAGGGTACGCGAGCGCGCCGCGACGCTCCTCGAGGCCCTGCCGTGGGCGGACGAGCGCGGGTCGGCCGGCTGATCCTCAGACGATGGGGTCGATGCGCTCGATGCCCTTGCGGGACACGACGACGCGGATGCGCCGCCAGGGCGCCGAGCCGCCCTCGTGTTTGAGCCGGTAGACGACGTTGAGGTTGTAGACCCGACGGGCGGTCACCGAGCAGACGACGCCTTCGTCCGGGTCGGCGAACGTGATCGTGCGGGTGGGGTCGTCCGTGTGGGCGAGCCAGGATCCGATGTTGAGCCGGAAGATCTCGGTCATCATCGGCGAGGGCAGCGCGCCCTCCTCGCGGGGCTCGAGCGTCACCTGCTTCTCGTGCCAGAGGACGGTCTCGGGCCGGGCGAACTCCTCGAGGGCGTGCTCGCGTGTGAGCGTGCGGGCGTTGATGACCGCGGAGGGCAACTTCCGGAAGTCGCGGAAGCCCGCGCGCTCCGTCACGATGCCGAGGTCGTCCTCTCGCTCCGTGTCGCGGATGTTCCACGCGCGGTCGGGGAAGCGTCGCTCGGCCCACGAGCTGAACTTCACCTGCAGGATCGCCTTCAGCCTGTCCTTCACCGCGTAGGAGGCGACGAGCAGGAAGAAGTAGAGCGTGAGGTACTCCTGCATCTCGGTCGCGCGGAGCGTGACCCAGACGGCGAAGGCCATCGAGACGGCCGCGGCGATGGCGTAGAGGACGTGCACCGTCCACATGCGCGCGTCGCGCACCTCGTGGCGGAGCCAGAGCACGCTCGACGTGAAGCGCTTGAGCATGTGGCGGCGGAACTCGATGTGCTCGACCAGCCGCTGCGACGCGTCCTCCGCGCCGACCGAGGGGTAGTCCTGGCTGCGGCGGTAGCGCGCCTCGTCCACCGCGTCGCACGCGAGGTGGGTCGCGGCCTCGGTCCACGGGCCGCCCTTCTCGTGCAGGTGGATGCTCGCGGTGGACGCGAGGGCCTCGAAGAAGAGCGAGAGGTCTTCGTCCACCCAGCGGAGGGCGACGAGGACCTCCTCCGGAAGCGCCATGGTCGCGCTGGCCGCTACGATGTCGCGGTACGCGGTGGAGATCCGCTTGGCGGAGCCGGAGTAGCGCGCCGCGAGCGAGAGCGCCTCCTCCGGCGTCGAGGCCTGGTCGATGAGCTCCAGCGTGGCGCGCTGGGCCTCCAGGCCGGACGCGCGCACCATGCACGCGAAGACGCGCGCCCGCCGGATGGCGGCGCGTGCGCTGACAGAACCGTCAGCAGAACCGCGCGCCGTCTCCAGCGTGGCGCGGAGGCGCTCCGACCAGGAGGTCGGATCCTTGGCCTCGCAGCGCTGCGCGAGATCGTCGAACGGCAGCTCGGGGACGGCGAGCCTCACGTACGAGAGCAGGTCGTCGTAGATCTGCCGCTTGTCGTAGGTGGTCTGCGCCAGGCGGAAGCTGTCGGGGACGAAAAAATAGGCCTCCCACCCGTAGTTGGTCGGGCGCTCGCCGAACGGATAGTCGATGGCGAACTCGAGGTGCGTCTTGTCGTGGATGCGCCACTCGACGTCGGCCGTCTCGGTGGTGGGGCGCGTGCGCGTGAGGTCGCCGAGGAGCGAGCCCCACTCCGTCGAGGGGAGGTTCCTCGTCCCGGCGTGGACGTGGATGCGCGGGCGCTTCTTCGCGCGAGTCCGCTCGAGCTCGAGCGGCGGCCGGCCCGACAAGGTCAACGCCACCGTGTCGAGTGTGTGACAGAAACGTGAACAAGACAAGAACGCTACGAAACGACACGACAATTCGGCCGTTTCGCACCCCGCGCCGGTCAGTACCAGGCCTCGACGCGCCAGCCGCGAGACGCCGCGATCCGAGCCAGGCGCGGATCGGGGTTCACGGCGACGGGCTCCGCGACGCGCTCGAGCAGCGGCAGATCGCTGTGGCTGTCGGTGTAGAAGACCGCGTCCTCCAGGGGGAGCCCCACCTCCTCCGCGAAGCGCTCCGCTCGCGCGAGCTTGCCCTCGCCGAAGCAGAGCGGCTCGACCGGGCGGCCGGTGAAGACCTTGCGCTCGTCGACCTCGAACACGGTCGAGACGACGTGAGGGATGTCGAGGAGACGGGCGAGGGGGCGCGACGCATAAAATGACGCGCCCGTCACAATGGCGAGGACGTCCCCGTCGGCTCGGTGGGCCTTCACCGCGAGCCGACCGCCGTCGGTCACGTAGCGCTCGACCGAGTGGCGGAACCAGTCGTCGCAGCGCGCCGCGACGACGATCTCGGGCGTGCCGGCGAGGCCCTTCAGCGCCCGCGCCGCGACCCTGGGCATGTCGAGCGTGCCGATCGTGTACTGCGCGACCCACCCGAGCGTCCGGAGCAGATCGGCCGTCGTCGCTTCGCCGATCTGGCGCTGGTAGCGGACGTACATGCTCGCCGTCTCGCGGCTGAGCAGCGTGCGATCCATGTCGAAGAGCGCGAGCCGGCGTCGCGTCACGGGTGCACCCCGTAGCCCCGACCGAGCGCGCCCGAGAGGAGGTTGAAGAGCGCGTGCAACACGACCGAGGCGCCGACGCCCTTCGTACGGCTACGCAGCGAGCCGAAGAGCAGCGACGGGAAAAACACCGCGAGGCGCTCGGGGCTGGGGATGGTGAGCACGTGGCCGATCGCGAAGAGCGCGGACGTCACGACGATGGAGGCGCCGAGCGGGAAGCCGAAGACACGAACGGTCCTGGGGAACACCTCGTCGAGCCGCGTCTGTACGTAGCCGCGGAAGAAGGCCTCCTCCGGCAGGGCGATGACGACGAGCTGGCCCATGGCCTGGTCGAGGCTCGGCAACGCGGCCGAGAGCGAGAACCCGCCGCGCGCTCCCGCCCACATCCGGAAGCCGAGCCAGAACGGCGGCGCGACGACGGCGAAACAACCCAGCGCCCACGCGAGCGCGACCGCCGCCGACCGTGCGAGGCGCGTGGGCTCGAGCGGCTCCGGCTCGAGCAGCCCGCCGAGCGAGAGGCCGTGGTGGCGGATCTGCGCTGAATCCCGGCGGAGCACGAGGAGCCACGTCGCGCCCAGGAACACGAGGCCGACCGCCGTCGCGGCGTACGCCTCCGGCGCGCGATAGGACACCACCGTCACGATCACGGTCGTCGTGACGTAAGCGAGCGCGACGCTTGCGAGCGGGCCGAGGGCCGGTGCTGACGGCTTTGCGCTCACTCTCTCTCCTCAGACCTTCCGAGCGGGACCCCGCCCCGTTCGGGGACGAGGCTGTACGGGTGTGCCGCTCCTTCGGCGGCTACGCGGGAATGTAGCGCTTGCCGCACGAGGCCGCGCCTCTCGAGGCTCTTTTTCTTTGTCCTCGGGCGTTCGGTCACTAAGGTGGCCCCGTGCTCCGTTGGTCGCCCAAGCGGTGGGCCCGGCTCGTGGCCGGGGGCGTGGTCGCCGCGACGATCCCGCTCGTGTCTGCCGCCGCCGCGCCTTCGGAAGCGCGCGCCGCGTCGCCGTACCTCGAGGTGCCGCCCGAGGAAGAGGTGACCGACTCGCCGGCCTACCGCTACGCGAACATGACCGACGCGGAGGCGTTCGCCGAGCTCGACCGCCGCAAGGTGCCCTACACGCGCGAGAAGGCGACGCCCGGCGTGCGCGCCCCCGTGCGCCTCGCCGGAAGCCTGCACGAGGTGTGGATCCACTCCTCCCTCTCGCCGGAGGAGCGCGCGACGAGCATGTTCGAGATCCTCGACGCGCGGCTCGCGCTCGCGCTCGATGACTTCTCCGTCATTCTCGCCCGTCACGACGTGGTGGAGCTCGTGCACTACACGATGTACCGCCCCAACGTGCCGCCGCCGGGCGCGGCGCCCGTGGCGCCCACGGCGGACGAGAAGCCGGAGCCCAAGAAGGGCGCGCGCGGCAAGGGCAAGCGCCGCGCCTCGCTCGAGGGCAAGGCGCAGAAGGGTCCCAAGGGCACGCGGAAAAACGGTGGAGGCGCGCGGCGCAAGGAGATCGACATCCCGGAGGAGGGCGTGGTCCTCACCGGAGAGGATCTCGCCAAAGGTCCGAAGGCGCAGCCCAAGGCGCCCGCGCAGCCGAAGGCGCCCGCGCAGCCGAAGGCGCAGCCCAAGGCGCCCGCGCAGCCGAAACAGCCGTCCAACAAGAAGCCCGCGTCCAAGGCGGACGCGCGCGGCCGCAGCGCGAAGAAGGTCATCGTTCCGGCGGGCGAGCACGACCACGCCAAGTGGGCGCCGCCCGGCACCAGGCACCCGGCCGGCCTCGCGATCGACGTCGGCATCCTGAAGAAGCGAGACGGCTCGCTCCTCCACGTCGCCGCGCATTTCGACGGGAAGATCGGCGCGCGCACCTGCGGCGAAGGCGCCCCCGAGGCCGAGAAGCCCGCCGCCAAGGAGCTGCGGGAGATCGTCTGCGAGGCGCGCGAGGCCGGCGTCTTCACCTACGCTTTGACCCCCAACTTCGACGCGTCACACGTCGACCACTTCCACATGGAGATCAAGCCAGGTGTGAAGTGGTTCCTCTATCACTGAGGGGCGGCTAGTCTCCTTGGCGTGACGACCCTCACGCGCGCCCTAGCCGCCTTCACCCTCGTCGCTCTCGCCTCCGGCTGCGGACCCTCCGCGGAAGAGAAGGCGCTCAAGCAGGAGCGCGTCGATCTCATGGCCATGCAGCACGAAGCGCTCAAGGCCGGTGAGAAGGAGTGCGGCGCCGCGCAGAAGCGTCTCGACGAGTTTGGCAAGAAGAACAAGGACCGCATCGAGAAGTTCAACAAGGCATGGGAGGCGCTCCCGGAGGAGAAGCGCAACAGTCTCCTCGACATCGAGCCGATGAACGCCAAGGAGGTGAACGATGAGCTCATCGCGCTCATCGTGTCGTGCCCCGGCGTGCAGAAGCCCGTGTCGATGAAGTAAGGGCCGCGGAGGAGTGATCCACGATCCACGGTGGATCAATCCCCATCCGCAAGTCCGCGCAGGTCCGAAAAAATCTCCGCCTCGCACGCAACTGGGCGCGGCTCGAGCCGACTCTCTCATCGGAGGCATCGATGATCGACAGAGAGGGAAGGCGTCTCGGCTTCGTCCGGGTCCTCGCGCACTCGTCGCGCTCGCAGGTCCTGGAGGTTCGCCGCGGGGACGAGCGGCTCGCGCTGAAGGTGGTGTTCGCGGGTGAGGACGAGGGGCTCTGGCGGGAGTTCCGCCGCGAGACAGCGGCGCTCTCGGTGGTGGATCACCCGAACGTCGTGCGCGCGATCGAGCACGGCGAAGCGGGCGGCGGCATCGGCTGGGTGCTGATGCCGCTCTACGACGGCGTGACGCTGCACACGCGGCTTCGCACGGGCCGGCCGCTCTCGCCTCGTCGGGCGTGCAGACTCTTCGGTGAGTACCTCGCCGGGCTCGCGGAGCTGCACGACCTCGGCCTCTACCACCGCGACATCTCGCCGAAGAACCTGTTCATCGCGCGCGTGGGCAAGACGACGCGCGGCGTCGTGCTCGACCTGGGTCGTGTCGAGCTCGCGGCGTACCCCATCGGGACGGGCGAGCACGTCACCGGCACGCCGGGTTACCTCGCGCCCGAGCAGATCCTCGGCGGCCTGACGGACGCGCGGACGGACATCTTCTCGATGGGGCTCTGCCTCTTCGAAGCGCTGGCGGGCGCGCCGGCCGTCCCGAGCTTCGACACGATGGCGGTCTTCGATCAGGGCGTTCCCTCGCTCGCGGATCTTCGACCGGGCGCCGGGCTCGACGCGATCAGCCGGGTGATCGAGCGCGCGACGCGGATCACGCCAGGCGATCGCTTCGCGAGCGCGGCGGACTTCGCGGGCGCGCTCCGCGAGGCGCAGGTGGCCTGCGAGGAGGCGGCGTGATGCGCGGGCCAGGTCTTCGATCGGTCGGCTCGCTCGAGCGCGGCACGGTCGTCGGAGGATACGAGGTGCTCGGGGAGCTCTGCTCCGGCGGCATGGGGCAGCTCTACGACGTCGCCGACACGACGCTGGGCCGGCGCGCCGTGCTGAAGGTGCTGCACGATCGACACCGAGGGCGGCACGACTACGAGGCCCGCCTCCGCGAGGAGGCGCGGCTGCTCGCGATGCTGGGGGACGCGCGCGTCCCGGCGGTGTTCGCGATCGGCGAGGTGCGCCAGGGACAACCCTATTTCGTGATGGAGAGGCTCTGGGGGCGCGACCTGCGCAAGGAGCTCGCGCGGTTCGGCGTCTTCAGCGTGCCGACGGCCATCCGCCTCGCGATCGATCTGCTCGAGACGCTCGCGGTCATCCACGCTCGGTCGATCGTGCACCGCGACATCAAGCCCGAGAACCTGCTCCTCTGCGAAAAGGGGCGGCTCTACCTGCTCGACTTCGGCGTCGCGCGTCGCACCGACTTCTCGCTCGGGCTCACCCGACCCGGCGTCGCGATGGGCACGCTCAAGTGGATGGCGCCCGAGCAGATCGCCGGGGAGGACGCGGACGAGCGATCGGACGTGTACGCGGCCGGCCTCGTGCTCTTCGAGATCCTGACGGGACGCGGCCCGTTCGATCACCTCGGCGCGAGCGCGCAGGCGCTCCGGATCGGACACTCGACGATGACACCACCGTCTGCGTCCTCGTGCGCGCCCCAGGTCGTGCCAGGCGCGGTGGAGTCGATCCTCGCGAAGGCGCTGGCCAAGCGCGCGAAGGACCGGTTCGCCTCGGCCCGCGCCATGGCAGACGCCCTGCGCGACGCCTCGGGTTATGGAAGCGACGAAGGGCCCACGTTCGTGGACCCTTCGACGTTCCGCGAGGGCGCGGCCTGACCGGGGGAGGAGATCAGTTGGAGGGCGGCGTCGCGAACTGACCGGGGAAGGGGTTCGCGTCGAGGCGCTTCTGGGTGTCGCCGCGCGGCCAGCTGGCGGGGTTCGTGCCCTGCTCGTTGAAGAGCGCGATGCCGATGACGCCGACGTTGCGCGAGTCGCCGGTCTTCTTCTCCGCGTAGGAGTTGCGGACCGAGCCGAAGCGGAAGGCGGCGACCTGGTCCATGCTCTGGCGGAAGCCGTCGATCTCGATCTGGCCGTGCGGGTCGATCAGGTAGCCCCGCTTGGAGAAGCTCGCGGCCTTGCCGTCGATGACGTCGAGGCCGTCGACCGAGATCACCACCTCGAGGCGGGCCGGCACGTGGCTCTGCAGGACGATGCTGTAGCGGTCGCCCGCCTGGCCGACGACGAACTTCTTGCCGGAGGCCTCGAAGCCGCTGAGGAAACGTCCGTCGCCGCCCTTGAGGCGCGCGGTCACGACGCCGCCGCCGACGTCGATGCTGCCCTCCGAGAAGCGGCGGAAGCCGCTGGCGGTCGCCATCGAGCGAGCGCCCTCTTCGTCGTTGTAGAAGAGCGCGCTGGTCGCGAACGCGTTCGAGGCGTCCGCCCGCGAGAAGGGCGCGCTCGTGATCTTCGAATCGCGCGTCTCACCCCAGGTGGTGCCGAGGCCAGGGCGGTTGCTCGGCTCCTTGGGGGCTTGCTCCACCTGGAAGTCACCGCGAATGGACGCGCCTGCCTCGGAAGCGGGAGCGGGCGCCGGCTGGCCCTGCGCGCCGGCCGGCATGTCGGCTGCGGCGCTCTCCGGAGCCGCGTCGAACGCGCCCGACTTGGCTGCGGGTGCCGATGCCCCGCCGCAACCCGCGAGACCCATCACCACCGCCAAGACACCCGTCAGAAAGCGCGCCCGAACCATCATGTCGTCCTCCGTAGTGCAGGGAAAACGGGCCCCGCGCGGACTACCTTACACAACGAAAACCCCCCTCCACGAGAGTGGAGGGGGGCTCGGGGGGAGGAATCCACAGGGATTCCGATGGGGAAGGCGAGAGCTTCGCCTCCCTCTGCTTCAGGTCTGTGTCAGTTGGCTTCCTCGAACTCGGCGTCGATGACGCCGTCTTTCGACTTGCCCTTCTCGGCTCCGCCACCGCCCGCCTCGCCGCCGCCAGGAGGCGGAGCGCCGGGGCCGTCGCCGGGACCGCCCTGGCCATACATCGCGCCGGCGATGCGATGCGCCTCTTTCTCGAGCTTCTCGAGGCTGGCCGTGACGGCTTCGTCGTCCTGCTTCTCGACGGCCTTCTTGGCCTCGTCGATGATGTCGCGAAGCGCCTTCGCGTCGCTCTCCGGGATCTTGTCCTTGTTTTCGGTGAGCGTCTTTTCGAGCGTGTAACACATGCTGTCGAGCTTGTTCCGGCGCTCGACCTCGTCGCGCTTCTTCTTGTCCTCGGCCTCGTGGTCCTGGGCCTCCTTCACCATGCGCTGGATCTCGTCCTCCTTGAGGCCGGACGTCGCGGTGATGGTGATCTTCTGGTCCTTGCCCGTGGCCTGGTCCTTCGCGTGCACCGAGAGGATGCCGTTTGCGTCGATGTCGAACGTGACCTCCACCTTCGGCACGCCGCGCGGCGCCGGCATGATGCCCTCGAGGTGGAACTTGCCGAGGGTGCGGTTGTAGCGCGCCTCCGTGCGCTCGCCCTGCAGGACGTGAATCTCCACGCTCGGCTGGTTGTCGCTCGCCGTGGAGAAGATCTCCTTCTTCTGCGTCGGGATGGTCGTGTTGCGGCCGATCATGACCGTCATCACGCCGCCGAGCGTCTCGACGCCGAGCGAAAGCGGCGTGACGTCGAGCAGGACGAGGTCCTTCACGTCGCCGGAGAGCACGCCGGCCTGAACCGCCGCGCCGATCGCGACGACCTCGTCCGGGTTCACGCCTTTGTGCGGCTCCTTGCCGAAGAACTTCTTCACGGTCTCCTGGACGAGCGGGACACGCGTCGAGCCGCCGACGAGGACGACCTCGTCGATCTGCTGCGGAGACTTCTTCGCGTCGGCCAGGGCCTTGCGGACCGGCTCCATCGAGCGCTCGACCAGCGGCCCGATCATCTGCTCGAGCTTGGCGCGCGTGAGCTGCTTCTGGAGGTGCTTGGGGCCCGTCGCGTCGGCGGTGAGGAACGGCAGGTTGATGGTCGTCTCCTGGACGTTGGACAGCTCGATCTTCGCTTGCTCCGCTGCATCCTTGAGGCGCTGAATGACCATCTTGTCCTTGGACACGTCCATGCCGGTGTCCTTCTTGAACTCTGCGAGGAGCCACTCCATGACGACGTGGTCGAGATCATCGCCGCCGAGGTGCGTGTCGCCGTTGGTCGAGATGACCTGGACGACGTTGTCGCCGACCTCGAGGATCGAGATGTCGAACGTGCCGCCGCCGAAGTCGTAGACCGCGATGACCTCGTCCTTCTTCTTGTCGAGGCCGTACGCGAGCGCAGCCGCCGTGGGCTCGTTCACGATGCGCTTCACGTCGAGGCCGGCGATGCGGCCGGCGTCCTTCGTGGCCTGGCGCTGGGCGTCGTTGAAGTAGGCCGGGACGGTGATGACCGCCTCGGTGATCTTCTCGCCGAGCCTGTCTTCTGCGGCCTTCTTGAGCTTCTGAAGGACCTTCGCCGACACCTCGGGCGGGGACATGGCCTTGCCGCGAACCTCGATCTGGCTCTCGTTGTTGGAGCCCTTCGTGACCTTGTAGGGGACGCGCTTCGTCTCGTCCTGCACCTCGTCGAAGCGGCGGCCCATGAAGCGCTTCGCCGAGTAGACGGTGTTCGTGGGGTTGGTCACGGCTTGGCGCTTGGCGATCTGCCCGACGAGGACCTCGCCCTTGTCGTCCCATGCGACGACCGATGGGGTGATGCGCGACCCCTCTTCGTTCTCGATGACCTTGGGCTCCTTGCCCTCCATGATGGCGACCACGCTGTTGGTGGTGCCCAGGTCAATGCCGATGATCTTGCCCATGGAAAATTTCCTCTTCGCGTGCGCCAGGAAGACGCCGTAACCCGGACCTGAACGGCCGGGCCGGCACGTTGTTGCCTCACCGTCGGCTCAGAATGCAGCCCCGGAGGGGTGATTCAGGGGGCGACTTACCGCGCCCCGAGCGGTCTGGCGAGCTTACCGAAGCCGCCCGACCCTGCCGCGTGGCCCGAACCTAACCACCTCGTCTCGGGCGTCAATCGTGGCGGCATGGTTCGTGAATAGGTCTTCAGATCAGCGGCGAAGCCGCTAGTATCGGCCGATTTTTCAGGGGAGAGCCGGGGGGAGCACGGAAAGGCCGGGCGCGAGGCGCTGCGTCCAGAGCTCGGCCACGCGGCGGGTCACCTCTTCTTCCGCTCGGGTGAGCTCCGGCTCGTGGCGGATCCGGTCGAGGGCCGGTGAGCGCGACAGCCACTCGATGTCCATGAGGCCCTGCGAGACGGAGAGCTCGAGGTTCACCAGCGCGCGCTCGGGGTCGCCGTAGGCAGCCTCGTAGTCGGCGCAGACCTGGAGCATCGTCGAGCGCAGGCGTGTGCTGAGCGGCAGGCTGAATCGAACGGGCTCCGTCGCGCGGAGGACCTGGATGCTCGAGCTGCCCGCGACGAGGGCGGCGACGTCGCGGATGATCCGGAAGGCGTACTCGCGCATGCTGCCCTTACCGTGCGACTGCTGGTCCAGGGTCGCGAGCACCTCCTTCGCGCGCTCCGCGTCGCGGTACCAGAGCGCAACGCGAGCAAGGAGCATGAGGGTCTCGGCCAGCGCAGGCCTCCCGGTGGCGGAGAGCCGCGCGATCGTCGCGTTGAAGGTGTCCAGGTGGCCGCGGAGGGCGTGCGCTCGAGCGACCTGATGGAGGCTGGCGTGGAGCTTCGGATCGAGCGTGATCGCGAGCTCGAGGCGCTCCATACCGCGGCTCGCCTGACCGGCCTCGCACTCGACGCGGCCGATGATCTCGTGCGCCAGCGCGTGTGTCGGCGCAAGCTCCACGGCCCGGTAGAGCGCGCGCAGCCCGTCGGCGAAGCGCATCTCGTTGAGCGCGTGGATCCCGATGGCGAGGTGCGTGTCGGGGAGGAGAGGCGCGAGCTCGAGCGCGCGAGCCTCGGCCGCGGGCAGCTCCTTCGACCAGTCGTTGAAGGTGTCGTCGCCGAGGTGGAACGCTCGGGCGAGGGCCACGGCCCGCGCGGCCACGGCAGGAGCGAAGCTCGGCGTGCTCGAGAGGCACCGATCCAGGGCGTGCAGCGCGAGCAGAGGGGTCTCTCCGGCGCGCAGCAGGCGCCGGCCTTCGAGGAACGCGAGCGCTGCCTCGTCGGGGATGGGCTCGTGAGCGATGACCTCGAGCTCGAGGCGGAGCGCCTCGGCGACGCGCATCGCGATGTTCGACGCGATCCCCGCGAGGCCACCGGAGCCTGCTTCGAGCTGCGAGGCGAGGAGCTGGGCTCCGCTCTTCGCCTCGACGAGGCGGAGGGTGATCCGGGCCGAGCCTCCTGCGAGCTGCTCGATCTTGCCGCCGACGACGTAGTCGACGGTCTTGGTCCTCGCCCAGCTCGAGAGGTCCTTCCAGTCGATGTCCTCCGCGACGTTCGTCGCGAGCACGCGGAGGCCCTTCGTCATCGAGAGCACGTCGGTGATCTCCTCTGCTACCGCGGCGCCGAGATCCAGCGGCGCGGAGATCGCGCGCTGTTCGAAGCGCGCGATCACGAGGGTGGGCGCCGCGGCGAACGGCGCGGGCTTGGTGGGCGCCTCGACGTTGGGCGCAGGGACGACCGCGACCCGCGCGGAAGCGGGGTTCTCGAGGGCGGCGAAGCGCGCCACCAGATCCTCGGCCTTCGGTCGGTCTTCCGGGCGTCGCGCGAGGCACGCCGCCACGATCTCGCGGAGCCTGGGGCTCTCCAGCTCCTCCAGCCGGGGTCGCAGCTCGAGGCGCGCGCGGGCGCGTTCGATCGGCGCCTCGCCCGGGAACGGAAAGAGGCCCGTCGCGAGCTCGAAGGCCACGCACCCGAGCGAGAAGACGTCGTGTGACGGGGCCGCTGGCGCGCCCTCGAGCTGCTCGGGGCTCATGTAGTCGAGCGTCCCCTCGGCGGCGCGCCCGCCCTCGGCCATCGACGCCACGCCGAAATCGATCACCACCACGCGGCCCTCGCAGGTCACGAGCACGTTGCTGGGCTTGAGGTCGCGGTGAACGACGCGCGCCGCGTGGGCGGCGGCGAGCCCCGAGGCGACCTGTGACAGGTAGTGCCCGATGTCCGAGATCGGGAGCGGTCCCGAAGACCGGAGCAGCCCTCGCAGGCTGTCACCTCCGACGAGCTCCATCGTCAGGAAATGGAGCTTGCCGTCGACGCCCATGTCGTAGGTTCGACCGACGTTCGGGTGGGTGACGCGTCGCGCGAGGAGGAGCTCGGACCGGAAGCGCTCGAGCGCCTTTCCGTCGCTCGAGAGCAGCACCTTCAGCGCGACCGGCTCGCCGACGATCAGGTCCTCCGCTCGGTAGACGACGCCCATCCCGCCCTTGCCGAGCGAGGCGTCGATCCTGTAGCGACCCGCGATGATCGCGTCGACGGCGGGCAGCTCCAGATCCCCGAGCACGATCGGAGATCGTAGCTCAGCCGCGGCGCGCGGGGAGCCGCGTCTCGAGCACGCGCGCGAGCCGCTGGAAGTCGCAGCCCGGCTGGATGAACCGGACCTCGGTCTTGAGCGTCTCTTTGTTCACGAGCTCACCAAACGGAACGAAGCGCAGGTCCAGCTGGCCGACAACGCTCACCATGTGGCCGTCCAGGCCGGCCTCGGCGATGGCGCGGTAGGCGCCGACCCCGAGCTGCGAGCCGAGCATGACGTCGAACGCGTGCGGCGCCGCGCAGCGCGACTCGTAGCCGAGCTGCACGCCGGTGAGCTTCTTCTCGCGGCCGGTTCGCGCCTGGTAGCGCTCGGCGGCGACCTTGGCCACGAGCTTGCCGATGTCGATCTTCCCGAGCGAGACGTGGCCGTGCTCGTCCCGGGCTATGCCGCGCAGGTAGCTCTCGGGCAGCATCTCCGCCAGGCCTTCCGCCAAGACGACAGTCCCGTAATGTTTGCCGCGGGCCTCGCGGGCGAGCACGAGGTCGACGACGCGATCCGCCAGCGCGTCCATCGAGAGGCGCTGCTCCTTGCGGACGGCGCCGGTCGCCTCGTCTTTCACCTCCTCGGTGATGGCGAGGTCTCCGGTCACGTCCTCCACGCCGACGACGAGGTGCGCCTCGCCCGCGACCGCGACCCCGTAGGCGAGCCAGCCCGCCTTGCGCCCCATCGTCTCGACGATGAAGTAGCTCTTCGTGGCCATCGCGTCGGCGCGGAGGTTCAGTAGCTCCTTCGCCATCACGTCGACCGCGGTGAAGAAGCCGAAGGTGAAGTCGATACCACGGTAGTCGTTGTCGATCGTCTTGGGGACGTGCACCACCTTCACGCGGGGAGTCCCGGCGGGCAGCCGGTTCTGGTACTCGTAGAGGAAGTTCGCGGTCTTCAGGGTGTCATCCCCGCCGATCGAGACGAGCGCGCTGACGCCGAGGCTGACGAGCCCGGCGTGCACCTTGGCTAGGCCGGCGGTGCGGGACGGGTCGTCGAGATCGGCCGGCCCACGGATCTTCTTGCCGGGGTTCGCCCTCGACGTGCCGACCACGATTCCGCGCTCGTTCCGGAGCCCGCGCAGGTCGCTGTCGCGAAACAGCATGTAGTCGGTGCCCTCGACGAGTGGTCGGGCTGTTGCATCGAACTCGACCAGCCCCGAGTACCCATGTTGGAACCCGATCGCTTCCCAGCCCTCCCGGCGAAAGCTCGACACGGCGGCCGCGATGACCGCGTTGGCCGCCGGAGCAGGGCCGCCCGAGAACACGACGCCGACGCGAGGGGGAGCGGAGGAGGCGGAACTCATGCGTGAGTTCCTCGCACGACCGAGGCCGGAAGGAAACCGCAGCCTCGCGAGCGGCGTATTATCGGCCGTGGCCTGCGTGGGTCCGGCAGCCGTCTCCTCCACCTCCAGCGAGATCGCATACCTGCGAACGGCGCGCGCCGTTCGCGAGCGAAGCGCGCTCCTCGCGGGCCGCGCGTTTGCGGGCGGCTCGGAGTGTTTCGTCGTCCGGCCCGAGCTGCAGCCCGCCGTCGTCGATCGGGTCGTCCGCACCGTCCGGGCGACGTGCCCGCTCCTCGACGCGCCGCTCCATGGTCGGCTGAGGCATTTCGACGCGGGTGGTCGCCGGCGCACCCACGCCCTCGACGCGCGCCTCGTCCACCTCGACGTGGTGGAGCGCGCCCGCGCCAAGGTCGATCTGGTGGTCCCCAGCGTGCTCCTCGACGCCGGCGCCGGACCCGACTGGGGCTTCTCGGAAGACGGCGTGCGCTACACCCGCAGCGAGGGCCTCGCCGTGGCCAGCCTCCGGCTCTTCGAGTCCGGCGCGCTCTCCGCCAGCGGCGCGGACCTGCGCACCGAAGCTGACGGTATCGTCAATATCGACGCCGCGCGGCTCGCGGCGGCGTTCCAGGTCGGGGCCGAGAACCCGCTCGTCGGCCTCGGCGGTCGAGCGGCGATGCTCGGCGCGCTCGGGCGGGCGCTCCGCGCGCGGCCGGATCTGTTCCGAGGCGCGCGACCTGGGGGCCTGGTGGACTGGGCGCTCAAGCAGGCGCACCAAGGCCAGCTCTCCGCCATGGTCGTCCTCGAGGCCATCCTGGAAGGGCTGGCTGCGGTCTGGCCCGGTCGCATTCGTCTGAACGGCGATCCGCTCGGGGACACCTGGTCACATCCCGCCCTGGGACACGGGGCCGGCGCGCTGGTGCCGTTCCACAAGCTCTCCCAGTGGCTGACGATGTCGCTCGTCGAGCCGCTCCTCGAAGCAGGGCTCGTGCTGACCGATCTGGGCTCACTCACCCCTCTCGCCGAGTACCGCAACGGAGGGTTGCTCCTGGATCTCGGGGTGCTCGAGCTCCGGGACGAAGGCCTCCGGCGCCAGCCTCACACCATCGATTCGCCCGTCGTCGTCGAGTGGCGGGCGCTCACCGTGGCCCTCCTCGACCCGATCGTGGCGGCGGTCGGCGCCGAGCTCGGCCTGGAGCCCGGTGCCGTCCGGACGTCCAACCTGCTCGCCTGGGCGACCTGGGCGGCCGGACGTGAGGTTGCCCGCGAGGCCCGCCCGGACGGGGGACCGCCGCTTCCCCTCGTCAGCGACGGCACGGTGTTCTAAGAGGGGCGCATGAGCGACCCCCAAGTCGTCGTCGTCGGTCACCCGCTGGTCAAGCACAAGCTCACGCTCATGCGTCGCAAGGAGACGACGACGGCGGAGTTCCGCGCGCTGCTCACCGAGATCTCGATGCTCCTCACCTACGAGGCGACGCGCGACATGAAGCTGCGCGACGAGCCGATCGAGACGCCCATCGGGCCGACCACGGGCTCCGTCCTCGAGGGCAAGAAGGTCGTCGTCATCGCCATCCTGCGCGCGGGGCTCGGCATCCTCGAGGGAATGATCCAGCTCATCCCGTCGGCGCGCGTCGGGCACATCGGCATCTACCGCAACCCGGAGACGCTGGAGCCCGTCGAGTATTACTTCCGCGTGCCCGGCAACCTGCAGGATCGCGACGTGCTCATCTGCGACCCGATGCTCGCCACGGGGAACTCGGCCGTCGCCGCCGTCGAGCGCATCAAGAAGCTCGGCCCCGCCTCGATCAAGTTCGTCTGTCTCCTCGGCTGCCCCGAGGGCATCAAGAACTTCCACGGCGCCCACCCCGACGTGCCGATCTACACGGGCGCCATCGACGAGCGCCTGAACGATCACGGCTACATCGTCCCGGGCCTGGGTGACGCGGGCGACCGCCTGTTCGGCACGAAGTAGTCAGCGCTTCCACAGCGCGAGGACGGCCGCGAAGGCTTGCTCGAGCTCGTGGCTGCTCCCAAGCTGCATCCGGTAGTGACGGCTCCCGTCCGAGCCGGGCTCCTCCTGGACGAGCCCGGCGTCGCGGAGAATCGCGAGGTGGCGCGACACGGTGCTCCGCCCCACGATCCACCTCATTCGTTGGGCGACCTCTCCGACGGGCAGCTCGTTCCGGGCTACCACCGCCAGGACCTCACGCCGCGTCTCGTCGGCGAGGGCGCGGAACACCTTGTCGAACTCGTGCGTGCGTCCACCCATCGATGCCTCCACAATCGATGTCGACACGAGCGCGCGCCAGTTGCGTCGAAACGACGGGGGCTCGAGGTTTTTTTCCCAGCGTGCAGAGGTGTGCACGTCTGCACGCTGGGGAGTGGGCTGGGCCGGGGTGTTTCCTAGGCCGGGTCAGCGTGCAGAGGTGTGCACGTCTGCACGCTGGGGAGTGGGCTGGGCCGGGGTGTTTCCTAGGCCGGGTCAGCGTGCAGAGGTGTGCACGTCTGCACGCTGGGGAGTGGAAGGGATACCCCACGGCAGCGTCGAGAGGGCCGGGCGTCCGGAGTCGGGGGCGGGCGTCGAGAGGGCCGGGCGTCCGGAGTCGGGGGCGGGCGCCCAGGCCTATGGCCTTCCGTGCACGAGCGACGAGACGACAGGACCGCAGGGTGACTTGGGATCGCGTGTGGAGCAGGTGACGAGCCGAACGCCGCCGCCCGTGGCGACCGCGACCATCTGCGCTTCGAGGGGGCCGGCGGTGCCGCTGCGCTCGAGGCGCATCCACGTGTGGCGGGCGTCGCCAGCCGTGTAGACGCTGTCGATGCGTCGGGTGGTGGGTCCGGAGAAGGCCGCCGCGAACTGGTCGAACGCGACGCTCACCTCGCGCTCGGAGGCGGAGAGGACGATTGTCTCGACCGCGGTGAGGCTGCCGCAGTGGAACGCGGTCACGTCCGCGTCCTGCGTCTCCTTCTGGCAACGCGCGAGCATGGAATCGCCCGCCACGAGCGCTTCGGGGTCGTTCGGGGGCGGCGTGGCGGCGCAACCGACGAGCGCGAAGAGGGGGGCCAAGGAAGCGGCGCGGAGCATGTTTGGCTGGGTTTGTTGCGGTCCGGAAGGTCCCCATTCAGCCCACACGGCCGTTTTCAAGTCCGCTGGGTGGTGGTTGCATGGCGAGCATGGATGCTGCTCGTCGCCTGCTCTTTCTTGCCACCGTCGCCCTCTGCGTGGGTCTCGTGTCGTGCGCCGAAGAGCGGGCGCCGATCAACCGCGTCCAGCCCAACGCGCTCGCGAAGGAGTTCTTCGTCGGCGACCTGGTGGATCCGGAAGACGACCCGGAGTTCTACATGCGCACGTCCGTGGTGGACGTGGCGGCGGGCGCGGGCGCGGACGGGCTGTTCACCAGCTCGGACTCGCAGCCGACCACGCGCATCCGCTGGGAGATCGCCGAGCAGCTCCTCATCGCGCGGCTCACCTACGAGCTCGTCGAGAACACGGACGGAAAGGGCGCGCGGCGCACGCCGGACGGGCAGATCGTCGCCGCGTTTGCGGTGCAGAGCCACTTCGACATTCGGCGCGAGTACAACCCGTCGACCGGTGAAGAGACGAACGTGATCGTGGAGAACACGACCGATCGGCCCTGGTACGAGCGCAAATACTTCCGCGTCGACTGGTCGCGAAACCTGGTGACCGACGCGTACGACCTCGACACGCTCTCGCAGCTCGGCATCTGGTACGCGGTGACGTGGGACCCGGTCGCTTATTACGTGAACGACCCGTCGAACCCGGACGCGCCCGTCTTCGACCTCGAGCGCGGCTACTTCGACATCACGCACAAGGCGCTCGCCTCGCCCGAGGTCATCGAAGACCCGGAGTGGGGGAACTTCCCCGCGTGTTGGCTCATCGGTCAATTCCCGACGCTCAACTGCAACCCGAGCGAGATCACGCTCCGGCAGGCGTTCCTCCGCGTGACCGATACGGACTACGAGCCCATGTCCATCGACGGGACGACGATGGACATGTTCGGCTACTTCACGTGGGACCGCTTCGGGTACGACCGCCGCTACGGCGTCGTCGACGACCTGTGGCGCAGGTTCGCCACGAAATGGAACCTCTTCGAACGGTCGCACGCCGACGGCCCCGTCACCTGCAATACGCCCGAGACGACGCCCGTCGGGCAGAGCCCACACCGTGACGCGGACGGCAGCGGGACCGAGGACGAGTGCGAGAGCGTCGGGCGCGGCTCGCGCTGTGACGACGTCGTCGGCGAGTGCACGATTCCGCTGCGCGATCGCAAGATCAAGACGATCCCCTGGCACGTGAACCGCGAGTTCCCGGCCGATCTGTTCGAGGGAACGAAGGTCGCGCTCGAAGCCTGGAACGACGCGATGCGCGTGGCGGTGCTCGCGGGCAGGGTGGCGGAGTGTCGCCGCACCGGCGAGACGTCGTGCGAGGCCGACCTGGGCTGGCCGCAGCCCTGGTACGACGACTTCGAGCCGCCGGTCGGCGACTCGTCCCCGGCGGAGGTCCCCGAGATCTTCGTGCTCTGCCACAACCCGGTGGATCCGGAGCTCGGCGACTCGGAGGCCTGCGGGCCGGCCGGCACCTCGCCGCGGCTCGGCGACCTCCGCTACAACCTCATGACCATCGTCGACGACGTCGAGTTCATGTCGCCCTGGGGCATCATGATGGACGCGGAGGACCCGCTCACCGGCGAGAAGATCGCGGGCAGCGTCAACCAATGGGCGTACGTCCTCGATCGGTACTCGTCGACGCTGGTGGACATCGTCGGTCTGTTGAACGGCGAGATCGATCCCGAGGCGTTCATCCAGGGCGAAAACGTCTCCGCGTGGGTGGAGGCGAACAGGCCGGGCGGCAACGCCGAGCGAATGGTGGCGATGAGCGCGGAGGAGATCGCGCGCCGCCGCGCCGCGTTCGATCCCGCGGTGATGGAGCCCTACTTCGCCAACATGCCGAAGGTGAGCGACAAGGTGCCGCCGCCGGGCAAACGCGCCATTCGGCTCGAGAACCTGCTCGAGCAAGGCCGCCTAGGGCCCGGCAACGGCGAGCTCGCGGCGCGCATTCGATCGCTCCGCGGGACGCCGCTCGAGGCTGCGCTCGCGACGCCGGAGATGGTCCAGGCCGTGGGCTACGACCCGACCGCGCCCCCGACCGAAGAGGCCATCGAGCGGAGCTCGCCATTCCGGCGGGTGAACCCGACGTTCCGTCGCGCCGAGCAGCGCGCCCGTCTCATGGGCCGCGCCGAGCGGCACTCGTGCCGTCGCGAGGCTCCCGAGGCCGACCATTTGCTCGGCCTCGCCAAGGTCGCGCAGCAGCTCTTCCCGGCGCCCGACCCGAACGACCCTGCCGCCGTCGCCGCGCACCGCGCGGAGCTCTTCGCCTGGGCGCGCGCGGAGAACTCGCGCGGCGTCATGGCGCACGAGATCGGTCACTCGATGGGCCTGCGCCACAACTTCGCGGCCTCGTTCGACAGCCTCAACTACGACAAACGCTACTGGCAGCTCCGCACCAAAAACGGCCAGGTCACCGCCGCCTGCCAGGACGGCGAGGCGAGCGGGGAAGAGTGTATCGGCCCGCGCTACAAGGACCCCATTACGGAGGCCGAGATCGTCGGCAACATCGGGCGCTTCTCCACGACGAGCGTCATGGATTATCCCGGTGACCAGAACCAGGATCAGCTCGTCGCCGGCGCTTACGATCGTGCGGCGCTCCGCTTCGGCTATGGCGGCGTCGTCGACGTGTGGGCGGAGGCGGGGCTCAGCGTGGCGGAGGGCAGCCCCGGCCAGGCCAAGGCCTACGAGCTGACCACGTTCACGATCAGCCCTGGGCTCTTCGGGGTGCAGTATTTCAACCCGGTCGACCCGGCGGACCCGTACATCTTCCGGCACTACAGCGAGTATCAGAAGGAGTACGGCGTCCTCGGCACGTGCGCGCCGAGCTCCGACCCCGGCGCCGTGCTCGGCACAGCCTGTACGGGCGCCCCGATGGACGTGGTGGACTACCGCGACATGGCGGACTTCGCGCCCATCCCCGACTATGCGAAGTTCAGCTGGGGCACGCAGCCGCGCACCGTCGACAATGCCGGGCGCGTCCGCCGCGGCTACATGTTCTCGTCCGACGAATACGCCGACAGCGGCAACGTCCCGTCGTTCACCGACGACGCAGGCGCGGACGCGTACGAGCAGATACGCTTCCTCGAGGCCGCCTACGAGAACCGGTACATCTTCGACTCGTTCCGCCGCAACCGCGTGCAGTTCAACTCGTGGGACACGACGGCGCGCGTCCAGTACCGCTACCTCGACAACCTCCAGCTCATCGCGAAGGCCTTCTTCTTCGGCGCGGTGCTCGACGGCGATCCGACGCAGCCGACCTCCGACTTCCTGGATGACGGCAACTTCGGTCCGCTCGCGATGGGGAGCACCATCGCGTTCGATCTGTTCGCGCGCCAGCTGACCCGCCCCGACCCCGGCTACTACTGCACGGCCGAGGTCTGCGGGGTGCAGCCCTGGGGCGTCGAGGAGGAAGTATTCGCCGCCGATCCGGCGCCGCTCCCGGAGCTCTACCTCTACGATTTCTCGGTGGCCCTCGGCGACGGCCGCTACCTGCACAACGACTACGACTACTCGCAGGGCTACTTCTGGGGCGACTACCAGACGCAGGTCGGCAGCTACTACGACAAGGTCTGGGCGCTCTATTACCTGGCCGAGGCGTTCGACAGCTTCATCTCGAACTCGAAAGAAGACTTCGTCGACTCGCGGTACAAAAACGTCAACTTCGCGACTGTCTACCCGCGGCAGATGCAGCGCCTCTTCGGCGGCCTCCTCACCGGGGACTACGCCACCTACGCGCCGTGGGCGTCACCTCCGGCCAACCCGGACGACACGCCGCCCATCACGCTCGAGTACCCGTTCTGGTCGGACCCGGTCGACATCGGGACGCGCCCGGCATCCTCGCTGCTCGTGGATCCGTCTTATGGGTGGAACACGCAGATCAACGCGATGGTGTGGGGCACGATGTTCTTCACCACGAACTGGTCGTCGAGCTTCGTCCACGACGCGCGCATCGCCGTGCTCGGGGGAGAAGATCCGCAATGGGCGGAGCCGGAGATCTTCCGCTTCCGTGACCCGACGAGCGGGCTCGTGTACCTGGCGCACAAGTCCGGTACGGAAGACGTGCTGGGCAAGACCGTCCAGATCGGGACGGGCGCGCGCGTGCTCGAGTGGGCGAACCATTTGCTCACCGTCGCTTACCTCGTCGATCGCGACGTCGACGGCCAACCGATCCTGGCCGCGGACGGCACACCCACGCTCGTGCTCGACGTGGACGGCTTGCCCCAGCTCGACCCGACCACGCCGGGCGCGGCGGCGGAGCTCGCGCGTTATGTCGACACGATCGATCTCTATCGCCAGCTCATCACCACCTTCGAGCACCCGCTCGAGGATCTGCCGGAGCCCTGAAGATGGACGTATCCCGAGCCGTCGCCGAGCGCCGCAGCACGCGGGCCTTCCTCCCGAAGGACGTGCCCGCGGAGACGCTGCGGTCGATCTTCGAGCGGGCGCAGCGCGCCCCCTCGTGGTGCAACATCCAGCCGTGGCGGGTGTGGGTCGCCTCGGGCGAGACGCGCGCGCGGCTCACGAGCGAGATGACGCGCGCGGCGCTCGAAGAGGCGCCGTCGCCCGACGTGCCCTTCCCGACCGATTACCCCGAGCCGTACGGCACGCACCGGCGCGCGTGTGGGCGCGCGCTCTACGAGGCCATGGGGGTCGCCCGGGACGACACGGCGGGGCGCCAGGCCGCCTGGCTCCGAAACTTCGTGGCCTTCGACGCGCCGCACGTCGCCATCGTCGGCTTCGACAGCCGCTTCGATCTCTACGCCGCGCTCGACGTGGGCTGCTGGCTGCAGACCGTGCTCTTGCTCGCGCGCGAGGAGGGCGTCTCGGCCTGTGCGCAAGCGAGCCTCTCGCTCTACCCCAAGGTCTCGCGGGAGATCCTCGGTATCCCCGAGCAGGTGAAGATCCTCTTCGGGATCGCCCTCGGCTACGAGGACCCGAGCGCGCCGGCCAACACGTGCCTCACGGCGCGCGACCCGGTCGAGAGCAACGTGACGTTCCGCTGAGCTCTGCGCGTCACGCCTTGAGGAACGGGAGGATCTCGCTCATCACCGAGAGCTCGGCGTTGCCGTATTTCTGGTAGCCGGCGTACCAGCTCTCGGTCGAGAGGATGAGCTTGCCGTAGCCGCCGTAGTCGCCCGACTCGTATTCGCTGGGGTCGAGCCCCATGGCCTGCAGCACGTTGCCCAGCCACTGGTTGTAGACGAGCCCGTTGTGCGAATTGACGGCGCTGTCGGCGTTGGCCTGGTGGGCGGGGCTGCCGAGGTTGCGGTAGTCCGCGTAGCTCCCGGTCGTGAAGAACCCGCCCGCGCTGCCGGCGGTGACGACAGGCAGCTCGATGGGGTCGTGCGTCGCGCAGCCGCTCTCCTGGGTCCACTGGATGAGCGTGCTGTCGAGGACCGTGCCGTCGGTGTCGTCGATGGCGTCGAGCTTGGCGACGAGGTCCAGGAACACGTTCTCGAAGAAGCGCTGGTGCGCGGCGGCGATCGTCGCCTGGGCTTCGCCGTTGGTGAAGTGCGCCTGGTGCGCGACGTCCTGGTGCCAGTCGCCCACGTACTCCGAGAAGATGTCGGTGCAGAACATCGTCGCGATGCGCGAGGTGTCGCAGGCAAAGGCCGCCGCGATCACGTCGTTCTGGAGCTGCCAGAAGCGGCTCTGCGCCACCGGGTCGATGCCATACGAGCTCGAGGCCCACTCCTCCGTCGAGCTCTTCGTCGGCGGCTCGATGTCGCCGCAGGAGACCTGCACGTTGATCTTGCGCTGCAGCTCGTCGAGCCGATCGAGGTGGTCGTCCAGGCGCTGCTTGTCGGCCGTCGACAGCCGGCGATTCCCGTTCCGGAGCCGCTTGTAGTCCTCGAGCACGCGGTCGACGATGGGCGGGCGGACCTCGGCGGGATCCTCCTCCGGTACGAAGATGCGGTTGAAGAGCGCGAGCGAGTCGTTCTCGGGCGCGATGTTCTGGATGGTGCCGCTCTTCGTCGAGGGGCTCGACCAGTTTGCGCTCATCCCGTTTCCGCCGATGACGAGGGCGCGCTCGAGGATCGTCGCGAGGTCGGGATAAAACGAGGGCGACCAGGCGAGGACTTGATCGATCGTGGGCATGCGGTCGGCCTGCGTGGTCTGGCCGTCGGTGCCGTTGCCGTCGTTCTCGGCGTAGTTGCCGAGGTGGCCGCCGCGGTGATGGGCGAGGTAGAAGGTGACGTCGAGGCCGCGCAGGACGTTCATCTTCGCGGCGAGCGCGCTGGTGAACCGGTCCGAGCTCGCGGAGAGGACGGGCGAGAGGCTCGCGACGCCGTTCGAGACGGAGAGCTCGAGCCCGCCGCGACGAACCGCGCGGCCCGCGTATTGCGCGGACTGCGTGAGCGTCGCCTCGTTCGGGTACATGCTGGGCTGCCAGATGGCGCCGTGGTTGGTGCCCATGGCGACGAAGCGCTTGCGCCCGGTTGTGCCCGCCTTGGCCTCCTTCTCCTCGAGCAGAGACGGGAGCAGGGGGATGGCGAGGGCGAAGCCGCCCGCGCCACGGAGCCACATGCGACGACCGAGCTTCTTCACGGCTCCACCTCCTCCGAGAACGAACGTTTCCTGAAGGCCGCGCTCAGCGCGACCGTCCGCAGCACCTCGGCGAGCGGGGCGCCGTCATCGAGCTTGGTCTTCACGTCGTCGAGCGCACACGCGTCCTGGTTCAGGTCCTCGATCCGGCCGAACGTGAACCGGAAGTACTGCCGCGCGAAGCACGCGTTTGGCTTCTCGCTCGCGAGCATGAGCTGCATCAGATCCGCAGCGCCGCTCGTCGTCGTCTCCTCGCCGTCGACACGAGGCACGCTCGAAGTGTCGATCGGGAGCGAGCCCATCGGCGCGCCCGTCTCCTCGTCGAAGATTGCCTGCTCCGCGCGCACGCGGCCGAGGGCGTCGAAGTTCTCCGTCGCGAAGCCGAGGTGGTTGATCTGGATCTGGTGGCAGCCGTTGCAAGGCGACACCGCCGTGAGCTCCTCGACGACCTGGCGTGTGGTCGCCGTCTCGCTGAGCTTCGGCGGCGTGGCGGCGGCGTTGGGCGGGGGCGGCGCGATCTCGTCGCAGAGGAGCGCCTTGCGGATGAAGACGCCCTTCATGATGGGGCGTGTGTTCGCCGAGCCGGTGGCCACGTACGCGGCGCGTGTGATGATCCCGCCGCGCGCCGGATCCGAGAACGTGGGCGGCTCGCCCGTGCCGTCCCAGGGGGCGACGCCGTAGATGGTCGCCAGATCATCGGTCTTGGCGAAGGATTTGTTGCTCGAGAAGAAGTCGTCGTAGTTGCCGGCTCCCTCGAACGTGTACCAGGCGGCGGCGTCGACGACCTCGGCCAGCATCCGCTCACGCAGCTCGGGGCCGGGCGTGAAGTCGCCGGCGAACGAGTCGAAGACGGGTGTGCCGGCGCGCGAGTCGAGCTCCTCGAGCGTCGTGTTCTCGAGCCAGTCGGAGAAGAAGGCGGCCACCGCGTCGCGTGTCCGCGGGTCGGAGAAGATGCGCTCCACCTGCGCCGCGTAGCCTGCCTCGGTGAGGATGTCGCCGGAGCGAGCGGCGGCTAGCAGCTCCTCGTCCGGGATCGTCTGCCAGAAGTGGTAGGAGAGGCGCGAGGCGAGCTCGTAGGCGCCGAGCGCGACGTGTGCGCCGGGGTCGGCCTCGTCCCCGTGCTCGACGAGGTAGAGCGTGTGGGGCGCCACCAGGAGCTGCGCGATCACGTCCGCGTAGTCGGCCCCGTCGTAGGGCGCCGTCCCCGCCGGGACCTTGTAGAATGCGACGTCCTCGTCGGTCACCGCGCGGCGCATCGCGCGCTCGCCGAACGAGCGGATGAACGCGTCGAGGCACGTGTCGTCGTTGGAGGGGTCGGCGTCGGTCGCGCAGGCGCCGGCCACGGTCGTGAGCCGCGTCGGGCTCGACGTCAGCTCGGCGCCGACTGCATTGGCGACCGCGTACGTGGCGTCGATGTGCTCCTGCTGCACGGCCTGGTCGAGCCGCGAGAAGCCGGCGTAGTGTTTGTCCGGGCCGATCCGCGCGTCGTCGGGGACCTGATCGAAAAGCGGGCTCACGACGCCGACGACCGCCTCGGCTTCGCCGGGCAGCGCGTAGCGGACGAGGTCTCGGACGGTGTTGGCGTACTGGACGTGGCTGAGCCGCCGGAGCGGCGACGCGTCCGGAACGGCGTCCGGGTCGCAGACGAAGTTCGTGGGTGTCGACTTCTCGGTGGGCCCGTCCGGCCCGTCGTCGGCGCCGCCGATGTCTCCGGTGCAGGCGGCGAGACCTGCGACCATCACCAGCCAGAGCGAGCTTTTCTGCATGGCGGCGGTCGGCAGTGCAACCACCGTACCGTCACGGAGCCTCCCGGAAAGACCGAAGAGCGGCACCAACCACGGCTTCGGGTGTCCCCGGCGGGGGGCATCCCGACGGCGAGCTGCCCCTTCGGTGTCGCAGTTGGGCTCGGTCTCCACGCGAATCGGCCGGCCCTGCAAAGACTGGCGTCTCGGCACGGTCGTTGCCGACTGCCGCCGCGATGTTCCCTCGAGCGAGCTGGTCCTGGGTCGTGTTTGGTCTCGTGTTTCCCGTGGCGGCGTGTGGGGACACGAGCAGCGGCAGCGATGGCGGCGGAGGGGAGGGCGGCAGCGGCAGCACCACCGCGACCGGGGGGCCGGCGACCAGCGGCACGAACGGCACAGGGACCACGGGCACCGGCGCGACGAGCTCCACCGGCACCGGCGGCAACACACAAGGGCTCGTCCCCGTGTTCGTCGCGCAGGGCCACCTCGGCCGGCTCATGGTCTCGTGTGACGACGGCCACACCTTCGTCGCCAACCAGAGCGCCGACGACGCCGAAGAATGTTGGGGCTCCGACGGCGTGCCGGACTGTGACCACAGCCCGTGGGCGGGGCGAGGTCTCGCGTTCGGCGCCGGCGCGTTCGTGGCGACCTTCGGCTGGGGCTACCCGGGTGTGCTCCGTCGCTCGACCGACGGCGCGAGCTGGTCCGACGTGTGGATGGAGCAGCCGACGTTCGCGGATATCGCATTCGGGAACGGGAAATTCGTCGCCAACAACTCCCCCACCTGGATCTCGACGGACGGCACCACCTGGGAGGAAGGTGGGGACCTCGGGCTGAACGTCGGCAACGTGCGAGCGATCGAGTTCGTCCCCCACGGCGGCGGGCTCTTCGTCGTTACCGGCGAGTCCGGCAGCGATCGCGATATCGTCATGTCTCCCGACGGCGTCACGTGGACGCACCCCACCACGCGCCCGGAGGCCTGCGGCAGCTACGTCCTCGGCATCGCCTACGGCGCCGGCACGATCGCGATCTTCAGCGGCAACGGTAGCGTGTGCACGTCCACCGACGGCGGCGCGAACTGGTCGCTCCAGCAAGTGGGCGGGTCGTTCAGCTCGCCCGGCGTGTGGACCGGCTCCGAGTTCTTCGCTTACGAAGGCGCAACCCTCCATCGTAGCGCGGACGGCCAGACGTGGACCGAAGAGACCGTCGACCCGCCGGACATCCGGATCGGCGCGCTGGCCCGGAGCGACACCGGAACGTTCGTCGCCCACAAGGACGCCTGGGAGGGCTGGTACGACGAGCAGGAGATGTACCGCAGCACCGACGGGCTCACCTGGGAGCGCTTGCCGGCGGGCGCCTTCGTGCCGAGCCACCCCATCAACTTCATCCAGTTCGGGTACGCCGAGCCATCCGCTGTCTGCCCCTTGCCCTGACGGTGGTATTGTCACCCCGTGCCTTCAGACGCCGCCCCGCGCGACGCCGTTACCGAGATCCTGTCGCGTGACGCTTCGGGGCTGAAGCTCCGCTCGCGCAAGATCCACGTCGACGTCGTGGCGGGCCAGCAGAGCGGGCAGGGCTTCGACTTCGCCGGGACGGAGGTGCGCATCGGCTCCGCGCGCGGCTGCGACCTGGTCCTCTTCGACGGCGCGGTCAGCCGCCACCACCTCACGCTCAAGGTCGAGCGGGGCGGCATCCGCGTGATCGACGCGGGCAGCCGCAACGGCACCGTGCTCGACGGCGTCTCCATCCGCGACGCGTACGCGCGCTACGACTCGACGCTCGTCCTCGGCAACTCGAGCTTGCGCCTGCGCCTCCTGCAAGACGTCATCGAGATCCCGCTCTCCTCGCGCGAGAGCTTCGGCGGCCTCATCGGGCAGAGCGTGCCGATGCGCGTCGTCTTCACGATGCTCGAGCGCGCGGCCGCGGTCGACGACACCGTGCTCGTCGAAGGTGAGACCGGGACCGGCAAGGAGCTCGCGGCCGAGGCGCTGCACGAGGAGAGCGCGCGGAGCGGCGAGCCGTTTGTCGTCTTCGACTGCTCGGCGGTCGCCCCGAACCTGATGGAGAGCGAGCTCTTCGGTCATGTCCGCGGGGCGTTTTCGGGCGCGGTCGCCGATCGGGAGGGCGCCTTCGAGGCGGCGGACGGCGGGACCCTCTTCCTCGACGAGATCGGCGAGCTGCCGCTCGACCTCCAGCCGAAGCTCCTCCGCGCGCTCGAGCGCTTCGAGGTCCGTCGCATCGGATCGAACACGCCGCGGAAGGTGAACGTCCGCGTGGTGGCGGCGACGAACCGCAACCTCGCCGAGGAGGTCGCGAACAAGCGGTTCCGGGAGGACCTCTACTACCGGCTCGCGGTCGTCCGCGTCGTCCTCCCCCCGCTCCGCGAGCGCCCCGACGACATCCCCCTGCTCATTCACCACTTCACGCGCGAGCTCGCCGAGCGCGGGCGCCAGGTCACGCCCCTGCCGGAGCGGGCGATGAAGGCGCTCATCGGGCAGGCCTGGCCGGGCAACGTCCGCGAGCTGAAGAACGCGGTCACCCGAACGCTCTTCCACGGCACCGCCCTCGGGCAGGCGCCTCCCTCCCTCCCGGGCCCGCTCGTGACCGCCAAGGTCGATCTTTCCGTTCCCCTGAAAGACGCGCGCGAGCAGCTCTGCGAGGCCTTCGAGGAGGCCTACCTCCGCGAAGCGCTCTCGGAGACCGGCGGAAATGTCACGCACGCCGCGCGGATCGCCGGGGTGAACCGCAAGTTCATCCAGCGCGCGGTCCAGCGGTTTCGGCTGCGGGCAAACGAGGAACCGGAGACCGAGTAGTCGTCCTGTATACTGGCTCCCTTCTCATGCGTGGTCGGCACAAGGAGCCGCAGGATCAGGTCGTCGGGCGATACGCCATCCAGGGCGACATCGCGACCGGAGGCATGGCCACGGTGCATTTCGGGCGGCTCATCGGCCCGAGCGGCTTCACGCGCGGCGTCGCGATCAAGCGCCTCCACCCGCAGTTCGCCAAGGACCCTCACTTCGTCGCGATGTTCCTCGACGAGGCGCGGCTCGCCTCGCGCATCCGCCACCCGAACGTCGTCCCCATCCTGGATGTCGTCGCGGAGAAGGGTGAGCTCTTCCTGGTGATGGACTTCATCCCCGGAGAGGCGATCTCGAAGCTCTTCCGCAAGACGCCCGAAGGCCTGCCCGCGTCGATCGCGAGCTCGATCGGCGTCGGCATGCTCGAGGGCTTGCACGCCGCGCACGAGGCGAGGGGAGACGACGGCGAGCCGCTCGCGATCGTGCATCGCGATGTCTCGCCGCAGAACATCCTCATCGGGTCGGACGGCGTGGCTCGGCTCATCGACTTCGGCGTCGCCAAGGCGGTCGGCAACGCGTCCGCCACACGCGACGGCCAGATCAAAGGCAAGGTCGCTTACATGGCGCCCGAGCAGATCCGCGCGGAGGCGGTGGATCGCCGCGCCGACATCTACGCCGCGAGCGTCGTCCTCTGGGAGCTCGTGACGGGAAAGCGGTACTTCGACGAGTCGGGCAGCGACGCGGCCGTGGTCATGCGCACGCTGACGAAGGAGCCCGTCGCGCCCAGCACCGTGCGGGCCGAGGTGACGCCCGAGCTCGACCACATCATCCTCAAAGGCCTCTCGCGTGATCCCGCCCAGCGCTACGCGACCGCCCGCGAGATGGCGCAGGCCATCGAGAAGGCCGCGCCGCCCGCGGCCGCCCGTGACGTGGCGCGCTGGGTCGACGCAAAGGCCGGCGACGCCATCCGCATGCAGGCGCAGCAGTTCTCGGCCTTCGACCTGTCGGTGGCGACGGAGCTGCCCGGCCGGCCCGTGTTGCCGCCCGACGGGGCACGCGCCTCGCTCGCGAAGATCGAGGCCGCTGCGGCCAAAGAGGCGGAGACCGCCCCGACGCTCGACGCTCCGCTGCCCAAGCCCGAGGTCACGGAGGAACAAAACGATGCCGCCTCGGAACCGAAGCCGGCGGTCATCGTGGCCGAGCCCGCGAGCGCATCGCCTCCGTGGGAGCGTCCTCGCCGCGGCGTCGCGCCGCTCGTCGTCGCGGGGCTGATCGCGGCCGGCGTGGTCGGCTTCCTCCTCGCGCGGATGCTCCCCTCGACGCCTGGCCCTGCTGCCGCCCAGGTCCCGGAGCTGCCGCGCGAGCAAGCGGTCTCGTCCGCGCCCGCCGGGTCCGTGAAGGCCGAGAACACGGCGCTTGCGCCGCCCAGCTCCGCCCCCGCCGCGTCCGAGGCGCCGGCCGCCTCTGCGCCGCCCGAGAAGCGTACGCTGCCGCCGTCCACCGCCAGGCCGGCGGCGACGGCCAAGCCCGCCGCTGCCAACTGCACCCCTCCGTACCGGATCACGGCGGACGGCGTTCGCGAGTACAAGCCTGAATGCCTTCGATGAGGCTCCCTCTCCTCGCCCTCACCCTCCTCGTCCCCGCGGTCGTCTTCGCGCAGCCCGCGACGGACGCGACGCAAACCTGCATCTCCGCGCACGTCGAGGCCCAGCGCCTGGAGAAAGCCGCCAAGCTTCGGGAAGCCCGCTCCGCCCTCGTGCGGTGCTCCGACCCGGCCTGCCCGAGCGTGCTCGTGACGGAGTGCACCGAGCTCTTCGCGAAGCTCGATCAAGCGGTGCCGAGCCTCGTCTTCGTCGCGCGGGACGCAAGCGGCAAGGACATCGCCGACGCGCGTGTGCTCGACGGCGAGACCGTCTTGCTCGAGCGCCTCGACGGCAAGGCGATCGAGGTCGATCCGGGTGAGCATCGCTTCCGCATCGAGCACGCCGGAGAGGCGCCCATCGAGCAGCGGCTCGTGGTCCGCGAGGGCGACAAGCTCCGCCGGGTCGAGGTCTCGTTCGGCAAGCCCGGCGGTGGCGGCCCTGCTCCCCAGGAAGAGGAGCGTCAGGTCACGCCCGCCTTCTGGGTCGTCGGCGGCGCAGGCCTCGCAGGCCTCGCCGTCTTCGGCGCCCTCGCCGGGGTCGGTCTCGCGAAGAAGGGCGATCTCGACGACCAGGCCTGCGCGCCGAACTGCCCGACGGCCGACGTGGACGAGGTGCGCTCGCTGTTCCTTGGCGCCGACATCACGCTCGGTATCGGCCTCGCGGCGCTCGCGGTCGCGCCGATCCTCTATTTCACGAGCCCCGTGGGGCCGCCATCGAGCAGCGCGTTCATCGCGCCGCGCTTCGGGCCGGGCTCGGCTTCGCTCTCGGTCGGAGCGAGCTTTTGAAGAGCCTCGGGGCGTATGCGCTCACGGCGCTCGTCACGACGGGCTGCTCGCTGGCCTACGATCTCGGCTCGTACGACGAGGGCACCGCGAGCGCCTCGAGCACCGGGGGGTTCGCGCCGAGCGGAGGAGGAGGCGCCGGAGGCGACGCGACCGGCGGCGGTGCGTCCGGCGGAGGAGGGGCCGCGCCCGAATGCGGCGAGCAGCTCAACCCGCCGGTCAGCTCGGTGAAGGAGACGTTCGACAGCGGCTTCGGGTCGGTGGCGCCCGTGGGGTCCTGCGTCTCGGTCGACGCCGGCACGGCGCTCTTCACGCCGCCCGCTTCGGAGCCGCTCGACTTCTGCTGGGTCACCCTTCCGGGTGTCCTCCACCTGAGCTGCGATGCCCTGACCTTCCGCCTCCTCGAAGCGACGAACGCCGTGCTCGGCGCGCAGACCTTCGTCTATTTGAACGACGTCGCGAGCGGCACCGACACCAACCTCATCCTCGAGGGCGGAGGCTTTCAGCTCGGCCTCGAGTCCGGGGGTGGCAGCCTCGAGATCATGAACGGGATCTACAACCCCGCCACGGACCGCTACATCCGCATCCGCGCCGACGAGGACACGATGTACCTCGAGACCTCGATCGACGGGACCGAGTGGGTGGTCCGGGGATCGGGCCCGTACCTCATGCCGCTCGACGGTCTCCAGGTCAGCATCGGTGCGGGGACGTACTCTGCTCTCATGAGCGACCCTGGCCAAGCGCGGATCGACTGCATCAACGTCGTGCCCTGCCCCTGATCCGCTTCGAGACATTTGTCGTTTGCGCGGATAGGCCCATCGGCTACTCGACGGTCGTGCTCTCCCCGAAAGACTTCTACGAGGCCCTGTCCGCGGCTGGTGTCACGCTCTTCTGCGGTGTCCCCGACTCGCTGCTCAAGGACATCTGCGCGTACGTGACGGCGAACACGCCCAAGCGGCGCAACGTCATCACCGCAAACGAGGGGAGCGCGATCGCGCTCGCGATGGGGCACTACCTCGCGACCGGGGAGATCGGCCTCGTGTACATGCAGAACTCGGGGCTCGGCAACACGGTGAACCCGGTCACCTCCCTGGCGGACCCGGCGATCTACGGCGTGCCCATGTTGCTCCTCGTGGGCTGGCGCGGTCGGCCCGGTGAGCACGACGAGCCGCAGCACGTCCACATGGGCAAGGTCACGCTCGAGACGCTCGCAGCCATCGGCGTCCCCGCCTCGGTGTTGCCCCGCGACATCGACGCAGCGAAGGCCGCGCTCTCGTCGGCGCTCGAGCAGGCCCGGCAGCGCCGCGGCCCGGTCGCGCTCGTCGTGGAGAAGGGGACCTTCGACGCCTATTCGCTCAAGGACCCGAGCCCGCCCGAGCTGACGCTCACGCGCGAGCAGGCCATCGAGCGCTTCGCCGCGTCGCTCCCGGCCGGCGCAGCGGTCGTGTCCACCACGGGCATGCCCTCGCGCGAGCTCTTCGAGGTCCGTGGGCGCCGCGGTGAGCCTCACGACGCGGACTTCCTCGTCGTCGGCGGCATGGGGCACGCCTCGCAGATCGCGCTCGGCGTCGCGCTCTCCCGCGAGGACAAACCCGTCTACTGTCTGGATGGTGACGGTGCCGTCATCATGCACATGGGCGGCCTCGCGACGATCGGTGAGCTCGCGCCGCCTCGCTACAAACACGTCGTCCTGAACAACGGCGCCCACGACAGCGTCGGCGGCCAGCCCACGGCGGGCTTCTTCGTCGACATCTGCGCGGTCGCCCGGGCCGCCGGCTACAAAAGCGCCGTCTGCGTCACCACCGAGGGCGAGCTCGACGCCGCCCTCGCCTCCCTGCGCGACGCCGACGGCCCGGCCCTGGTCGAGGTCCGCGTCAAGAAGGGCTCCCGCAAGGACCTCGGCCGTCCCACGCAGAGCCCGGCGGATCTCACCCAGGCGTTTTCGGCGTACCTTCGGGGCTGATGGCCCCGATCGGGGGGGCGCCGCGGTCCCGAGCCTCCCCGCCCGCGATGCTCTTCGCTGCCGGGCACGTCCGTGCTTTGATCGACCCGATGGGGAGATGGGGCTCGTCATCCGGTCTTCGTGGCCGAGGCGCTTCGTGGGCCGGTGGCTCCGGCCGACGACAGGTCCGCTGAGATGCGCTGGGACGAGGCATCCGCCGAGCGTTACGACGGACCGAAGATGGTCGCCCACCTCTGGGTGGTGACGACCGGGATCGTCGCGACCCGCGTCGAGGGGCACGTGGATGTCGGCGCGGTCCGGTTCTACTCGAGCCGAATCGACCGGATGCTCTTCGCCGGCGAGTCGGTGCAGTCGTTCCACGACTGGTCCAAGATCACCGGCTTCGACACCGATGTGCGGCAGGCCTACCGCGGCTGGGTCGAGCGGCGGATGAAGCTCCTGTCGCCGCCGCACATCCTCGTCAAATCGAAGATCCTCGGGATGGCCATCGCGGCGACGGACCTCGTGCTCCGGCACGGCATCGTCGCGCACGCCGAGGTCGGCTCGTTCGCCGTGGCGCTCGAGTCGGCGATCCGCGACCGGGGCTGACCCGCGCCCACATCGCGCTTTTTCCGCGTCGGAAAGCGTGCGAGAACACCGGCGCGAACATGGCCTTCCCCCGTCACGTCTTCCGTGAGTACGACATCCGCGGCGTCGCCGATCGCGACCTGACGAGCGATTTCGTGAACCAGGTCGCGCTCGCTTACGCGGGCGCGCTCGGGGAGGAGCTCGGCCGGCCGCTGAAGCTCGCCGTCGGCCGCGACGGTCGCCTCTCCAGCCCGCGGATCTTCGAGGCGTTCACGAGCGGTCTCCTCGCCGCCGGGGCCGACGTGACGGACATCGGCATCGGCCCGACTCCGCTCCTCTACTTCGCCGCTCACCACCTCGGGACGGACGGCGCGGTGCAGATCACCGGGAGCCACAACCCGGCCGAGGACAACGGCCTCAAGATGATGCGCGGCAAGGGCTCGTTCTTCGGCCGTGACATCCAGGGGCTCGCCGCGCGCATCGTGGAGGGGCGCCTGCCGTCGCGCGCGGGCTCAGGGAAGATGGGCACGGCGGACGTGTCGGACGCGTACGTCGACGCGCTCCGGTCGCGCGTCCGGCTGCCGGCGGACCACGGCGTCCGCGTCGTTCTCGACGCGGGCAACGGCGCGGCCGGGCCGCTCGGGGTCCGCGCGCTCGAGGCGCTCGGCTTCCAGGTCGATCCGCTCTTCTGTGACATCGACGGGCGTTTCCCCAACCATCACCCCGACCCGACGCAGCCGAAGAACGTGCAGGCCCTCATCGACCGCGTCCGCGAGACGGGCGCGCCGCTCGGCATCGCCTTCGACGGCGACGGCGATCGTATCGGCGCGGTCGACGAGGCGGGCGAGATCATCTGGGGCGACAAGCTCATGATCCTCTTCTCGCGTCGCGTGCTCGCGGAGCACCCGGGCGCGACGATCCTCGGCGAGGTGAAGTGCTCGGAGACGCTCTTCTCGGACGTGCGCGCGCACGGGGGCCGCGCGCTCTACGCGAAGACCGGCCACTCGCTCATCAAGACACGCATGAAGGAGGAGAAGGCGCTGCTCGCGGGGGAGATGAGCGGGCACATCTTCTTCGCCGATCGATACTTCGGCTTCGACGACGCCATCTACGCAGCGGCCCGCCTGCTGGAGATCGTGGCAGAAGAGAAGAAGCCGCTCTCGGCGCTCCTCGCGGACGTCCCCAAGACGTACGCCACGCCGGAGCTGCGGGTCGACTGCGCGGACGAGGCGAAGTTCGGCGTGGTGAGCCAGGTGCTCGAGCACTACAAGCCCACCCACACCGTGCTCGATATCGACGGCGCGCGGGTCGACTTCGGCGACGGCGCCTGGGGCCTCTGCCGTGCCTCCAACACGCAGCCCGTCCTCGTCCTCCGCTTCGAGGCGAAGACCGAGGCGCGCCTCGCGGAGATCCGCGCCGACATGGAGGGTGTGGTGACGCGAGCCGGCGGCAAGCTCTCGCCGGCCGCGCACTGAATCGCATGACAGCTTCGTCAGACACCTGGACCGTCCGCCGCGTCCTGGCCTGGGCGGCGGACGATCTTCGCGACAAGGGCAGCGACACGCCGCGGCTCGACGCCGAGCTCTTGCTCGCCCAGGTTCTGGGCACGAACCGCATCGGCCTCATCGTCGATCCGGAGCGTCCGCTCTCGAAGGCGGAGCTCTCCACCTACCGCGACCTCCACAAGCGCCGGCGATCGGCGGAGCCCGTCGCTTACATGCTGGGCACGCGCGAGTTCTACGGCCGGCCCTTCCGGGTGGACAAACGCGTGCTCGTCCCGCGGCCGGACACAGAAGCCCTCGTGGAGGAGGCGCTCGATCGCCTGTCGCACCTCTCGATGTCTGCCCGCGTCCTCGACCTGTGCACCGGGTCGGGCTGCGTCGCCATCACGCTCGCGTGCGAGCGGCCGACGTGGTCGGTCCTCGGCACGGACATTTCGGCGGACGCGCTCGAGGTCGCGCGCGACAACGCCGCGCGGCTCGGCACCACGCCCCGCTGCTGGTTCCGCCAGTCGGATCTGTTCGCGGACCTCGGGGTCGATCACCGGTTCGATCTGATCACCGCGAACCCGCCGTACATCGCCGTGGGCGAGAGGCTGCCGCAGACCATCTTCGATCACGAGCCGCACCTCGCGCTCTTCGGCGGCGCGGACGGGCTCGCGATCGCGCGTCGGATCATCGCGGAGGCGCCGGCTCACCTTTGCCCTGGCGGCGTCCTCGCCATGGAGATCGGCGCAGGCCAGGCGCCCGATACGGCGAAGCTCTTCGAGGCGGCGGGCTTCACCGACGTGCGCGCGCGCAAGGACTACGGCGGGATTGATCGCGTCGTGAGCGGGGTCTGCGTAGTAGGCTGAGAGGGCATGTCTCTGCGTGGTGCGCCGCCGAGCCGGCTCGGGCGCTACGAGCTTCTGGCCCCGATAGGCACGGGCGGGATGGCGACCGTCTATTGGGGCCGGACGCCCGTGCTCGAGGGGGTCTACCGCGAGGTCGCGGTGAAGCTCATGCACCCGCACCTCGGGGAAGAGGGGAGCGACGGCGTGGCGATGCTGCTGCAGGAAGCAGAGATCGCAGCGCTCATCCGCCACCCGAACGTCGTCCCCGTGGAAGAAGCGGCGGTGGATCCGGCAGGTGTCTACCTGGCGATGCCCTACGTCGAGGGCGACTCGCTGGCGGGCCTGATTCGAGCCGAGGCCGCGCAAGGGCGGACGTTGCCCACGCGGATCGCGGGACGGATCCTGCTCGACGCCCTGGCCGGGCTCCACGCCGCACACGAGCTTCGTGACGAGCACGGCAACGTCCGCGAGATCGTCCACCGCGACTTCACGCCGTCGAACATCCTGGTCGGGGTGGACGGTATCGCTCGTCTGACCGATTTCGGCGTCGCGAGGTCGACCAACCGCGCGGTGCGGACCACGACCGGCCACCTGAAAGGAAAGATCGGGTACATGTCCCCGGAGCAGGTGCGGCTTCGGGCGCTCGATCGGCGGACCGACGTCTGGGCGGCCGGCGTCGTCGCGTGGGAGTGCCTGGCGGGCCGTCGCCTGTTCGAGGGCGATGAGCTCGGCGTGCTCCTGCGGATCGCAGAGGACACGCCCCCCCGCCTCCGCACCGCGCAGCCCGATCTCCCGCACGCCTTGGAGGCGGCCGTCGCATCGGCGCTCGAGCGCCAGATCGAGTCGCGATGCCAGACCGCAGAGGAGCTGCGGGTCCGGCTGGCGCGCGCCTTCGAGTCCGGGGACGGGATCGCCGAGGCGAGCGAGGTGGCGGCGTTCGTGCGACGTGTCGCCGGTCGCGCCCTCGCGGAGCGCAGGGAGCGCGCGGCGCGGGTCACGAGCAGCGTCGCCGCACCGCCGGCGGCTGCTGGGCCCACCGTCGTGATGCCCGCGCCGGCTCCCGTCACGGCGGCGTCGCCGTCGGATGGCACACGCTCGCCGCTCGTGACGCCGGCGAACGACACGAGCTCCGACTTCACGCGGCCCATGTTGCCGGGCCGCCGCTCGCGTCGCCCGATCGTGTTGGCGGTCGTGGTCGCGGTGCTCGGCGTCTTCGGCGTCGCCGGATGGCTCGGGACGAAACGCCCGCCCGTCACGTCCGCGCCGCCCGCGCCGCCGAGCGGGTCGAGCACCGAGGGGACAGCGACGGACGGCTCTCCCCCGACCGCCCCGCCGCTGCCGGCCGGCTCCGCCTCCGGCTCGACCACGAAGGCCGTGCTGCGTGTCCGCGCCGATTTGCCGATGACGAGCCTCTCGATCGGCGGAACGACGCGCCTGCTCGCCGCGCCTTCGCGCGAGGTCGAGATCGAGCTCGACACGTTGCCGAAAGAAGAAGTCGCGGTCGAGGCGGTCGCGGCGTCGGGTGAGCGCGGCCAGACCGTGCTCGCGCCGGGCGCTTCGTCGGCGGAGATCCGGTTCGCAGCGACCCCGCCGGACACGTCATCGAAGCGCCCGCCGGCTGTCGTTCGCCCGCAGGCACCGTCCACGGGAACGGGCGGCTCGACCAAGGGCCCCAAGCTGGGTGATTATCCCGGAAAGCGGTGACGACCGGTCGACTCTTGCGCGCGCTTCTCGTCATGACAGCCATGTCATTCGCTGGCGCGTCCGCGTCGGCGGCGACGCCCGAGGAGCTGTTCAAGGCCGGGACGGCCGCGTCCGAGCGCGGTGACTACGAGGCGGCTGCTCGCGCGTTCGACGAGGCCTACGCGCTCGAGCCGTTTGCGATCACGAAATACAACGCCGCCGAGAACTGGTACGAGGTCGCGGGCGGGCGCGAGGCGGCGCGGGCCGCGGATGCGTACCGTGTCGCGCTCGAGGCGGACGATCGGGCAGGCGAGGCTCGGCTGAAGCTGGCTCCAGCGCTCCGGGGCCGCGCGACGAAGCGCCTCGCGGAGCTGGCGCAGCGACTCTGCCTGGTGGAGGCGACGGCGCCGGTCGGCGCGCGCATCACGGTCGATCGCATCGAAGGTTTGCGTGTTCCGACGAGCTTCCACCTGGCGCCGGGGACCTACGAGGTCACCGGCACGGTGGACGACACACGCCGAAGCGTGAAGATCGCGTGTCGCGCAGGCGAGGCCGTGCCCGTGTCCTTCCCGACGGAGCGCGGGCCCGTCGTGTCGCGCCCGGCCGCGCCCGAGGCGCCCGAGGCGCCCGACGCGCCCGCGGGCCCTGGCGGGGTCGACGGGCACCTCGTCGGAGGCATCGCGACGATGGTGGCGGGTGGGGCGTTTGCGGGCGTCGCGATCGGCCTCGGGGTCCGCACGCTCTCCCTGCGAGACGAGTTCGTCGAGACCGGCTCGACGAACGCCGACCTGCGCGACGAGGCGGTGCTCTCGAAGACACTGACGACGGTGTCATGGGTCGTGTCCGGCGTCGCTCACGGCGTCGGCCTCGTCGTGATCCTCACGTCGCCGTCGGTGTCCGGCGCGTCGTCCCAGGCCAGCTCGGCGGGGCCTCGTTGGTCCTTGGGGCTCGGCCCGCAGGCGGTGCGGTTCGACGTCGCCTTCTGAGGCGTCAGGTCTTGGCTCGGAGCTTCTGGAGCCACCGACGCGACACGCCGGCGGCCTCGGCCGCGCGGGTCACGTTGCCCGCATGACGCTCGATGAGGTGCTCCGCGTACCGTCGCTCGAAGTCGTCCAGCACGAGCTGCCGCGCGAGCGAGTAGGGCACCCCTTGATCGAGCACGCGCTGGACGGCGTCGGCCCCGCCGGACGAGGCGCGCGCCGAGGCCTTCTCCGCGCCCGGATTCAGCTCGGCGAGATCGCCCAGCGCGATGCGCCTCGCGACCGCGTTCCGGAGCTCGCGGACGTTCCCTGGCCAGGCGGAGTCTTCCCATCGCTCGAGGAGCTCGAGCGGGATGGCGCCGGGATCACCGCCGAGATCGGCCCAGAACTTCCGCGCGAGGAGGCGGACGTCTCCTGCGCGCTCGCGCAGCGGTGGCAGCTCGATTCGAGCCACCGCCACCCGATGGAACAGATCGTCCCGGAACCGACCCAGCTGCACCTCCCGGTCGAGGTCTCGCCGAGTCGCGGCGAGCAGGCGAACGTCGACGCGGATGGGTGTGCTGCCGCCCACCCGCGTCACGACCGAGCGCTCGATGGCTCGGAGGAGCTTGGGCTGGAGCTCGAGCGGGAGGTCTCCGATCTCGTCGATCAGGAGCGTCCCGCCGTTGGCTCGCTCGAAGACCCCTTCACGCCCGCCGGACGCGCCCGTGAAGGCGCCGCGCTCGTGGCCGAGGAGCTCGGACTCGATGAGGCTCGGCGCGATCGTCGTGCAGTCGAGGACGACGTACGGCTTGTCGGCGCGGGGGCTGGCTTCGTGCAGCGCTTCGGCGAGCTGCTCCTTGCCGGTGCCGGTCTCACCCTCGATGACCACCGGCACCGTGCTCGCGGCAAGGCGCGCGCAGAGCGGGTAGAGGCGGCGCATGGCGGGGCTTGCGCCGAGGAGGCGCCCGAACCCGGTGCCGACCTCCGGCTCCGGCTCGCGGATGCTCTCGTCGGCGATCGACAGCGCCGTCGACCCGACCCGGACGATCTCGCCGCCGCGCAAGAACGCGACCCCGACCTCCATCCCGTCGGCGAAGGTGCCGTTCGTTGAAGACAGATCCGTCAGCCTGAGACGACGTCCGACGACCTCGAAGGCGGCGTGTCTCCGCGAGACGTGAGGATCGGTCAGCCGGAGGTCGCAGCTCGAGCTCGAGCCGACGAGCGTGCGCGAGGGCGCGCTCGGCTGGACGCGGATCGACGCGCCGACGTCGGGCCCCTCCGACACGGTCAGGATGTAGCTCGTGGCGCGGGCTCCGCTCGACAGACCCTCACGTTTGACCGTCGCGCCGTCGCCTTCGCCTTCGCGTGTGCCGGACACCCCGCGAGGCTACACCAAAGGGCGCGCGAAACGCGGCCGTGCGCACGTGCTCCGCGTGGTTTGCTACGCTCCCGACGTGGTGACTCGCCGCACCTTCGTCGCACTCGGCGCCTGCCTGGCGTCGTCGTGCCTGGCCGACATCCCGGAGCTGCAGGGTGAGGGGACCGGGGTCGTCACGACCGGGGCCGCCAGCGGCTCGTCGACCGGGAGCGGCACGAGCGGCTTCTGCGTCGGGCACGCGGGCGCCCTCGTCTGCGAGGACTTCGACGCAGCCCAATCGACCCCGCCGGATTGGAGCGAGCACCTGACGACCGCAGCGTCGCACCTCGAGATCGACGGCTCGAGCTCCGCGTCCCCGCCGAACTCCTTGCGCGCGTGGGTGGACGCGGATGGCACCGGCGGCGGGAGCACGTGCGCCTACGCCCAGCTCCGGCGCGAGCTCGATGGGGATCCGGGGGACGTCGCGCTCCAGCTCCGGGCCGCCTCCACCGTCGAGGGCGTCGTCGCCACGCTCTCGTGGCGACGACAATCGGCGACCTGCTTCGTGCTCCTCTCGAACCAACCGGACCGGCTCGAGCTGCTCGTGCAACACGTGCCCGATGGCGGCAGCGCGACGAGCGGGTCGGTCACGTTCCAGCCTCTCTCGGGCGCGCTCGGCGAGTACCGGCTCCTCGCCGCCGAGCTCGTCCGGTCCGGCGGCGCGCCGATCTTCACGTCGGGGGGCTCGCCGCCTTCTTCGGCGGACGACCTCGGCTTCTGGCAGCCCTGCCTCGGGCCGGCCGACGAAGGGACGTTCCGGCTCGAGCTCGGCGCGCACTGCGTCGGCAGCGGCGACCCCGTGACGGACAGCCGGATCGACGACGTGCTCCTGACGGAGCTGTAATCAAACCGGCAGCGGGCCCGTGCCGTAGTCGCCGAACGTCGTGTCGCCCAGTCCGAGCCATTGCAGCACGGACACGAAGCAGTTGGCCCACGGGGCGCCGCCGCACGAGACGGTCTGCCCGACCGGGACGACGCCGCCGCCGCGCCCCGCGACGATGGCCTGCATGCCGTACGTGTTGTGGGTGGCGCTCGTGGCGTGCTCCGTCCCGAAGAAGACGATGCTGTTGTCGAGCAGGCTGCCCGTCCCTTCGTCGATCGCGCGCATCCGCTCCAGCACGTAGGCGAGCTGCGCCACCTCGTCGGTGACGATGTTCCGGAGGCGCTCGCGACCGGAGTCGCTCTCGTCGTGTGACATCCCGTGGTGCCCTTCCTCGTAGCCGCCGCCGCTGTCGGCTCCGCCGACGACGCCGATCCAGGGGAACTGTCGCTGGTTCGCCCGATTGCCGAGCATGAAGCTCCCGAACCGGGTGATGTCGCACCGGAACGCGACGATCATGAGGTCCAAGAGGGCGCGCGCCCGCTCGTTCGTTAGGTCCTCCGTCGGCTCCGGGGCTGCCGGGTCCTCACACGACACGATTGTGGTGATCTGCTTCTCCACGTCGCGCACCGCGGAGAGGTGCTGGTCGAGGCGCTGTCGGTCCTTCGCGCCGAGCCGACCCTGGAGCCGTTCGATGTCGCCCGCCACGTGATCGAGCAAGCTCGTTCGGTAGTCGCGCGCAGTCGTCGGCTCGTTGGACCCGAACAGGTCGGCGAAGAGCGCCGCGGGGTCGTCGCGCGGTGGCACCGGGGTGGCCGGCGCCGACCAGGAGACCGCGTTGAAGTACGGCTCGGGGTAGGGCTTCAGCGTCCCCACGAGCGAGCGGTATTGCGTGTCACCGCCGAGGATGCTCGCGGCGTATTGGTCAACCGAGGGCCCGCCGGCGCCCCCTGGAATGGTGGCCGTCCCCGTGGCGAAGGTCGTGTGACCGGTCGCGTGGGCGTCGCCGCGGCCGCTGACGTCCGCGGCGTATTGGTCGACCTTGCTGAGATCGGTCAAGAGCAGGATCTCGCTGGCGTGGGCGGTCAGGGGACCGTTTTGGAGCAGGCTGGGGAGGATCGTGTATTCGTCGCCCCCGTTCCCCAATCCGTTGGGAACGAACAGCATCAGGAGGCGGCTCGGCACGGGCGATCCGCCCGCGTGGGCGATGCCGCCGAGCCTGCCGGCGTCGTCGAGCATCGCCTCGAGGATCGGCAGACCCAGCGCCGCTCCGGCGCCACGGAGGAGGGCGCGCCGCGAGAGCAGCGAGCGTCGGCTTGCAGGACGGGTTCTCATTGATTGCCTCCAACTCGTCGAAATCCTTCGCTGCGAACGAGAGCGACGAGCGCACCTCGCAGGTTCCCCCCGGTCTCCGCGAACGCGGTCGCGAGATCCTCGACGGCGCAGCTGTCGCTCGGCTCCTCGCTTCGTCCCGCAGCGAAGCGGAACAGGTGCCTCATCACGCAGACCTCGGTCTCCTCGGCTTCGGCGAGACGTGCCCCGAGCTCGATCGGCCCACGGAAGGCGCCGCCCTCGATGTCGACCACTTCACCCTCGCCGCTCAGCGGATTGCCCGCCGCGTCGACCTCCCGGAAGCCTCCGATCAGGTCGTAACGCTCGAAGCCGAACCCGATGGGGTCCATCTTGTCGTGGCAGCTCGAGCAAGCCGGGTCCGTCCGGTGACGCGCGAGCTGCGATCGAAGCGTCTCCCCCGGCTCCGCCTCCGGGATGTCCGGAACGCCCTGGGGTGGAGGCGGGACGGGCGTGCACAGGAGCACGTCGCGCACGAGCTTGCCGCGCAGGATCGGGGCCGTCGTCTCCGACGACTGCGCGAGCGTGAGCAAGCTCGCGTGGGTCAGCAGGCCGCGTCGCGTCGCGTCCGAAGCGAGGTCGACGCGCACCCAGCCGGGCTCCGTCTTGTCGAGGCCGTAGAGCGAGGCGAGCTCGTCGTCGACGTAGGTGTACGGGGCGGTGAGCGCCCCGAGGAAGGGCAGCTCGTCGTCCCAGGTGTAGTCGGCGAGGAGCCGGCGCGTCTCTTCGAGCATCGACGCGCGCAGGTCCTCCGACCAGGCCGGGAACTGGGCGGTGCTCCGGCTCGCTTGCGCCAGCAGGGGCAAGCGGAGCCACTGCTCGGTGAACGCGGCCAGCCCGTCCTTCGCGCGCGGATCATCGAGCATCTCGAGCGCCGTTGCCTCGATGCCGTCCGCGTCGTCGAGCGCGCCGTCCGCCGCGCGGTCGAGCAACCAATCATTCGGCCCGGCCTGCCAGATCAAAAACGAGAGCCGCGAGGCGATCTCGAACGGGGTCAGCCGGCGTACCGACGAGTCGCTCGGATCTTCGACCCCGATCTCGGAGCGGTAGAGGAACATCGGCGACTGGAGCATCCCCTCCAGCATGAGCGTGGCGCCGCGCCAGGGATCCGGATCGCCGGTGCCTTCGGCCGCGAGAGAGAGGAGGGCGTCGATCTCCTCCTGCTCGAGCGGTCGCCGGTAGACGCGCCGCCCGAACCGCGACGCGAACGCGTCCAGGCACGCGCTGTCGGGCGCTGCGAGCGCGCCGCACCCGAACACGGCGTCGCGGAGGGCATCGTCTTGCCGAACCACGGCGGCGATGTTCGCGGCCCCCTCGAGGTACGCCTCGACATGGAGCGTCGATACGCCGAGCGTCGGAGCCTGGTTGTCGAAGCCGTCGAGGTAGCTGTCCGGCGGGACCTCGAACGCGCCCTCGATGCTCGGCCCGAACAGATCGACGGCTTCGGCTCGGTACTCCCGGGCGGTGAGGCGGCGAACGAAGGGCTCGTGGCTCTTGCAGAGCGCAGAGGCCGCGTCGTCGTCGCCACCGGACCCCTGCGGGTCGCCGCCGCCGATGGTGCCGGTGCACGCGGTCAGGATCGGGAAGAGGATCGTCCAGGTCGACGCCCGTTGGCGGTGCATGTGCTCGCGGTGAGCAGGTCGCGTGCCACCCGGAATGCTCGAGAAAAAAGCCAGGGAACGCGGCCACCTGCGAAGCGGCAGGACGCGATGCGAACCGGTGGTTCACACCCCTTCAGGGCGACGTGTAGAGCGAGATCCGGAAGCCGACCGCGAGCACCGGGCGCCGGATCGTCTGGCTGAACAGGTAATGAAACCCCGTGTACGGGCCCATCTTCAGCTTCCACGCCTCGATGCCCTCCCAGAACCCACCGAGGAAGAGGTAGGACGCGCCGGGCCCGTCGATGAGCACCTCCTCCGTGGTGGTGTCCTTCGTCTCGGCGAAGCCGAGCCCGAACTCGGTCATCGCGCCGAGGTTCCGGAGCTGCCCGCCGAGCGCGTAGAACGGGTACACGTCCGTGTGGAAGAGGATGATGGGCGAGGGCGTGCGCGTGTCGCCGTTGAGCACGGTGCTGTAGCCCGCGCCGACGCCGAAGGTGAGCCAGTCCGCGAAGGCGCCGCCGAGCCACAGCGACGACGAGGGCGCGAAGCCGAGCCCGCTCTCGGTGTAGTACTTCTCGCGGCCGATCTTCTTCGAGTCCCCCGGGAAGCCGTTCGCTGCGCCGAGGCCCGGGCCGACCGCCAGGCCGACCGTGAAGCCACCGCGGTGCTCCGGATCGGCCGTCTCCCAGGCCGCGGGCGCGTCTCCGCTCTCGGCGCTCTCTTCTTTTGTCTCGACCTTGGGCGCGGCGGGCTTGTCCGCGGCCGGCTTCTCGGTCGCGACCTCCTGCGCGAGCGCCACGCCGCGGGGAAGCCCGAGCGTCAGCAGCCCGAGCGTCAGCGCGACAATCACCCCCCTCAACGCAGTTGAGGGGGGCTGGGGGGGTGAGAGAGCAGCCATGGGCTTCCAGGCCGAGAGTCGCCTCCCGACTCGGCGAAACGTTACTTCACGATCGTGTCGCAACCCACCACGATTTCGACCTTGGCGTTCGTGGCGCTCGTCACGTCCGCGCAGGCCTTCCCGAGGAGCTCGACCGTGTCGGCGTCCGTGTAGTCCCAGCAGCCGTCTGTCTCGCAGGTGTCGCTCGGGTCGCTCCGCTTGGGGAGCGTGGACGTCATCTGCTCGAGCGTGAGCGAGACGTTCACCTTGTCGGGGTTGATGGTCTCACCGGGCGGCGGATCCGGAAGATCGTAGACGCAGCCGAGCGCCTTGCCGCGGATCTCCTTGATGGCGTCGGCGAGGACCTGGCCGTCGAAGGGACCCGTCGTCAGGTCGAGGTGACACGGCACCGCGGGCGCGGCCCCACCCTGGGTGAACGTCGCTGCCTGATCGCAGTCGAGCGGGACCGTCTCGGGCGAGCCGCTGACCGCGTAGGTGGAGAGGGCGAGCTTCATCGCGTAAGGCGGCGTCGCGTAGCCACCCGTCATGCCGCCGGTCGAGTCCGACCCTGGGAGGCCGACGATGAACGTGTTGACTGGCTTCATCGCGTCGTCGCGGTTCATCGTGATGAGCTGGTTGACGTTGTCGGGGTGCTCCCAGTCGTTGCACGCGCCGTCCGAGAAGCCGGGCCGGCTCGAGAGGCTGGTGCACGAGAAGCCGCCGTCGGTGATCAAGACCAGGATCCGCTTCTCGATGTCGTAGGCCTTCAGCGCCTGGTAGCCGAAGTTCATCGCGTCGTAGATCGGCGAGCCGTCGTCCTGGTTGGAGAGCGGGCTCTCCGAGACGAGGTAGTCGTAGATCTCCTTGCGGACGCCGCCCTGGTTCGACTTCTCCGTGCCCGCCTCGGCCATGGCGACCTGAGGCAACGCGCTCACGCCGCAGGAGACCTGCCCGATGAGCGGACCACAGACGTCGCACCCGGCGCCGCAGTAGAACTCGCACAAACACTCGGGGGGTTGGGTGAAGCTCGCCGGGAACGCGACGAGCCCCAGGGACATCGAGTCGAACGCGTCGTTGTCGATGGCCGAGACCACGGCGAGCTGCGCGGTCGCCCACTTCTGGTTCGTCGTCATGCTCGCGCTCTTGTCGAGCACGATGAGCATGGCCGCGGGCTGCTGGACCGCTTCGTCCGTGAAGGACGCGCAGCCCTGGAACCCGCCCTCTCCTCCGGCGCCGGTCGTGTTGAAGCTCCCGCCCTGGCCCGTAGCAGACGTGGTGCTGTTGCCCGCGCCCGAGCCGCCACCGCCGTCGTCGTCGCTGCCGGCCGCGCAGCCGAGCGCGAGGACGATCGAAGAAGCACCGAAGAGAAAGCGCCGCATGGATTCCTCCTTGCAACGCACCAGCCTATCAGAGCGCTCGCGCGCTCAAGCAGCTTCTTCTTCGTCTTCGAAGGGGCTCCCCAGGTCGTCCACCATGCCCGTTCCGCCTTCGATCGGGATGGCCCGCGCGAGGGCTACGCGCTCGATCATGAGGGCGAGGTCGGGCAGCTTCGCGACGTCTGGAAGGAACTGGTGCGAGCCGTCCCACAGGTCGAGCCGGATCTTCCGAAGACCGCTGGGCGCCTCTTCGACGCGCGCCCGGGCCACGCCCGAAGGCGAGGCCGGGATGGCGACCCTGTCGATCTGCGCCCATGCGAGCTTCTTGATGCGCGGAACGCCGAGCGGCAGCACCTCGCGCGTCTCGATCCCGTCGGGGTGCACGATGACCCCGCTCATGTACTGGCGGAGCAGCGCCGCGAGGCCGCTCATGAAGAGCAGGAGCGCAAAGAAGGTGGACGGCATGACGCGCATGCGATCGCCCACGACCACGGCTTGGTAGAGCCAGGTGCTCGTGGGCAGGAGCGGAGCCGTCACGACGCAGAGGCCGATGACCGAGACCACGCCGAAATACACGAGCGTGGGGAGCCGCTCCTTCATGGGGGGAAGGAACGTCGCCTTCGTCGGCTTGTAGGTCATGTCGAAGCCGGGCGGACGCGACACACGAGCCATGGAAGCTCCTCGGGCGAAGAGGGGATCTTACGATAGCGGCCCGAGCTGGCGCCGTCCCCTTCTGATTCGCGAGGGCGAGCCACCTTGGGTCGCCGGGCGGCGTGCCGGGGACCAGGAGCGGGTGTAAGACGCCCTGGTGTCCGCGCTCGTCCCCCGTCCCCGCTATCCGCTGGTCGTCCCGCGCCAGAAGCCCGGCTTCGTCGCCGGGGTGGCGGCCTTCTTCGGCGGCTTCCGGATCCTCCTGGGAACGGTCCGCGCCTGGCCCTACGCGGCCGTCCCCGTGTTGGTCGGGCTCGGCCTCTTCTTCACGTTCGCCGTCGCGTCCTCCCTCGCGCTGTCGGCCCAGATCGAACATTGGCTGGGAGGGGACGGATGGTACGTGGCGCTGGTTCAGGTCCTCGCCTCCATCGTGGCGGTGATCCTGAGCGCGTTCTTCGCGCTGGCGCTCGCTCAGCCGGCGTCGGGGCCCGCGCTCGAGGCGCTCTCGCGCGCCACCGAGCGCGAGCTGGGGATACCCGAGCACGCGCCGACTCCTTTCCTGACCGACATCGCGCGGGCGACCGGGTCGGCGCTCCTCGGCCTGATCGGCGGCGGGCTGACCTTCGTCGTCCTGCTCTTGATCGGGCTCATCCCGGGGGCAGTCGTCGTCACCGTGCCCCTGAAGTTCGTCGCCGCCGCGCTCTTCATCGGCTGGGACCTCTGCGATTACCCGCTGAGCATCCGCGGCGTCCGCCTGGGGGAGCGGCTCGGGTTCGTCGGGTCACACCTCGGCGCCGTGCTCGGGTTCAGCGCCGGCGTCGCGCTCATCGCCCTCGTGCCCTGCGGCTTCTTGCTCGTCCTGCCTGCGGGGGTCTGCGGCGCGACGCGGCTGGTGGCCGAGATCGACGCGTTCGAGCGCGCGAAGGCCCCCGGAGGTGTGGTCCCCAAGCGAGCCAGTTTTCCTGCGCGTCAGTGAGGCGGCAGGATGACGCGCATCTGGCGCGCCTCGTCCTGGAGGCCGGAGACGATCACGGCGCCGGAACGGTCCATCAGCAGGCCGGTGACGCCGGCGCCAGGCTCGAGCCCCACGGGGGTGACCGCGACGCGATACCCGGTGGCGGTTTCGAGCCTCGAGACGATCTGGGCGTCGGCCTCGCTCGCGTAGATGAACGCGCCCGTGGCGTCGGCGACGATCCCGTCCACGCCGCGCAGACCCGCCGCGACGGGCTTGAACTCGCCGTAGGGGTGCACCAGCTGCACGGCTCCGCCGGCGTAGTCGGCGACGAACAGCTCGCCGGCCTGTGAAAATGACAAATCTGTCAGCTTGTCGGATACCTGCGCGATCTCGGTGACGTTGTCGTCATCCGGATGGACCGCGTAGACTGCACCGTCCTGCACCATGATGAGCTGGCCCCCGAACGGCTCCCAAGTCGCCGGGGCTACGGCCAGCGCGCGGATCACGTGCCCCCCGTCGAGCTTCACGATGGGCTTGATCGCTCCCTGGGCGTCGAGTCGAAGGAGCTGGCCGCGGCCTTCCCCGTAAGACGTGGCCACGAAGGTGGCGTCGACGGAGGGGACGTACGCGACCGCCACGACGGAGGAGGCCTCGGGAAAGTCCTCGGCGACGACGGACAGCTCCGAGGTCTTGGTGCTGAAGCGCAACAGGCGGTTGTGTGGCGCATCGGCGATCAAGATCCTGCATTGCCCGTCGAAGGCGGTGTCGCCGAACGATCCCTTGCCGGCGGCCGCCGGGAAGGCGTCGAGGGTGAGGGAGCAGCCAGGCGCGAGGCGCTTGTGGAGGGCGTTGCGCTCCGCCAACGCCTGGTGCTGGAAGACCGGCGACTCGTGTCGGCCCTGCGCGTCGAGGCTCTCGACCTCCTCTTGTTCCTCGTCGGCGTAGTCGGTCGGCTCCGCACAGGCCGTCAAGAAGAGCCACACCCCCGTCAGCAGCAGCGAAGTACGCGTTTTCATGAGTTCCTCCGGTGGAGCTTCACGGGACGGATTCGAGCGTCAAAAGGCTGACTGTCAGAACGCCAGGTTTCTTCAGAAAGGACCTGTCCTCGCGAGGCGCGTGCGGACAGGCGCAGAGCTTGCGCCGGTGACCCGCTGGAGGGCCGGCGAGATTGGTCACGCTTGCGGCTCTGGCTTTGCATAGGCTCGCCGCGCGTGAGCTCGCTCAAAGAACTCGTCGCGTCGCTCTTCCACGAGAGCCCGCTGCTGCTCCTGTTCACGGTGAGCTCGATCGGGTTCCTCGTCGGCCGGGTGCGTGTCTCCGGCTTCAGCCTGGGCGTCGCGGCCGTGCTGTTCGTCGGCCTCGGCGTCGGCGCGCTCGATCCGGCGCTTCGCCTGCCCGAGGTCGTGCAGCAGCTCGGCCTCGCGATCTTCGTCTACACGATCGGGATCGGCAGCGGCGCCGGGTTCTTCACGTCGCTCCGCCGTCGCGGGCTCCGCGACCTCGCGATCGTCGCGGGCTCGATATCCCTCGCGGCGCTCCTCGCCTTCGCGATAGGGCGCGGCCTCGGGCTCGACGCGGCGTCCATCGCGGGGCTGTTCTCCGGCTCGCTCACGAACACACCCGCCCTGGCCTCGGTCGTCGAGCTGCTCGGACACACGGGCGCCTCCGAGGCCGCGAAGAGCGCGCCGGTCGTCGCCTATTCGCTCGCGTACCCCAGCAGCGTGCTCGTCGTTCTGCTCGTGCTCTTCTTCGCGCGCCGCTTGCCGATCCTGGAGCCGACGCCGAGCCGCCGGCCGCCCGCCGGGGAGCTCGTGGGCGCGACGGTCCGGATCAAGCCCGGCGTGAGCGGCACCGCCGCCGCGCTCGCGCACACCTCCGGGTACAACGTCGTGTTCAGCCGACACAAACGCGGCGGGCGCATGACGGTGGTCTCCGAGGACACCCTCCTTGAGCCTGACGATCTGGTCAGCGTCGTGGGCCTCGAGCGCGACGTCCGAGCCGCCGTCGCCGCGCTCGGCGTCGAGTCGCCCGAGCGCCTCGACCTCGACCGGACCGTGCTCGATTTCCGGCGTGTCTTCGTCTCGCGCCCGGCAGCCTGCAACGTGCCGCTCCACGATCTCGATCTCGTCAGGCGCTTCGGTGCGGTCGTCACCCGCGTCCGCCGCGGCGACGTGGACATCTTGCCCGGCGCGGAGACCGAGCTCGAGCTGGGGGACCGCGTGCGCGTCGTCGCGCCGCGCGAGCGACTCGGCGCCGTCGCGAAGTTCCTCGGCGACTCCTACCGTGCCCTCGCGGAGATCGACGTGCTCACCTTCGGCCTCGGCATCGCCGTCGGCCTGTTGCTGGGCGCGGTGTCGGTCCCGGTGCCGGGAGGCGGCGCGTTCAAGCTAGGCCTGGCTGGCGGACCGCTCGTCGTCGGCCTCGTGCTCGGCCGCGTCGGCCGCACCGGCCCGCTCTTCTGGACGCTCCCCTTCAGCGCGAACCTCACGCTCCGCCAGCTGGGGCTCGTCCTCTTCCTCGCGGGCGTCGGCACCCGATCGGGCGACGCGTTCGCGAGCAAGCTCCTGGCCGGTCAGGGCGGCGGGATGCTCGTCGCAGGCGGGCTGATCGCGCTCGCGTCGGCCGGCTCGGTCGTCGCGATCGGCCGGTTCTTGAAGCTGCCCACCGATCTGCTGGGCGGGATGGTCTCGGGCATCCAGACGCAGCCCGCGGCGCTCGCCTTCGTCGCGGAGAGGTCCACCACGGACCAGGCCAACGTCGGCTACGCGAGCGTCTTTCCGCTCGCGACGATCACCAAGATCGTCGTCGCTCAGCTCCTCTTCGCCTGGCTCCGCTGAAGCGCCCAATCCACCGCAGCCCGCGGCTCCACGATGCCCGCGCCCTGCAACATCGCGGGCACCCCCTCGAGCCTGCGGCAGGTGGCGAACAGCCCCTCGCGGACATCGGCCGGGCTCAGGTCGGGCGCGGCCTCCAACATCTGCGCGATGACCGCGGAGACGATGGGCGCGGCGAAGGACGTGCCGTCGACGTGTTGGTAGCTCGGCGAGATGTACTTCTGGAACTCGATCCGCTCGCGGACCGCATCCAGGATGCGCGCGAGCGCGGCTTCGTCGCGCTGCGATTGATCGAGGCCGCGACGATGACGAAACTGTATGTCTTGCTCCGCCTCCTCGAGGATGCGGGAGAGGTGGAAGAGGTGCGGCGCCTCCCGAGCGGTGAGCGTTCCGGGGACCATGGGCGCCGGCAGGCGCGCCGCCGGCGCGAGGAGATCGGGCTTGGGGCTCCGGTTGGACCGCGCGCCCGCGTTGGACGGCCAGCGCCGATCGTCGTCCTCCGCCGGTGTGTTTCGGTCGTCCGCTCCGCCGACCGCGAGCACGGACGCGGCCGACGCGGGGGGCGAAGGCGCCCGTCCCTCGATGTTCCCGGCTGCCGCGACCACGATGACGCCCGCCTCCGCGAGCTCGGCCGCGGCCCGTTCGACGTCGGTCGCGGCGGGGTCGTCCCACGGGACGCCCACGGACACGTTGAGCACGCGGACGCCCAGCTCCGGGTGGCGGAGCGGCGCGCGCATGGCCGCGGCCACGCTTCTTCCTTCGATGGGCTCCCCGGGCGAGCGCTGGACCTTGAGGAGAACGAGCTCCGCTTCGTGCGCGATGCCCCGATACCGGCCGGCGGAGAGGTGGCCGCTCCCCGCCGCGCAGCAGGCGGTCATCGTCCCGTGCCACACGTGCGCATGGACCGAGAGGAAATCCTCCGGGGTCGGCGCGCCGTGGGTGAGGTCCATCAGCGCGCGGAGGCGGTCGCGAGGCCTCACCAGGTCGGCGTGTGGGAAAAACGCCGAGTCGACGAAGCCCATGACCACACCGCGCCCTGCGTAGTCCGGGTGGACGTCCAATCGCTCGTGGAGTGCAAGCACGCTGCCGGTCACGACGAGCCGCAGCATACCGCCGCTTCGCGCTCGTGGTAGCTTCGCGGGTCCCATGTCCGACCTCTTCTTGCGAGCCTGCCGCCGCGAGCCCGTGCCCACCACGCCGATCTGGCTGATGCGCCAGGCTGGCCGCTACATGGCCGAGTACCGCGCCCTGAGGCAGAAGCACACGCTGCTCGAGATCTGCAAGACGCCCGAGCTCGCGCTCGAGGTCACGCTCCAGCCGCTCAAGATGGGGATGGACGCGGCCATCCTCTTCGCCGACATCCTCCTGCCCCTCGAGCCGATGGGCGCGCCCTTCGAGTTCGCGAAGGGAGAGGGCCCGGTGGTCCACTCCCCGGTCCGCACGCGCGCGGACATCGATCGGCTCCGCATCTGCGACCCCCACGAAGGTCTCGGCTACGTGCTCGAGGCCGTGCGCCTCATCCGGAAGGAGCTGGACGGAAAGACGCCGCTCATCGGCTTCGCGGGCGCTCCGTTCACGATGGCGAGCTACCTGGTCGAGGGCGGGAAGAGCTCGGACTACCGGCTCACAAAGAACCTCATGTGGACCGATCCGGAGTCGTGGTCGCTCCTCATGAGCAAGATCTCGGAGGTCGTGCGGCGCTACCTCCGGGCCCAGGTCGAGGCTGGCGCCCAGGCCATCCAGCTCTTCGATTCGTGGGCGGGCGCGCTGACCCAGGCCGACTACCGCGATCACGTCATGCCACACGTGAAGTCCATCCTGTCGGACATCGAGAAGACGGGCGTCCCGGTGATTCACTTCGGGACCAACACCCACCACCTCCTCGAGCTCCAGCGGGATGCTGGCGGTACTGTCATCGGGCTGGACCACCGGACGCCCATCCTGGATGGTTGGAAGCGCGTCGGAGAGGACCGCGCCGTGCAAGGCAACCTCGACTCGCTCCTGCTCTGCGCCCCGGTCGAGATCGCCAAGCGCCGGGCCACGGAGATCCTCGAGGCGGTCGGCACGCGCCCCGGCCACGTCTTCAACCTCGGCCACGGCATCATCCCCGAGACGCCCCCCGATCACGTGAAGGCGCTCATCGACCACGTCCACGAGACGTCGACGCGCATCCGAGCGGGCGGAGGTGCGTAAGAGCGATGTGCGAGCTCCTCGGGATGGAGTGCAACGTCCCCACGGACATCGTCTTCTCCTTCACCGGCCTCGCCCAACGCGGCGGGCGCACGGCGCACCACGCCGACGGTTGGGGCCTCGCGCTCTACGAGGGTAACGCGGCCCGCGTCTTCCTCGAGCCCACCGCCGCCGCGTCCAGCCCGCTCGCGCGGTTCGTGAGCCAGAACCCGATCAAGACGCTCCTCGCGATCGGCCACGTGCGCAAGAAGACTCGCGGTCCCGTCTCGCTCGCGAACACCCACCCGTTCGTGCGCGAGCTCTGGGGAAGGCACTGGGTCTTCGCGCACAACGGGACGGTGCGCGGCGCGCGGAACCTGAAGCTCGGCCGGTTCGCTCCCATCGGCACGACCGACAGCGAGCGCGCGTATTGCCACATCCTGGAGGTGCTCCGATCCTCGTTCTCGACCTACCCGCGCAAGGTCTCGGATCTGTGGGAGGCCATCGCTCAGGTCGGGGGCGCGGTCGGCGCGCGGGGCAGCTTCAACTTCCTCCTGGGGGACGGCCGCCACCTCTACGCACGCTGCGCCACGAAGCTCTGCCACATCGTCCGGCGTGCTCCGTTTGGTCAGGCCCGACTGGCTGACGAAGACGTCACGGTCGATTTCTCCCAGGTGACCACCCCGACCGATCGCGTCGCCGTCGTGAGCACCGTGCCACTCACGAGCAACGAGTCATGGATCCACGGCGAGCCGGGGACGATGTGGGTGTTCGACGGCGGGAAGCTCCGCGCGACCCTCCCCGCCTGACCTCTCCCTTCCTCCCCGCCACAGGCCTGGGCCAAGACAGACCGCGCTGCCTTGACGCGGTCTTTCGGATCGCTAGCCTGCACTTGAATTGGCTCGGTTTTTTTGGGGCCCGTCGCTCTGGGGCATTCGACCCGAGGGAAGGCTCGGCATGCGCTCGTGAGCGACTTCGAAGAACCCACACGCGTAACGACCGTCGGTCCGGCGAAGTCCGATCCGCTCCAGCCCAAGGGCACGGACTGCATCGTCGTGATCTACACCAAGCAGCCCACCCTGCTCGGCAAGCGTTTCCCGCTCGAGGCGAGCCCGACGCGTGTCGGCCGCGGCGCGGACAACGAGATCGTCCTCGACGGGGACAGCGTCTCCCGTCGCCACGCCCAGTTCGACCGTCGCGGCGAGAGCTGGTTTTTGTCCGACGTCGGCAGCACGAACGGCACCTACTGCAACGACGAGCAAATCGCCGCGGCGGTCACGCTGCGAAACGGCGATCGGGTGAAGGTGGGCCCGACCATCTTCAAGTTCCTCTCCGGCGCCGACGTGGAGTCGCAGTACCACGAAGAGATCTATCGCCTGACCATCATGGACGGGCTGACGCAGATCTACAACGCGCGGTACCTCTACGAGGCCCTCGAGCGCGAGATCATCCGCTGCCGTCGCCACGAGCGCGACCTCAGCGTGATCATGTTCGACATCGACTACTTCAAGCGCATCAACGACGTGCACGGCCACCTGGCCGGGGACTTCGTCCTGAAGGAGCTCGCGCGCATCATCCAGCAGCGGATCCGGCGCGACGAGGTGTTCGCGCGTTACGGCGGTGAGGAGTTCTCCATCATCCTCCCGGAGACCCCGCTCGAGGGCGCCGTGTCGCTCGCCGAGACCCTCCGCCAGCGCGTGGAGGAGCACGTGTTCTCGTTCCAGGCGGACACCATCAAGGTGACGATCTCGATCGGCGCCGCGCAGCTGACCGACGCCGACAAGACAGCAAACGAGCTGCTCAAGCGCGCGGACGAGCTGCTCTACCAGGCCAAGCGCACCGGTCGGAACCGGGTGTGCTACTGACCCTGGGTGCGTGAGGTCCCTGCCATCCGAACGGCCGTCCCAGGGCCGCGCTCGCGCGAGCTCTTCGCGCGGCTGTCTGCCGTGGAGAACCCGGCGTTCGCCGAGCGCCGCCTCGTGCGCTTCGGGGCCTCCGCGGAGGCCGCGAGCATCGTGCTCGATCGAGGGGAGCGCGAGAGTCTGTGGGACGTCGACGGCAACCGCTACCTGGATCTGGCGGCTGGCTTCGGCGCGGCGATCCTCGGTCACGGTCCGTCGGCCGCGCACGACGCGGCTCGTGAGCAGATCGGCTCTCTGACACAAGGCCTCGGCGATCTGTACGCGAGCGAGCGCAAGATCGAGCTGCTCGAGGCGCTCGCCGCGATGCACCCCGAGCCGGGCGCGCGCGCGATGCTGACCCAGTCCGGGGCGGACGCGGTGACCGCCGCGCTGAAGACCTGCGTGCTCGCGACCGGCAAGCCCGGGGTGCTCGCGTTCGAAGGCGCCTACCACGGGCTCTCGTACGCGCCGCTCGCGGCTTGTGGCTTCGCACCTGGGTTCCGCGAGCCGTTTGCTGGTCAGCTCGGCGCGCACGTGCGCTTCGCTCCGTACCCTCGCGCGGCGGAGGACATGGCGATCGTGCTCGAGGTGGTGAAGGCCGCGTTGGGCAGCGGAGCCATCGGTGCGGTGCTCGTGGAGCCGGTGCTCGGTCGCGGCGGGGTCGTCGTACCCCCGCGCGGCTTCTTGTCCGCCCTCGCGGCGCTGGCTCGCGGAGCGGGCGCCCTCCTCGTCGCCGACGAGATCTGGACCGGGATGGGACGCTCGGGCAGCGTCTTGCGATCCATCGCCGAAGGCGTGACACCGGACGTGATCTGTCTCGGCAAGGGGCTCGGCGCGTCGTTCCCCATCTCGGCGTGTGTCGGCCGCGCGGAGGTGATGAGCGCGTGGGCGCGCGGCGGCTCGGTGATCCATACGTCGACGCACGCGGGCGCGCCGCTCGGTTGCGCCGCGGCGCTCGCCACGCTGGACGAGGTCCGCGTGCGTGATCTGCCCGCCCGGGCCGCCGCCCTCGGCGATCGCCTCGCGGCGGCGCTGCGCGAGCGCCTGCCCGCGGCGCTCGGCCGAGAGGTCCGCCACGCGGGCTTGCTCGTCGGCGTCGAGCTCTCGTCGGGGGCTGTCGCGGCGAACGTCTCGCGCCGCTTGCTCGAGCGTGGGTACGTGACGACGCTCGGCGGGCGTGGTGGCGAGGTCATCGTGCTCACGCCCCCGCTCACGATCGAAGAGGACCTCCTGCTCGGATTTGCCGACGTCATGGCCGCCGCGCTCCTGGAGGCGACGTGAGCACGCCGCTCGCTACGAGCCAGTCCTTGCACGTGCGCGTGCGGGACGAGATCGCGCGCGGCGGTCCGACGCCGGAGACCTTCGAGGCGCTCGCCGGCGAGCTTGCACGATTTCAGGCTGCGAACGTGCCGACCTACGGCCGGCTCTGCGCCGCGCGTGGGGTGGACGTCTCGCGCGACGGCGCCGTCGATCGCCTGCCCGCTCTCCCGACGGATGCTTTTCGTTACGCGCGCATCGCGGCCCACCCGGCCGAGCTGGACGTCCGCGTCTTTCGGACGAGCGGGACGTCACGTGGCGCCGAGCTGCGCGGCGCGCACCCGCTCCGTACGCTCGAGACGTACGAAGCAGCGGCGCTCGCCTGGGCTCGGCCCCACCTCCTCTCCGGCCCGCTCGCGCGTGCCATCGTGCTGGTGCCCGACCCCGCGATCGTCCCTGATTCGTCGCTCGGCTTCATGGTCGGCCTCTTCGCCGAGCGCCTGGTCCTTCGGACGACACAAGCGCTCTCGGGGGGTGGGGTCGATCTGGAGAGCGCCCTGCGCGCCGCGGACGAGGCGCGCAAGGTGAACGAGCCGACCATCGTCTTCTCGACCGCGTTTGCGCTCGCGCACGTGCTCGGCGCTTGCTCGGCGTGCGACCTCACGCTGCCGCCGGGCAGCCGCGTCATGGTGACCGGCGGTTTCAAAGGGCGCACGCGCGAGGTGCCCTCGGCGGAGCTCTACGAAGGCGCGGCGCGCGCGTTTGGTGTCCCGCTCACCAGCGTGATCGGCGAATACGGCATGACGGAGCTGTCGAGTCAGCTCTACGAGGCGCGAGGCGGCGAGCCGCCCGGCGTCTACATGCCTCCGCCGTGGCTGCGGGTGAGCGCCGCCGACCCGATCACGCTCGAGCCGCTCCCGGCCGGTCGAGAGGGCATCGCCCGGTTCGTCGACCTCGCGAACGTGGACTCGTGTGCGTTCGTGCAGACGCTGGATTGGGTCGCGGTCGACGAGCGCGGCTGGGTCAAGCTCTTCGGCCGCGCGCCGGGGGCCGAGCCGCGAGGCTGCTCGCTGGCGATCGAGGACCTCTTCGGAGCCGAAGGTGAGCGACCTCCGGGCGCGTGAGCGCGTCCTCGCGGTCGTCGATCTCGCGCGCCGGATCGCGGACGGGCGTGATCCGCTCGGAGAGGAGGCGCGCGCGGTGCTCCGCCGGACGAGCGGGCTCTCGGAGGCCGGCGTCGATCTCGCGCTCGCGGAGCACCTCGAGACGTCGCCGACCGACGAGGATCTCACCCGGCTCCAGGCGTCGGTCGGGCGAGCGCCGCGTTGTCACGTGGTGCTCGCGTCGAACGTCTGCACGGCGGCCGTGCGGTGCCTCGCGCTCGCCGCAGCGACGGCGCCCGAGGTGACGGTCCGTCCCTCGACGCGCGATCCGGGGCTCGGCCCGCTGCTGGTCCGCGAGCTCGCCGCGTCGACGCGGTTCCGCGAGGCAAACGGTTCTGTCATGAGCGTCGAGTCGATCCGGGCGAACGCGGGCGACGAGGTGCACGCCTACGGGTCGGACGCCTCGATCGCGGCGATCGCGGCGAGCTTGCCCGCGGGCGTGGTCTTCCGCGGGCACGGGACGGGCTTCGGCCTCGCCTTCGTCGGCCGCTCGACGGACCTGGAGGCCGCCGCGACGCTCCTCGCGCGTGACGTCACGGCCTTCGATCAGCGTGGCTGCCTCTCGCCTCGGCTCGCGCTCGTGTCCGGCGACGTCGACCGGGGCCGTACGTTCGCGCGAGCCCTCTTGCGATCGCTGGCCGCCGCGGCGCTCGGTGTCCCTCGCGGTGTGCTCGACGGGGCGGCTGCTGCGGAGGCCGCCGCCTTCCGCTCGCTCGCCGACGGTCTGGGTGAGCGTTACGAGGACCGTGACTGCCTGGTCGCGTTTTTCCCTGGCGCGCCGCCGCTCCCGCTCCCGCCCGCCGCCCGCATCGTCGCGGTCGCGGCGGTCGGGGACGAGACAGCGTGTGAGGCTGTCATTTCGCCCTATCGGCAGCTTCTCACCACGGTCGGCCTCGCCGGCACGGATGACGCGGCGCGTCCGCTGCTCGCGCTCGCTTTCGTGCGCTTCAGCGAGCTTGGAAAGATGCAGTGTCCGCCCCTCGATGGCCCCGTCGATCGACGTGGGCCACGGCGTTGACGGCGAGACGGGTCTGGCGCAACGTTGTAAGCCCTGTTGAAGCGTCTCCAAACGTGCAGCCCGGCGATCTCGTTTCAGGAAAGTACCGGCTCCTCCGCCAGCTCGGACGCGGCGGCATGGGCTCGGTCTGGGCTGCGCGCAACGAGCTGACCGATCGCGACTTCGCGATCAAGTTCCTGCTGCCCGAGCTCGCGCAGAACCGTGATGCGCTGCATCGCTTCTTCCTCGAGGCGCGCGCGTGTGGGCAGATCAAACACCCGGCCGTCGTCGCCGTGTACGACATGGGGCAGGCCGAGGACGGCACGCCCTACCTGGTGATGGAGCTGATGGAGGGCGAAGGGCTCGACCACCGGCTCGAGCGCTCCGGTGTCTTCCGTCCCGGTGAAGCTGCGGCGTTCGTCGCGTTCATCGCACGCGGCCTGGAGGAAGCGCACATCCGAGGGCTCGTCCACCGCGACCTCAAGCCCGGCAACGTCTTCTTCGCCATCGACGATCGCGGGGAGGTCGTACCGAAGGTCCTCGATTTCGGCGTGTCGAAGGCCACCGCGCTCGCCGATCCGAAGTTCGTGCGGACCAACACCGGCGCCGTGCTCGGCTCACCCGCGTACATGAGCCCGGAGCAAGCGCGGGGAGACGAGGACATCGACGGTCGGAGCGACGTGTGGTCGCTCGGCGTCATCCTCTACGAGACGCTCACCGGGAAGACGCCGTTCGACGGCGCCAACTACAACCAGCTGATGGTCTCCATCCTGATGGACGGCCATCGTCCCGCGATCGAGCTGAACCCTGCCATCGGCAAGGAGCTCTCGGATCTGGTTGAGCTCGCGCTCGAGAAGGACCGCGACAAGCGGATCCGCACGGCGCGGGAGCTCGCCGAGCGGCTCGAGAGCATCGCCACGCGGATCACCGGCACGCCCTACCCGGGGTTCGCCGGCCGGGCGCGCACGATGCCGCCTCCGCCCAAGCCGATGCCCACGCCCACCGAGACCTGGGTGGAGGTCCCCGCCGCGCGGCGCCGCACGTCACCGGCCGTCTGGCTGAGCGGCGGCGTCTTCGTCGCGGCCATCGTCGGCATGGGCGGTCTCGCGGTCTTGCGCACACGCCCACCCATGGCGGAGGTCGCATCGCGGTCCGTCAGCGTCATGACCGACGGGCGCACGCGCCTCGCGCGTGAGCTCGATCGACTGAAAGAAGGGGACGAGCCCAAGGCGCCCCCGAAGCCCGAAGGCTCGACCGACGACAAGGCGATCGATCCGAACGAGCTCCCCACCGCGACGCCCACGTATCAGCCGCGTGGCCCGAGCACCCCGACGAAGAAAAAAGACGTTCACGACGGCGTCACGTCGCCGGGGTTCTGATCTCCCCCATCCATCACACGGAGCCTTGGCTCGGAGGCATGGGCGGACGCGCCGGAGTCGCGGCTTGCAGGTCTCCAGCGAACATTCCGTTGCGCACCACGCAGCCCGTTGCTCGTCAGGCGGCGTCGGAATCTTGTTGTCCCCGGCTCCTGCTGGGAAGCCCACCCCGGCCGGCCGAGTAGGAAGAGGCCCATGAAGCTGCTCCTCCTCACGCTCACCGGCGCGTTTGCGTTGGGTTTTGTTGCCTGCTCCACCTCCAGCTCGGACGACGACGGAACGGAGGAGCTGGGAGACTGCGAGGCCCTCTGCAAGAGGGGCGAAGAGGTCAAATGCGGCGGGCAATCGTGTCTCGACGAGTGCAAGGCCGACAAGACGAAGGCCGAGGGGGGATGCGAAGGCAAGGCGGACGCATACTTCGCCTGCGCACGCAGCTCCGAGTCCGTGTCGTGCAGCGGGGGCCTGCTCTCCTTCTACGGCTGCAGTGACGAGACCGCAGCTTTCTACCAGTGCCTCGCCAACCAGGGAGAGGGCGGCGGGGACACGGGTGGCGGCGGTGCGGGGGGCGGTGGAGTGACGACCTCGACGACCGCGCAAGGCACGAGCTCCTCGAGCACGGGCGGGCCCGCGTACGTCTGCGAGTCGGCGGATGCGCAAGGCGGTCTCGCGTGCCCCGACGCTGATCCTGACAACTGTGTCTGCTACGGGTGTGACGTGTCGGCCTCGTGCACCTCGGAGGTCGACTGCACCTGCACGCAGTGTGCGGACGACTCCTTCTGCGGCTCGAACTGCCTCGACGACGGGGTCTGCAACCCGTACTTCGAGGGCTGCCAGTGCGCGGACTGCGCCTCCATCCCTCAGTGCAACTGAACCGAGCTGGCACGCGAACGGCGAGCGACCCCGAGGACGTCGAGCACGGCGAACGAGCTTATCTCATCCGGCCAAGCTCTTGCGCGAGACGGCCAAGGGGCGGGCCCGCTCCACGAGCGCCTTCCAGTCCGTCGCGCTCATGGTGCGCAGCAGCAGCTGACACTCATCGAGCCATACGCCGTTTGCTCCCGCGAGGCCGGCGACCTCGGCGAACGGCACCATGAGGACCTCTCCCTCGACGACGCGAAGGCCGACGAAGTCGACGAACGGCATGACGAGGTTCTCGTCCGGAAGCCAGACCGCAAAATGGGTCTCTCGCCCCTTTCGGTCTGCGCCACCCCTGGACTCGAATACGCCGGCATCGCGATACTCCCCGGGCACGTCCCACTGCACGCTGCGCATCCTCGCGAGCACCCGCTCGAACAGCGCCTCGGGTCGGCCGGCGGCCTCCAGCTCGGCGAGGAGCCGAACACCGATGTACGTGGAGCGAATGGGTCCTGGCATCCCCATCGGTCCCCGCCCCTCGCGGATGAGGTGAGCGAGCGCGCGTGTTCCTGACTCTGCTTGCTCCCGCATCCAATCGGCGGTGTGCAGGCGCCGCAGCTCGCCCAGGTCGACCGCTTCGAAGTAGTCGGTTTCGACGGTCTCCACGCCCGCGAGACGCGCAGCCGCTTCGGCGACACACAGGGCGAGCTCACAATCCTCGGGTGAAGCCAGCGCCCGCACCGCGACGGTGATCTTCCCCGCATCACACGTGACGGTCGTGGTCCGCGTCGACCGCCCGACCCGGCAGAGCTGCAAGCCTCCCGTTGGCCAGGCGTCGTCTTTCGGCTCGAAAGGAACGACGCGGACGTCCTCGAGCAAGATGGCGTCGCGCAGCCCACGCCAACTCGGCACCTTGGTTGCGGCGACCGTCAGCTCGTAGCTCACCGCCCACGCTCTATCAGGTGAGGGCCGGGATGCGCCGAGATCCTGACTGCTCCCCACCTTCCTGGGGATCCTGCCTGGCGTCGCCGAGGGGGTCGGGTCGTCTGGGTCAAAGGTGGCGACGCCCGAGGAGACGCGCCGCGCACCGCGTCCCGACGCGGACTCTGAGTTGAAAGTGACTTTCACAACCAACATTATTGAAAACGACTTTCCTCTTCACTATGCTCCGCGCATGCGCTCCTCGATCAGCTTGCTTCTCCTCGGGGCCCTCTCGCTGGCCACCGCCATCAGCTGCGGTGACGACACCGGTACGGGCGGCTCCGGTGGCAGCACCGGCGTAGCCCACGATCTGGACAAGCTCCGGCAGGTGCTCGAGACGAACGCGAACATGGCGTTCGCGGGCTACTCGGACGCGGTGATTACGGCCAAGCAGCTGCAGACCGCCATCGACACCCTCGTGGCGTCGCCGACCGAGGAGAACCTCGCCGCCGCGAAGCGAGCCTGGCGAGTGGCCCGCGAGCCGTACCTCCAGACCGAGGTGTTTCGCTTCCGGGCGAGCCCGATCGACGACTCGAACTACGACGCGGCGGATGGCGAAGATGGGCCGGAGGGCTCCCTCAACGCCTGGCCGCTCGGAGAGGCGCTGATCGACTACGTGAAGGAGGGAACGGACTTCGGCGCCGATCAGCTCGAGGTCACGTCGCACGAGACGGGGGTGTCGGATCCCATCCCGCCGAACAACATCATCAACTCCACCGCCATCACGATCGATGATTCGCTCCTCGCGAGCTCGGTCACGGCCGAGGACGAGCGGGACGTCATCGCGGGGTACCACGCGATCGAGTTCTTGCTCTGGGGTCAGGACCTGAACGCGGACGGGAGCGCGGACACGAAGATGAGCCGCGAGACCGGGCTCGATACGGGCGGCCATCGCCCCGCGACCGACTTCGCCGTGGACGCCACTTGCACGAGCGGTCCCGGCGTCAGCTCGAACACCGAGATCTGCCAGCGGCGCGGCCAGTACCTGAAGGTCGCGACGACGAAGCTCATCGCGGAGCTCGAGAGCGTGCGCAACGGCTGGGCGCCCGGCGCGTCCTACCGCACGGCGTTCACCACCATCGAGACCGTCGACGCGGGCAAGGCGAAGCTCCTCGAGATCCTCGTCGGGATGGGGACCTTGTCCGAGGGTGAGCTCGCGGGCGAGCGCATGCAAATCGCGCTCTCCGCCAACTCGCAGGAGGACGAGCACTCCTGCTTCTCGGACAACACCCACCGCGACATCGTCCTCGACGCCAGGGGTATCTCGAACGCTTACTTCGGCGTCTACGCAGGTTACGACGGCGACCTCGATGGGGCCGACGACGTGACGGCAAACGCCGTCAACGGCTACGGCATCGACGACTACCTTCGCGACCTGGGGCTCACCGACGTGGCCGCCAACATGGAGTCTGCGCTCGCCACCACGAAGTCCGGGTATGACGCCATCGACGCCTCGGCGCGGGCCGGGACGCCTTTCGACGTGATGATCATGAACGCGGGTGGGGACGCCGCGAAGCCGGCGCGCGACACCATCGTCGCGCTCAACGCCCAGGCGGCCCAGATCGCCAACATCGCGGTCGCGCTCGAGGTGGGCACGTCGGATGACGTGGTCGATCCCGACGCGTCGGCGTGCGATACGACGGACCCGACGAAGGAGTGCTGACGTCGGGATCCGGTGCCAACATGGACCGACCGCTCGCGCTCGAAGAACCGCCGCACGCCCAGGCGCGGCGGATCGGAGTCGCCGCCGCAGCGCTGCTCGCGGTGGGCGCGGTCGCCGCAGTTTGCGCGTTCTCGCTCGTGTTGAACCGAGGTGGCCCTGAGGCGCCTGCCGTCGCGCTGGCGGTCGCGGTTCGGCCTGGAGGTGACACCACCGTCGCGCACGAGCACCAGCCGACGCTCGTGAGCCCGGCCGCCAACCTCGATGACGAGCAGAAGGCGCGCTTCTATGCGGGCAAGGCCCTCGCGACGCAGCCGTGGGTGCGGGCCCCGACCCGCACCGACGCGCGCGATGGTCTCGGGCCGCTCTACAATGCGCACAGCTGCCTCACGTGCCACGTCAAGGGCGGCCGCGGACAGACCACGAAGAGCGAATCGGAGCCGGCGGTCGCGACGCTCGTGCGCGTCAGCTTGCCGGGCAAAGACGCGCACGGGGGGCCGATCCCGGATCCGATCTATGGCGCCCAGATCCAGCCGCGCTCGACCTCGCTCGCGCATCAGCTCGCCGATCGGGCCGGCGCGGAGCAGTATCGCGGCGACGGTCCCGTGGCCGAGGCCGATACGCGCATTCGTTGGAAGGTCCAGCCGTTCACGTATCCGGACGGCGCGTCGATCGAGCTGCGCGCGCCCGAGGTCGTGCTCTCCAATCTCGGCTATGGCGATATCGACCCTCATGCGCGCACCGGCCTGCGGCACGCACCATCGCTCGCGGGGGTCGGCCTGCTCGAGCTGGTGTCGCAGGCGGACATCGACGCGCGCGTCGATCCGGACGACCGCGACGGCGACGGCATCTCGGGGCGCATCAACGTCGTCTGGGATCCGGAGGTCGCCGCGATGCGACCGGGGCGCTTCGGGCTGAAGGCGAATCAACCCAGCGTCCGCGTCCAGGTCGCCGCGGCCTTCGCGGGAGACATGGGCATCTCGAGCGCGCTTTTTCCCGAGCAGCCGTGCACGAGCGCGCAGCCGCGCTGCAACGAGGAGCCGACGGGGAACGACGCCGAGGGCCACGAGATATCGGCCGAGCTCCTGGACCTGGTCGTCTTCTTCAACATGTCGATGGGGGTCCCCGAACGTCGTAAGCCGGATCTCCCGCTCGTCGAACGCGGCCGCGAGGTGTTCGGGCAGATCGGGTGTGAGAGCTGTCATGCGCCCCACCTCCGGACGGGGAGCGATCCGCGTTACCCGCACCTCTCCGATCAGGACATCGCGCCCTTCACGGACCTGCTCTTGCACGACATGGGCGAAGGGCTCGCCGACGGCAGGGAGGACTACGAGGCCACAGGCTCGGAATGGCGAACGGCGCCCCTCTGGGCTGTCGGCCTCGCGCAGAACATCGACGCGGAGGTCGGCTTCCTCCATGACGGTCGAGCCCGAACCCTCGAGGAGGCGGTCCTCTGGCACGGCGGAGAGGCGGCCTCGAGTCGAGATGGCTTCGCGCGGCTGAATGTGGGAGACAGGCGCGCCGTGCTCGCTTTCTTGAGGTCTCTATGATGCGTGGTCGCAAGCGCTTCTCGATGTCCAAGCGAAGCTTCCTGGCGAGCCTCGGCGGCTTGTGCCTGTTGCCTTCGGGCTGCGGAGAAGCCTCGGACGCGGATGGCGAAGGTTCGGAGCGCTGGCTCTCGGCGCACGGTGCCGACGACGCGAGCTATGGTCTGCTGATCGCGGGCCCCCTCGGCGTGGTGTCGCTCGTCCAGAGCGGTTTTCGCGGTCACGACGTGAGCGCCCGTCCCGGTCATCCGGATCGAGCGATGATGTTCGGGCGCAAGCCAGGTCGCTTCGCGATCGACGTCGATCTGGTCGAGGGGCGCATCGTCAGGCGTCTCGAGCTCGCGCCGGACCGCGCGCTCCAGGGCCACGGGTGTTTCACCGCGGACGGGTCGATCCTCATCACCTCCGAGGCGGACGTGAGCACGGGCGCCGGCAAGCTCGTCGTGCGGGATGCCGACACCTTCGAGGTGTTGAGCGAGCTCGACACCCACGGCATCGGCCCCCACGAGATCGCCCTGATGCCCGACGAGCGGACGATCGTCGTGGCGAACGGCGGCATCTTCACGCTCCCCGAGAGTGGCGACGAGCCGCTCAACCTCGACTCGATGCGCTCTTCGTTGGCGTACGTCGACCTCGCGTCCGGCGCGCTCGTCGACGAGGTCCTCTTCTCGGAGCCCAAGGCGAGCATCCGCCACCTCGACGTCTGCGACGACGGTACCGTCGTCTGCGCCATGCAGGTCCAGCGCGAGGCCATGGAAAGCGACGCCGTCGTCCCCCTCGCGTTCGTCCATCGACGCGGCGAGGCGCTGCGGGCGCTCGACGCGGGGCTCGAGGTCGTCGCGGCCATGCAAGACTACGCCGGCAGCATCGCCGTTGACCGGCAGAGCCGCGTGGCGGGTGTGACGAGCCCTCGCGGCAACCTCGCGCTCTTCTGGCACGTCGACACGGGCGCATTGGTCGGCCAGCTCGAGCTGTTCGACGTCTGCGGGATCGGCGTCTCGCCCGACCAGGCCCGGTTCGTGTTGACCGGAGGAAACGAACAGGTGCGGCTGCTCGAGGCCGACACGCTCGAGCCGCTGGGGCAGCGGCTCGGCCCTCTCCCCGGCGTCCGTTGGGACAACCACCTGATCGTGCTGCCCGCGCGGAGCCAATCATGAGCCTATTCCGATCGCCTCGTCTTCTTCGGTCCTGGTGCCCAGCCTTCGTCGCCGTGGTGATCGCCGCGACCGGCTGCGGCGACGAAACAACCCCCGCTCCCTCGGGCCCGACTGGCCCCGAGGTCATGCAAAACAGCATCGACAACACGGTGGTCCCCGCCGTCGTCGCGTTCCACGATGCTGCCGAGGGCATGCGCGCCGGCGTGGACGGCTTCTGCGGCGCGCCGGACGCGGTGCGCCTCACCGCTCTGCAGGACGGGTGGCGTGAGCTCTCGCGCTCGTGGAACGCCGTCGCGCCGTATGACCTGGGACCGCTCGAAGACGATCCGATCACGCCCAGGATCATCTTCATCGAGTCGATGCGACAGCGCGGGACCGACTACACCGACACGGTCCGGGAGGCGTACGCCGCGGCGCTGGCCTCGGGCGCGCCGCTGGACGCCGCGTATTTCGACGCGCTCACCTTCAACCAGGTGGGCCTCTTGGCGCTCGAGGTCCTCGTCTTCGAGGACAGCCGCGCCGGGCACTCGCAGCTGCCGGAGGACATCGTGTCGGACTACGTGGCCGAGCCGAAGAAGTGCGACTACCTGCGCGGCATCGCGGACCTCTTGCTGCAAGACGCGGAGGCGGTCGAGTCGGGGTGGACCGTGTCGTTCGACGGCGGAGAGCCGTTCCGCGACATCATGCTTGGGTCGAAGCTCCCCGACGGCCGTGAGCCCGTGGTCGGTCTGCTCGTCGCGCTCCAGCAACACGTCGACTACGTGCAGGTCCGCAAGCTGGAAGGAACGCTGGACGCACAGCTCTCGAAGGCCTTCTACCCGAACGTCACGGCGACGCTGCTCGCGTTGGAGCAGCTCCTCGAGCAGCCGGCGCCGGATGACGCCGTCGGTATCTTCGACTTCATGGTGGCGAAGGATCTCCAGTCGGACGTCGACGTCGTGCGCACAAACCTCGCCACCGCGAAGGCCGCCGCCGCGGCCGAAGACCGCGCAGCGCTCACCGCCGCAATGGGTCTCCTCGATGGCAACTTGAAGCGCGAGATCCCGGACGGCTTGGGCGTCGACCTCGGAATCAACTTCACGGACGGAGACTGATCGTGGCGTCGCACGCTGCCGCACCTGCGCTTTTGTGCCTTCTCCTGCTGGGCGCTTGCTCGTCCGAGCCGGCCGAGCCCATCGATTCGTTCGAGAACGTCGAGGCGCTCGGCGAAGCGTTGTTCCAGGACACGAACCTCTCGAAGAACCGCACCCAGGCTTGCGCCACGTGCCACGACCCGGAGCGCGGCTTCGTCGACGGGCATCTCGATGAGCAGGGTCGCGTCTCGCCGGTCTCGGTGGGGGATGACGGCATGTCGCTCGGTGATCGAAACGCGCCCAGCGCAGCCTACGCTCTCTTCTCTCCGCCATTTCAGTACGGCAGACGCGAGCGGCACAATAAGCAGCAGCAGAACCGAATCTACGAGGGGCCGCTCGGAGGCCAGTTCTGGGACGGCCGCGAGCCCGATCTCGAGCACCAGGCCGGCGGCCCGTTCCTCAACCCCATCGAGATGGCCATGCCCGACCGCGCCACGGTGCTCGCCCGGCTCCGCGAGAACCCGGAGTACGCGAGCGCGCTGCCGCGTTTTTATGGCGAGGGCGTGCTCGAGGACGAAGAGGCCGCGTTTGCGGCCATTACCCAGAGCATCGCCGCCTACGAACGAACCGAGGTCTTCGCGCCATTCGACTCGCGCTACGACCGCTCGCTGAGCGGCGAGGTCACCCTCTCGTACAAGGAGCTCAGCGGCAAGGCGCTCTTCTTCTCGCAGTTCGCCAACTGCAACATTTGCCACCAGCTCTACAGCGAGGGTGATCCGGTCAACGAGAAGCAGGAGCCGTTCAGCGGCTTCGAGTACCACAACCTCGGCTTGCCGGTGAACGCGGAGGTCCGCGCGAAGAATGGCGTGACGGAGCCCGACCGGGGCCTCGCCGGCAACCCCGCCGTCACCGACGCGGCGGAGCGAGGCAAGTTCAAGACGCCCACGCTGCGGAACGTGGCGATCACCGGACCGTACATGCACAACGGGGTCTTCCGGGACCTGCGGACGGTGGTGGCGTTCTACGACCACTACAACAACCCCACCGACCGCGCGACCAACCCGGAGACGGGGGAGCCTTGGCAGCCGGCCGAGATCCCCGAGACCGTCGCGCTCGATCTCCTCGAGGTGGGTGATCCGATGACGGACGACCAGATCGAGTCGATGGTCTGCTTCCTCCGCGCGCTGACCGATCAGCGGTACGAGGCGCTGCTCGATGACAGCGTCGTCTGTGCCGACTGACGGAAGCGTCCGTCAACGATCGTGATCGGCGTGTCGCGCGCCCTCTGCCGTGGCGCGACCGCGAAATCCTCCGCGTTGCCGGCCTCTTGCATGCCACCGGGTCACCCTCGGAGCGCTGCCCGACGATTGGTCGGCCCTTTGGAGCCTTGGGGATGAATGCCTTCCGGGCGACTTGCATCAAGGGTGGCGTGTCTTGGTCGCCTTCGGTGCGGCAGGCCGTGCCAACCATCGCGACGAGCGTGGTGGTGTTCCTGCTCGTTCTGTCATCTTCGCCGGCGCAGGCGGCTCCTTCGCTCGCGGCCCCCGCCAAGCGCAACCTCTCGCTGACCTACGACGTCTCGGGGGTCGGCGTAGACGACTGCCCGGATGAGCCGACGATGCGTCAGATGGTCGCGGCGGAGCTCGGCTACGACCCCTTCGGTCAGGGCTCCTCGGAGAAGATGACCATGCGCTTTCGCGGCGAGCAGCGCGGCTTGATCGCGAGGCTCGAGCAGGGAACGTCGTCGCCGCGCGAGCTCCGCTCTGCGCTGGGCGACTGCGACGAGCTCGCGTCGAGCGTGGCGCTGGCCGCCGCGCTCATGATCGATCCGACGTTCGCGACCCGCGAGAGATCGCCCGCGCCGTCGCTCTCCGCGGCAGGCGCGACGCCCCCTGCGGCCGTGCCCCCCCCAATGTCTTCGGCCGCCGCGTCACGCGTCACACCCGTGACGGCGGCACCTCGTGACGACGTCGCTGCCGCTCCGGCAGACGACGACGACGGCTCGCCGGTAGGCGTCACCGCCTTCGTTGGGACCGTGGTCGGAGCCGGGCTCGTGCCCGGGGTCTCGTTTGGTCCTTACGTCGGTGTGGGGATCGACGGGACGCTCTGGTCTGTTGCCCTCGAAGCCGGAGGAATCGTGCCCGGCACGGCGGAGAGCTCATCGGGCCACGTCACGGCGTCCCTCGTTCGGGGCGGTGTGGTGCCTTGTTTCGCGCTGGATCTCGCTCCGGTGGTCCGCGGGGCGCTGTGCGCGACGCTCGAGCTTGGCGCGATGTTCTCCGAGGCCTCCGCCGTCGAACGCTCGCGGCCCAGCACCGATCTACACGCGACCCTGGGACCGAGGCTGGCGATCCAGGTCGAGCCTGGCAAGATGTTCGGCTTCCGTGTGGGCGCGAACCTCGAGCTCGCGCTTGCCAGGGTGCACCTATCCATCGACGACGCCGGCACCACCCGCGAGATCTGGTCGACCCCGCAGGTCGCCGCCCTGGGCGACGCCGCGTTCCTGGTCAGGCTGCAGTAATCGACACGGCGCGGCTGTTTTCGTGATGGGCGACGGGTCGATCGGGCGAGCACTGGAAGTGGACGTGTCGCTCGCTCCCGAGGTGCCGCGCGTGGATTTTCGCGCGCTCTTCGAGCGAGAGGCCGCGTTTGTTCTCCGCAGCCTCCGTCGTCTCGGCGTCCTGGAGAAGGACCTGGAGGATCTCGTGCACGAGGTGTTCCTGTCCGTGTACCAGAAGCTCGGAACCTACGATCCGGCGCGGCCCATCCGGCCGTGGCTCTTCGCCTTCGCGTTCCGTGCAGCCTCCCACTACCGCCGACGAGCCCGTCGCGAGACCGATCTGGAGGGGGTCGCCGAGCCACCTTGCCCGCGCGCAGCAGCCGACGACGTGCTCGAACGCGACGCGAAGCGAAGGCTCCTCCTGGATGCGCTGGCTCACCTCGACCTCGATCGTCGCGCGGTGTTCATCATGCACGAGCTCGACGACGTCCCGTGCCCCGAGATCGCGCGCGTTCTCTCGATCCCGCTCGGAACGGTCTACTCGAGGCTGCGCCTCGCGCGGGAAGATCTCGAGTCGACGGTACGTCGCTTGAAGGCTCAGCGGGGGTGGTCATGAAGGAGCCCGAAGCCCTCTCCGGCGAGCTCAGCGAGCTGGTCGAGGCCGAGCGTGAGATCGACTCGCTCTCGCCCGATGCTCGCGCGCGAATGCTCTCGCGCCTGGCGGACGCCCTCCCGGGGCTCGCGCCGCCATCCGTCGCACCACCTGGCTCCGCACCAGCGCTCCCCTCTGCGGGAGCCTCGACGGTGCCGGGACCCGTGAGCGTCGTATCGTGGATGGGCTCGAAGGGCGTAGCGATCGCTTGTCTGGCGCTCGGGCTGGCTGGCGGTGCGCTCGCCCACAAGGAGATCGCAGGCTCGAGTCGGGTGAACGAGCGTCTCGCGAGCCTTCCCCGCACCGTAACCTTGGTCGTCACGCGCGAGGTGGATCGCGAGCGGCCGCCGATCGATCTGGCGGACGTCCCCTCGTCGGCGAGCTCGGAGGCCCGCTCCGGGGGGCGCCCGAACATCGTTCCACATCCGATCGCGCCACCGAAGGAGACGTCGCTCAAGCGTGAGCGCCTACTCCTCGAATCCGCGAGGACGGCTCTCCATCGCGGAGATCGCGAGTCGGCCGCGGCCGCGCTCGCTCGACATGCCGCGGAGTTCCCCACAGGGCAGCTGGCCGCCGAGCGGGCGGTCTTGCAGGCGCAGCTCGAGGCCGCTCGGTGATCGTCGACGAACGATTTCGTGATGGCTCGCAGGGCCTCGAGGCGAGTCGGTGCATGAGAACGATCCTTGTCACCTTCACCGCATTCACCGCATTCACGGCGCTCATGGCGGGCTGCAATCTGTCGTCGACCGTGGGAGAGAACGACTCCGACGACGCGGAGAACGGCGGCGCCGGAGGGGCTACCTCGACCGCGACTGGCCCGGGCACCGGAGGTGCCGGCACAGGCGGCTCGGGGAGCGGCGTGACCACTGGCAGCGGCGTGACCACTGGCAGCGGCGTGACCACTGGCAGCGGCGTGACCACCGGTACTGGCGTAACGACCGGGGCGGGCGGAGGAAACAGTACGATCCAGGACGCCCACGTCGTGGCGATGGTCAGCGTCTCACACGGCTGGATCTCCGACGGGACCTCCATCGCGCTGTATGCCGAAGCCTCGACTCCCGATGATCTCGTTCCGCCCTCGGTCGCGTGCGACACGGAGTGGATGAACACGATGTCGACACCCAGCGCCGACTACCTCGATCTGCCCGGGGTCGTGGCCACCGCTTCTGCACCCGGGTTTGGCTCTCAATCACTCATCTGGTCGGCTACCAACAAGACCTTCTATGGAAGCTTCAATGGGGCTCTCCCGGCGGGGACGCCGGTGACGATCTCCTTCGACGGCTCGTCGGCCCTCTTCCCCGGGCAATCGATCGTGGTGATGTCGATCGACGCCACGGCGCTTGCCCCGACCTCGCCGGCTCAGACTCCGATCGTGCTCGCGAGCGGAGGTGACGTCACGCTCGAATGGACCATACCGATGGCGACGCACCACCAGTTCGTCGGATTCGTCACCACGAGCCAGTTCCAGCCGCTGATGCCCGTGTTGAATTGCTCGGGCGACGGAGCCGTTCCTCCGCCCATCGACTGGCCCCTGGTCTCCGAGCTCGTCGGCTTTCGGGACGATCAGATCGCGTCCGGTAACTCCGCCGACGTCTGGTTCTCCCACAACTTCGTTCAGCTGCAGGCCGACGACATCGCGGAAGACGGCAACTTCGTGACGGCCGTGGCGACCGTCAACCAGCCCCGTCCCGCTTCGTTTCAGTGACACCGCTTCTCGGCGGGCCTCGAGCTGCTACTTGACCCGACGAATCACCGTCGCGTTCGTGAGGGCTGCGCGCGTGTAGACCGCCTCGCCGTTCGGCGTGCCGTCCCCGTTCGGAAACGTCATCGGCCAGGTCTCGAGCACGGCGCCACTTTCGCCGCTCCAGCGCTGGAGCTCGCCGGACGCGGCCACCAGAATACCGTCGCCGGAGGGTCCGAAGGCCAAATGCTGCAAGGCGAGCTGCTCCGGGGTGATCGGCTTCGACCACAGGCAGCTGCCTCGATCGTCGATCGCCACGATGGCAGGCACGGAGGTGTCGGGGCAGCCCCAGTCCACGCTCCCTGTCGGCGGCGCGCTGGGGTTCTTCGGGTCCACGATCGTCGTGAGCATGACGGTCGATCCGTTTTCGAGCTGGACCGGGTTGATGTTCGCCCAGCATCCGTCACACGTGTTCATCGTGGCGGCGATGTCGAAGCGGGGTGTGGTGCCGTCGAGCGCGTAGCTCTCGAGGTGGGGGGCCGCGCCGATGACCTCCGCCGCCGCGTACACGACGTGGGATTCGACCGCGTGGACGGACGCAAATGGAAGGCTGCCCGCATGCGCGCTGAGCCCATTGGCTGAGGCCCGCTGTGCTCTCGTCCAGAGCTGGCTTCCGCTGTCGAAGTCGAAGCGGGGCGTCCCTCCCTCGTTGAAGGGATAGGTCCAGACCTCGGCACCGTCTTCGAGGTAGACCAATCGCAGGGTCGGATCCTGGAGCGTCACCGCCGCGCCGCCGGCAGGTGAGGTCGCGAGCCAGCTGTATTGGATGGATGTCGTGGGGAGCGGGTACACCCACTCGGTCTCTCCGGCGGGGGAGAGCTTGGCGACGAGCCCTGGGGCGCCCTGCACCGGCTCGGTGGACCGTGACGTGGCCGCGAGGTCTTGCTCGCTCCCGACCGCGTAGAGGATGACACCACCGTCGGGCGTGACCTCGAGGTCGACGACGAAGGCGCCCGTCGTGCGCTCCCAGGCGACGGCTCCGCCGCCTTCGCCGGCGCCGCCGCTACCGGTGGTCGATCCCGAGGAGGTCGTCGACGTCGACGGAGCGTCGCCCCCGGTGCCGGAGAGGCCCGCCCCACCGCCGCCAGTCGTGGCGCCGTCGTCTCCGCACGCGACGACGAGGGGCATCCAGAGGAGCAGGCGAAGAGCAAGGGAGTCGCGGAGCATGCCACGAAGAGACACCGCGCTCGGCAAGGTCGTCAAATGGAAGCGCAGCGAATCCCGATCCCATCCGCCAGAGCCTCGTCATCGATCTCTCGTCCCCGGCCGTGTCGGTGTGTGCGCATTCGATCAGCGCGCCGGGGGCGGCGCTCGATCCGGACTGTGACCCGTGTGCGCGAAGCATCTGCGACGCGGATCCGTTCTGCTGTGACAGCGCCTGGGACGGCGTGTGTTGGCGAGGTCGGCTGGGGGGGTGGCGCTGGTTGCGACTAGCGACCTTGCTCAATCGGTGCCGCGCGCTTGCCTGGCGAGCCGACCTGCGAACGCTTGTTCTGCCGACGACGCTACCGCCGCCTTCTCCAGCTTCTCGGCCGCCTTGGCGATCTGCTCGCGCTGCGCCTTCGACGGCAGGTCCGAGTAGACGTACCCCGTCAGCGGCTGCCAGCTATTGATGCCCGCTTCGGGCTTGCGCGCAGGGTCGGCGGCGCCCTCGAGCCGCGCGACGATCGCGTCGTTTACCCGAGGCACCTCGTCCTTGCACGGATCGCCGAGCTTGGTGAGCACCGTGAGCGCCGAGAGCCACATGATCGGGTCCTCCAGGATCGCCTGGCGCAGGAGGGGACAAGACGTCCCGGCGCGGGAGGGGGCGTAGAGCAACATGCGGTACGTGCTCTGCCGGAGGTCGGGCTCGGTCGAGGCGCTCCACGTCGCTGCCCTGTCGAGCGCGCCCTCCGGCGGTTTGGGCCCACCGAACGCAAAGAGGGTATCGAGGAGCCGGCTCATGGCGCGACCGTCGCGGTTCGGGTCGAGCTTCTCGAGGGTGGCGAGCACGGCGTCGCTCTTTCCGGCGGGCCAGGCACGTTGGTCTTGGAGGGCCACGGCGAGCGCGGCGCGAGCGCCGGGGTCGGGCTCCTTGCCCACGGCGTCGAGGACGGCGTCGAAGGTCCGACCGACGACGGCCTGGTCCTCTGGCGCGGGACCGCTCGCGTAGAAGTGGCGCACGCAGCTCGACGCCAGCACGCGAACGAATGCCCGGCCGTCTTTCAGGGCCGCCAGACAGGCGTCGAAGGTGGCCGGGGTGCGGTTGTCCTTCACGTATCCTTCGAGCGCCGCGAGGGCGTCACACGAGGTGAGGGCGCCGGCCGAGTCCCATTTGCAGGAGCCGCCTGCCTCGAGCTTCTCTCGGAGGGGAGGTGGTGATTCCGCGAGCGCGCCGCTCCCGGAGGACGCGGAAGCTGCCGAGCCGGAGGGAAGCACAGCGGGTGCGGTCGGCGCGGGCGCGCTCGACTCGGCGCGGCCGGCGTCCCCACATGCCAACAACGCGGTCATGGACAGGAGGATGCGTGTTCGGCTCGTTCGCGCGCGCATGGATCTTCCACCGTACCAAAGACTCCGAGCCGAGCGGAGCCGGGTGAGGGGAGGCCGCTCGGGTCATCAGGTCTCCGGCCCGTGCACCTCGACCTCCGGATCGATCAGGTATCCGTCGTCGCGCGTCACCAAGAGCTCGCGGAGGCCGAGCTTGCGCAGCGTGGCGACCGCGACGCGGACGCGCGTCGCGGCGGCCTCGATCTGGACCCGCTCGTCGGGCCAGCCGGCGCCGAAGAGCGCGTCGCGATCGAGCGTGCGGCCCGGGCGGCTCTGCCGGGCGTCGACCAGGGCCGCGAGCATGCGCCGCATCGGACCCCGGCGTGCGAGATCGACGGGGGCGGAGTCGTCGACGGCGAACCAGAGCGCGTCGGGGCCGAGGCGAAGGACGGGCGCGCAGCGCGCCTGCTTGTGCCGGCCCAAGGCGCGCTCGAGCATGCGCATCGCGAAGCGAGCGTCGAGGTTCTGCCCGTGTGAAGGAGGATCGTCGCCGCCGGATCGGCCGAGCTCCGCGGCGCGTCTCTCCCAGTAGGCCACGGCGCTCGGGTCGGGGCTCGGCCCGAGGAGCTCGACGGCTCCGCCGAGGAGGTCGAGCGCGAGGCCCGTGACCCCTTGTGCGCCTCGCTGCGCGGCTCGGCGCGCCTGGCCGAGGCGCGCGGCCGCTTCCTCGTGGCGGCCGGCTGCAGACTCGGCCACGGCCCAACACGCGAAGAGGAGCACGCGTGAGGTCGGCGTGTGCAGGCGGCTCAGGCTCCGCTCGGCCGATGAAAAGCTGACGAATGCGTCATCAATCCTGTCCCACTCGAGATAGAGAGTGGCGAGCCGGGTCTCGTAGATCCCCTGGTACTGCGGCTCGTGCGCGGCGCTGAACCGACCGATGGCGTCGGTGAAGAGCTGCTCGGCTCGGCGGAAGCTCCGCGCCTCCTGCTCGAGCTGGGCCAGGTTGGCGATGCCGAGGGCGGCCAGGAAGCGGTCACCGCGATCGTCGCAGAGCTTCGAGGCGCGTTCGTTGAGCTCACGCGCGCGGTCGAGCAGCCTGAGGTCACACGCGAGGCGCCCCATACACGAGAGGTTCATCGCGTAGAGCCGCGTGAAGGGCCGCCCCGAGAGCAGGGCGTTCGCCTCCTCGTGGAGCGCCAGCGAGCCGCGTGCGTCGCCGTCTGCCCGGAGCTGGGTTCCTGCGTACACCAGCGCGAAGGCGCGGAGCCCGACGTCGACGTCCTCGAGGGCGAGCACGGCTGGAGCGACCGCGATCGCCTCCTCGTGACGACCGAGCGCGCCCATCGAGCTCTGGCGGGCGAGGAGGAGCACCGCGCGGTCGGCGGGGGCGCGGTCGGCTCGCTCGAGCAGCCGGACGAGCTCCGCGTCGGTCTCGTCGGCCGGCGCGGCGTGCAGAAACGCGATCGCGGCGGCGAGCGCGACGGTCAGCCGCTGCTCGCGGGCGGCCGGCGTGCCACGAGCGAAGCGGTGGGCCGCGCAGATGTTCTCGGCCTCGAGCCGGGCCTCCGCGACGACCTCTTGCCTGGGCTCGCCGGAGAGAAAGAGCCGTTCGGTGAGGAAGCGCTCCGCGAGCGCGCCGAACGCGCGGAGGTGATCCTCCCTGATGGAGAGCGAGGTCTCGCTCTCCATCTCCTCCAGGCGGCGGCGCGCGAACTCTCGAATGCTCTCGTAGAGGGTGAGCCGCCCGGCGTCGTTCAGCCGGATGAGCGACTTGTCGCGGAGCGCAGCGATGACGTCGAGCGCGGCTCGCGCCGAGCCGCCGCGCCGCGAGAGCGCTCGCTCCACGAGCTCCTCGGCTCGTCCGACCGCGAAGCTCTTCTCGAAGGTCGAGCAGACCGCGAGCGCGAGCCGTTCGTCGGGGTGGAGCAGCTCCCAGGACCACGCGATGGCCGCGAACAGCGTGCGGTGGCGGCCCGGGTGGCCGGAGCCCGCAGCGAGCAGATCGTGGCCGCGCTCGAGTCGCTGGGCCAGCTCGCGCGGGGACATGACCCGCGCTCGCGACGCGGCGAGCTCGATGGCCAGGGGGATCCCCTCCAGTCGCCGGACCACGTCCGCGGTCGCCTCGAGATCGTCGAGCCCCGACGCGCCTGCGTCCCCGGCGCGGCTGCGGAACAATTGCACCGCGGGCGAGCCGGCGATCTCCTCGAGGGAGGCGTCGAGCGGCGGGTAGGGGAGAGACGTGAGCTCGATCACGAGCTCCTCCGGGACGCCCAGCCTCTCGCGGGACGTCACCAGCACGACGAGGTAGGGCGCGGTCGCGAGCCACCGCTGGACCGCGCTGGAGAAAGGACAGAGCCGCTCGAAGTTGTCGAGGACGAGCAGCGTGCGGCCGCGCTCTTCGAGGAGCTGGGTGACACGTTCGGTCGCCGAGCCGGCCTTGCCCGCTCCGAAGACGAAGTCCGCGCGCTGTACGCTCTCGAGGGCGGTCGACACCGCGCCGGCGAGCGCCTCCTCGGACGCGGCGGCGCCCAGGTCACAGAAGAGAGCGATCCCCTGCTCGGTCCGCTCGAGGCGCTCTGCCACCGCACGGGCGAGGCTCGTCTTGCCGATGCCGGGCGGTCCCAGGACGGTGAGCAATCGGCGCCCCTCGCGAACCGAAGTCACGAGCGCGTCCAGCTCGGCATCCCGTCCGATCAGCGCCGCGGCCACCGGCCAAAGTTTAACGGACTTTTACTGGCCGCCCGTCCCCCGGAAGGCCAAACGTGGGCACATGACGTCCCGGCACCACCGTCCCGCGATCCTCCTCGGCACCCTCCTCCTCGCCTTGCCCACGCTCGGCGCTTGTGGCGACTCGGATGCGGGCACGACCACGACGACGACCAGCTCGGGTACGGGAGCCGGCGGAGCGGGCGGCAGCTCGACCGCCTCGGGTGGCGGCGGCGCGGGCGGCGGCGCACCGGTCGACCCTCTCGAGCAGGCCGTGCGAGCCACGAACTGGGCGGTGATCCCGGGCGCACCGAGCGTCGGAGGTGGCGCGAAACAGGACGACATCTTCTTCCTCGATCCGCTCGTCGGGTGGGTCGCGAGCGGTCCCAAAGGCGCCGTGTACGCGACGACCGACGGGGGTGCGTCGTGGCAGAGCGTGCTCACCGGCGACGGCACCTTCTTCCGATCGGTGCACTTCACGAGCCCGATGCGCGGGTTCGCCGGCAATATCGGCGCGGGCCTGTCGCCCTCGATCGACGATCCGACGCTGATCTACGAGACCTCGGACGGCGGGACCACGTGGACACCCGTGACGAACGTGACCGGCTCGGCCGCGAAGGGCATCTGCAACATCACCTCGGTCGACGGCACCGTCTTCGCGGTGGGCCGCGCCAACGCGCCCGCTCATCTGTTGCGGAGCGATGACGACGGCGCCAGCTGGGTCTCGAAGGATCTCGGCACCTGGCTCAACATGGCGATCGACGCCCATTTCGTCTCGGCGACCGAGGGCCTCGTGGTCGGCATGGGGAAGACGGGCATGAAATGCACCGTGGTCAAGACGACCGACGGCGGCGACAGCTTCACGCAGGTGTTCGCCTCGGAGATCACCGGCAGCCTCTGCTGGAAGATCGACTTCCCCACGCCCGACGTAGGCTACGTCGCCATCCTCGAGACGCTCGGGGGCCCCGGTCGGTTCGCGAAGACGACGGATGGTGGCGCGACGTGGGCGGAGCTCCCGCTGCCCGGCGAAGAAGCGTATCCGGCGCTCGCTGCGGGCTTCATCTCGGACGAGATCGGCTGGATGTCGCCCGAGTCGGCGACCGAGCCGGTGTACCGCACGTTCGACGGCGGCATGACGTGGGAGCCCGACCCGGCGCTCACCGGGCCGATCAACCGGTTCCAGTTCGTCGACGAGACAACCGCCTACGCGGTGGGCGCCAAGGTGTGGAAGCTCGAGCTCCCCGGAGGGCAGTGATCCGAGCGAGGCTCCTCCTCGCGCTCGGCGCGCTCGCCGCGACGGCCCCGGGCTGCTCGCCGGACGAGCGCGCGCCCGCGGACCCGAGCGGCGAGCAGCAGCCGGCCCGCCCCGCCGGCCCGTACGCGCTCCGTCTCGGGGCGACGCTCCCCGATCTCGCGTTCGAGGGGGTGGACGGCGACGGCCAGCGAACGACGATCCGCCTGCACGACTATTGGACCCCAAACGTTCCACGGTCGGAGCTCCTCGTCGTCTTCGTCAGCGGCGGCCTCTGGTGCGGCACCTGCCGCTGGACGGCGGAGCACCTGGGTGAGATCGCGGGGCAGGTCGGCCCGGGACGCATCGATCGCCTCGATCTCGTCGTTCGTGATCGCGACAACGGACCCGCCTCGGCCGATCGCGACCCCGCGCTGTGGCAGGCGGCCGTGGGCGCGGCCGGCTCGCCGGTCGCCGTCGACGACACCTTCGTGCTCGGCGACGTCCTCGAGGGGGTGCGTGCTCCGCTGCCCCTCGTGCTCGTGGTGGACGAGCGCACGATGACCCTCGAGGCCGTCACGACGAACCCGGATCCCCGGTCGCTCGCCACCCTGCTGGAGGGGACGTTGGCCCGGCTCCACGGAGCGCCGCCGCCTCCGCCGCGCGTGGCCACGCTCGTGGACGGTCTCTTCGAGGAGAACGAGTGGGCGATGCTGGAGGCCATGGCTCAGGTCCCCGGAGCGCCGCCCCCCGACCCGACGAACGCCGTCGCCGACTCCGACGCTGCGGCCGCGCTCGGTGAGGCCTTGTTCTTCGATCTCGGGCTCTCTCCTTCGGGGACCGTGTCGTGCGCGACCTGTCACGACCCGGACAAGGCCCTCTCGGACGGCAGACCTCTCGCCGAAGCGATGGCTGTCGGCTCGCGGCGAACACCTTCGATCGCGCTCTCGGCGCACGCGCGCTGGCAGGACTGGGACGGCAAGGCCGACTCGCTGTGGGCGCAGGCGCTCGGGCCGCTCGAGAACCCGGCCGAGTTCGGCTCCTCGCGCGTCTTCGTCGCCCGCCGCGTGATCACCAGCCACGCCGCCGCCTACGCGGCCGCGTTCCCGGACGCTCCGCTCCCGAGCGCCGCCGCTTGGCCGGCCGCGGGCAAGCCCGGCGACTCCGGCTACGACGCGCTCTCGGACAATGACAAACAAGTCATTACTCGCGTCTTCGTGCACGCCGGAAAGGCAATAGCCGCGTACGAGCGCACCTTTCGCGTCGCGCCGACCGCCTTCGATCGCTACGTGCAGGGTGACGCCCAGGCCCTCTCCGACGAGGAGAAGTACGGTCTCGTCCTCTTCGTGAAGTCCGGGTGCACGCAGTGCCACTGGGGGCCGCGCCTGACGGACGACGCGTTCCACGACACGGGCTCGGCCGCGCCCGGCTCGGTGGACGCGGGGCGGCTCGGCGGGATCGAGCGGTGGCAGGCGAGCGAGTTCCGCGCGAACGGACCGTGGAGCGACGAGCCCGTCGGCGCTCCGGCGCCCGTGGCCACCCTCGCGGCCTTTGGTCAGTTCCGGACGCCGAGCCTGCGCGGCGTGGCGGAGCTCGCGTTCCTCGGTCACGACGGCTCGCACCCCGGCCTCGCCAGCGTCACCGAGACCTACGGCAGAGGAGAGGGCGCCGAGCCCTGGCTTCCGCCCTTCACCGAGACGGCCCAGTGGGGGCTCGTCCCGTTCTTGAAGACGCTGACCGCGACGCCGAGCGGGCAGCGCGCCCGCTAGTCGGTGGCGGCGGGCTTCGCCGATGCCATGACGAGCCGCACGAAGTCGTGCAGGCCGTTTTTCTTGTTGTCGGCGTCGTCTCCGCCGCCAGGCGGCTCGGGGCGCTGGCGCACCGCGACGATGCCGCGGCTCGGCAGGACGACGAGGTATTGGCCGAGCCAGCCGTTGAAGTCGAACCCCGCGTACGTGGCCTTCGTGAGCTCGACCGGGAGGCGATCGTCGCGGACGAGCGAGGCGAACGAGGCGCGCTCGGCTGCGTCGAGCAGGGCGCCGGCCTCCAGCCAATACGCGGCGAAGGTCTCGAAGCGCCGCCCGTCGAGCGGGGCGAGATCGGCGGAGGCCGTGAAGCCGAGGTCGGCGTAGACCTTGCGGCGCTCGGGCGTCTGCACGCGGTACGGGCCGTCGTAACGCAGCCACGCGAGCAGGCCGTGCCAGTTGACGTCGTCTCGCACCGGCTTCGCCATGTCGTCGATCCACGACTCGGCGAGGATGCGACGATCGCCCCATTTTCCGCGGGCGAGGAGCATGGCGCCGATCTTCGCGAGATCCGCCGCCTCGATCGAGAGCCCCCAGGACGCCGCGGGAGTCCCGGTCGCGTCGCGCGCCCACGAGCGCCGTGTGATGCCGAGCGGATCGAGGATCTCCGCGCCCACGTACTCGTCGAGCGGTCGGCCGGACGCCGCCTTCACCACGCCGGCGAGGAGCTGCGTCGCCTCGTTGTTGTAGGAGAACGTCTTGCCCGGCGGCGACTCGATCGGGAGGGCACGCACGTACGCGAGTCGATCCTTCTGCTTCGTCAGCTCGCCCGCGGCCGGCTTGTGTGCGAGGCCGCTCGTGTGCGTGAGCACGTGGCGCAGGGTGACCTTCGCCTTGTCGCCCTTCTTCCACTCCGGAAAAAACGTGGAGAGCGGCTCGTCGACGGAGCGGATCTTTCCTTCTGTCACCAGCTTGCCGATGGCGAGCCCCACGACGCCCTTGGTGACGCTCATCAGCTCGGTGGGCGTGGGATCATGACCGAACTGTCTCTCGACGACCGTGCGGCCGTTTGCGATGACGATCAGCGCGTGTGTGTCTGTCGTCTGACAAACGGCGACGAGCTTCTCGAGGCTCGCCCGGTCGGCGCCCGCCTCCTCCGGTGTGCCGCGCGGAGCCCAGTCACCCGAGCGCGTCGGACCGTCGAAGAGATCGAGCGGCGGGCTCGGCGTGGGCGTCGAGGCGCTGGCCGCGGGAGCATGTGAGGCGAGCGCGAGCGCGGGCCGTCCGACCGAGGGCGAGGTTGGCGTCGAGCTGCTCCCCGAGCAGCCGATCGCGACTGCTACGGTCACCGCCCAAGTCGCTGCGAGAACCCGTGCCCGAGAGCCCCACTCGCCAGCCGGCATGCGTGCGCTTCTACCGTCGTGCCTGGAGCATCGCAAGTGAGCACCCTCGAACGGCACACGGAGCGCGTCGAGTCGAGGATCGTCCGAGCACTCGTCGCGCGGCGTCTGGTAGGCTCGCGCGAGCAACGGCTCGAGCGGCGACGATGCGTACGATCATCCAGCATCGCTACGGCGACGAGGCCGACCTGACGATCGCTGACGTGCCCGTCCCCGAGCCCGGTCCTGGCGAGGTACGGGTGCGCGTCGAAGCGGCGGGGGCGAACGCCAGTGACTGGGAGTTCGTGACCGGCAGGCCCGCCTACGCGCGCGCCGTTGCGGGGCTCTTCAAGCCGAAGGGCCGGACGCTCGGTTCGGACGTTGCGGGGATCGTCGACGCGGTTGGTGAGGGCGTAACGGAGCTCGCTCGCGGCGACGCCGTGCTCGGTGACATCTTCGGGGTCTTCGGTGGCTTTGCCGACCAAGTCGTCGCCCCGGCGGATCTTTGGGTCAAGCGGAGCAACCAGCTCGACCCGCTCGTCGCCGCGACGTTGCCGCAGTCCGGCACCATCGCGCTCGCGGGCGTCGGCGATCAGGTGCGAGCGGGGATGCGGGTCTTGATCAACGGCGCGGGCGGCGGCAGCGGTCCCCTAGCGCTCCAGATGGCGAAGAACGCAGGCGCCGAGGTGTGGGCGGTCGACAACGCGGCGAAGCTCGATCTCCTCGTCCGCCTGGGCGCCGACCGCGTCATCGACTTCCGAGCCGAGGACTTCGCGGCGCTGCCAGGGCGATTCGATCTCGTCCTCGACCTCTACGGCACGCGGGGCTCACGCCGCGTCCGGCGCGTCCTCGCGCCGGGCGGCCGATACCTGTTCGTCGGCGGACCGGTGAGGGTGCTGTTCGACATCCTGACCATCGGGGCCCTCCTCGGTCTGGGCTCGGACCGAAAGTCGGGGCTCCTGGTCGTCGAGCAAGGGCCTCGTCGTCTGCCGGAGCTGATGCGGATGGTTGTCGCCGGCGAGCTTCGACCGATCATCGGCGAGGTGACACCTCTGGACGACGCAGCTCACGCCCTCGGCCGGATGGGGCGCGGCGAAATCGCCGGAAAGCTCGTCATCGTGCCTTGATACGCCGACGTGGCTACGCCTTCCACGAGGAACATGGAACGCAAGAAGGCGGCGGCCTTCGGGCCACCGCCTTCGCGAGCTGCGCCGAGCCCGATCAGGCTTCGACGGGGTAGACGGACACCTTCTTCTTGGTGTTCGTCTGCCACTCGTATTTCACCTTGCCGTCCACAAGGGCGAACAGGGTGAAGTCGCGGCCGGTGCCGACGTTTTTGCCGGCGTGGATGCTGGCGCCGACCTGACGAATGATGATGCTGCCAGCCGGGACCGTCTGGCCGTCGAACACCTTCACGCCGCGGCGCTGCGAGTTCGAGTCACGACCATTGCGGGAAGAGCCGCCGCCTTTTTTGTGTGCCATGGCTTGCTACCTCTGTCCGATCAGGCGGAGATGCCCGTGATGAGCAGCTCGGTGAAGGGCTGCCGGTGACCGTTCTTCTTGCGGTAGTTCTTCCGGCGGCGGAACTTGAAGACCACGACCTTCGGGCCGCGGCCCTGCTTGACGATCTTGGCCGAGACCTTGGCGCCGCTCACGAGAGGCTGGCCGACCTTCGCCTTGCCTTCCTCGCCGCTGAGGAGGAGAACCTCGCCGAACGTGACCTCGTCGCCTTCGCCAGCCGGGAGCTTCTCCACCAGGAGCTTCTGCCCGACAGCGGCCTTGTATTGCTTGCCGCCCGTCTTGAACACCGCGTACATGGATCAGGGTCCTTCCAAAAGGGGCGGCATGTATAGCCGCCAGGGCCGGCACGATCAAGCGTTTCGCTGCGCCTTCTCGGCGACAATTCTCGCGAAATGGCCTGCGCAGACGGTCAGCCACACGATGATCAGGCGGTAAGCCCGCCGTTCACCGGGATGACCGCGCCGCTGACGAACCGCGCTTCGTCGCTGGCCAGCCACACTGCTGCCTCTGCCACCTCGGCCGGTGTGGCCGCGCGGCCCAGCGGAACGCGCGCGGCCAGCACCTCCGGGCGCCCGCCCGTGAAGCGGTCGAGCATGTCGGTCGCGGTCGGTCCGGGCGCGACCACGTTCACGCGGATTCCGCGTGGGGCGAGCTCGTGCGCCGCTGCCCTCATGATGCCTTCCACGGCGTGTTTGCTCGCCGTGTAGACCGCCGCGCCTGCGAAGCCCCGGCTGCCCGCGGTCGAGCTCGTGAGGATGATGGCGCCGCGGGTCTCGGTGAGCGCCGGAATCTGCGCCCGGATCGACGAGAAGACGCCTCGAACGTTCGTGTCGAAGACCTTGTCGTAGGTGGCGTCGTCGAGCTCCGCGAGGCTGCCCGTCGCCTCGATCCCGGCGTTGTCGAAGGCGACGTCGAGCCGTCCCCACTTCGAGAGCGCGAGCCCGACGAGCGCCTCGTTGTCGGCGTGCCGGGTCACGTCGGTGACCCGGAACTCGGCTCTGCCGCCGGCGTCCCGGAGCTCCTTCGCGAGCGCTTCGCCCTCCTGTTGCCGGCGCCCGCCCAGCACCACCGCCGCCCCGCGCGAGACGAAGAGCTTCGCCGCCGCTTGGCCGATCCCCGCCGTGGCGCCCGTGATCAGAACGATCTTGTCCTGGAGTGTGCTCATGGCTCGCCTCACTTCGCGCGAAAGCTCTTCACGAGCGCCGCCGCCGACGCGCCCTCGAGCGCGAGCCCGTAGCCGACCTCGCGGACGATTCGCTCCTTGATGGGCTGGATGAAGTGGATGCGGGTGTTGCGCCGCGTGACCTCGGTCCTCGTCAGGTACGTCCTCGCGATCTCCCGGGCCCGCTCGAGAGCGCGGCCGTCGGGGACGACCTCCGCCACGACACCGAGCGCGTTCGCTTCGCGGGCGCTCATCGGCTTCGGATCGAGCAGCATCGCCTGGGCGCGTCCCGGGCCGACGAAGTAGCTCCAGAGGGTGAAGACGCCGTCGCCGGGGATGATGCCGCCCGCGAAGTGCGGCAGGTCGTTGAACGTGGCGCCCTCCCCCGCGACGATGAGGTTGGCGAGGAGCCCGTACTCCGCGTGGACGTGGGCCTTGCCCTCGAGCGCCCAGATCACCGGCACGCGGATGTTGGCGATGTTCTCCAGGATCTGGGTCCCCTCGTCATGGACCTTCGACCAGACGTCGGGGTCGGAGACGTCACCGAACGAGTTGAAGTCGATCCCCGGCATGAAGTCGCCGCCTGCGCCGGTGAGGATGACGATCTTGTTGTCGCGGTCGCGTGAGACGTCATAGAAGGCGTCGACGAAGGCCTCGTGCTCCTGGGCGGTGAAGGTCAGCGGGCCGCCGTCCTTGTGGAATGACAGGACGAGGACGCCGTCGTCGTCACGCTCGAAGCGGATCGACGGGTACTTCGAGAAGTAGGCGGGCCTTTCGGACTGGATCGCGGACATGGTCGGGCTCCTCTTTCTTCGGCGTGCCGCTCGGCGCGCCGTTTCGATGACCTGACAATGCGCCCGGTCTCCTCGACGCAGTAGCCACCGCGTCGGACAGGGACTCTTGCATGGCATGCAAGAGTCTCCGATCCTCCGGCGGGTGGATGTCGTCCAGCACCTCGCCACCTTCGTCTGCATCGTGGACTCCGGCAGCATCTCGGGCGCAGCGCGGAAGCTCCGGCTCTCGGTGCCCATGGCGAGCCGGCACCTCCGGGCGCTCGAGCGCGAGCTGGGTGCTGCGCTCCTGCGGCGCACGACGCGACGGATGGATCTGACCCCGGCGGGGACCGAGCTGCTCCCTCGCGCGCGCAAGCTCCTCGCCGGGCTGGAGGAGGCGAGGCAAGCGGTGCGCTCGAGCAAGACCGCGGCGGGCCACGTGACGATGAGCGTCCCTGTCTCGTTCGGTCTCGCCAAGGTCGCGCCGCTCGTGCCGAGGCTTCTGGAGAAGCACCCGCTCCTCTCGGTCGATGTCCGCTACGAGGATCGTGTGGTCGATCTGCTCGGTGACGGAGTCGACCTCGCGCTCCGCGTCGGGGTGGCGGCGCCCGACAGCCCGTTCGTCGTCGCGCGCCGCCTGGCGACATACGATCGCGTCGTCTGCGCGGCGCCGTCGTTCTTGAAGCGGCACGGACCGATTCACGACGTCGACTCGCTCGCGCATACTCCCTGCCTCATCCTCGGAGGCTCACCGGCGCGCTGGGACTTCCAGACGTCCGCGGGCGCGAGATCGGTCACCGTCTCCGGTCGCGTTCGCAGCAGCAACGTCCTCGCGCTGCTCGATGCGGCGGTTGCCGGTCTCGGGGTTGCGGTCATGCCGCGTTGGCTCGTTGCCGAGCACCTCGGGGCTCGCCGTCTGCGGCAGATCCTCGACACCGCGGCGCTGCCGACGGTGAACGTGCTGGGGCTCGTCCACACCGAGGCTCGCCACGCGAATCACCTCCGCCTCGTGCAAGACTTCCTGGCCGCGGAGCTCCCGGGCGCGGTGCGGTCGACTCCGCGGTGATGCCAGTCGGCATCTCGCCCGAATCGTGGCCCTACGACGATAGCGGCGCGATGACCGCGCCATCGCACCCGAGTCGTCGTGTGGTCACGATTCAAGCCGGATGCCCCACAGCGTCGCGCGCCCCGGACCCCAGCCCCGCTCCGGAGCGAGCGAGCAGCTTGTCGAACGCGATCACGTGGGCGACGCCCGACAGGCAGACGCCGAACGCGGGGATGAGCGCGAGCGGGAAGGTGGTGATCATCGCCATCTTCGGATCGCCGAGCAGCGTCAGGGTGAGCCCCGTACCCACGGCGAGCACGAAGTCCGCCGCGCCGATCGCGTGGAACGCGAGCCACTTGCCTCGCCATGCCGGCAAGAGAAGAACCAGGGGCGCGAGGCAGCCCACGAGGAAGTCACCCCATGCCGCGTTGCGGACGAACGCGGCCGGCAGCGCGTCCCCGTACGACCAGAAGACCAGCGCGGCGGGCACCCGCCAGACATGGAGCAACGTCAGCGATGGCATCGACAGGCCTCGGGTCCAGCGCCGCAGCGCCGGCGTGAGCGCCATGACGACGAGCGGCGCTGCGACGCCGATCACGACGACCGCGGCGAACGCCGGACCAGCGATCCGTTCGTACAGGCCGGCTCGCGCGGCGAGCAGCGCCAGGAGGCCCCAGCCCGTCACCACACCGAGCACCCAACGTCCAACAACGCTCGCTTCGTTCATCTCGGTCCACTCATTTGTTGTAGGTACAACTCATTCGACGCATGGCTCCGGTCGACGCCGATCTCAGCGGCCGTCCGCCGCACGCGCCGCGCCCGCGATGGCGGCGAGCGCGGGCACTGCCTCGGCGGCGCGCGCTTGCGCCCGCTCCCAAGCGGGCAACGCCGCCTCCAGCTTGTTCTGGCCACGAGCGGTCAGCTCAAGCGACTTGGCTCGACCGGCGACGCGCCGGCGCACCAGTCCGCGCGCCTCCAACCGGTCGAGATCTCGGCTCAAAGTGGACTTCTCGATCGCGAGGACGTCGCCGATCCGCTTGGCTGTCGCGTCCTCGTCGAGGTTGACGATCGCGACGAGGAGGTTCAGCTGGGCGATGGTCAGCTCGAGCGGTCGGAGCGAGTCGTCGTAGATGGCGTTGACCGTCCGGACGAGCGCACGGAGCGGTGACGCGAAGCAGTGTCCTTGGATGCGGCGCGCCACGCTTCGGACCGGAGGCTGGCTCATTTGGTTGTACATACAACCTAAGCCGAGCGGCCGCAAGTCGGCGCCGTCACTCGACGCTACGCCGTTGCGTCCCCCGAACGCACGAGAATGACCGCGAGCCTCCCCACTCGTGCGGCGAGATCGTCGAAGCGTCGGACCCCGGATGCGCCTTCGAGCAACCCGTCCCGCTCGAGCATGACCAGTCCATGGCTCATCGCCCAGACGCTGAGGGCCAAGAAGCCGCGCTGCTCGGGCTCGGCGTCGGGGCGAACGCGCCCGACGGCGGCGACGAGCCTGTTGAAGGCGTGCTCCGCCACGGGGCGCAGATGGTCGTGCATCCCTGCGCGCCCGAGCCCAGGCGGAAACATGAGCTTGTAGTGCGCCTGGTGGGTGACGGAGAAGCGGAGGTACGCACCCACCATCGAGGCGAGCTGCGCACCAGGGTCGTCGGTCGCACGCTCCGCCTCGTCGAGCTCGCGAAGGAGCCCATCGAACCCGGCCTTTCCGATCTCGTCGAGGACCGCGTCCTTGTCCGCGAAGTGGTGATACGGGGCAGCCGGGGTGACCCCCGCCCGTCGCGCGAGCTCGCGCAGCGAGAAGTCGGTCTCTCCGTCGTCGACCATCTGCCGCGCGGTGTCGACGAGCGCGCGGCGTAGGTCGCCGTGATGCTGACCGGTCGAGCGGGTCTTGGGGGCGCGCGCCACGACTCGAGCATAAATCGCATGGCGGCTGCTTGACAGTGTTCAACTGCGAGCTAAACATCGTTTAACACAAGTTGATCGCTGTTTACCTAGGAGCCGACAATGAACCTTTCCCCGAGAGCTCGTCGTATCGCTGCCGCCTGTCTCTGTGCCTTCGGTGGCTGGGGGTGTGAAGGAGCCGATCGAGAGGACGAAGTCCCGCCGGATCCCGAGGAGCAAGTGGAGCCCGAGGAGTCCGGCGCGTCGCCTACGGTCGTCCTCGTGCACGGAGCGTGGCATGGGCCCGCGCAGTGGATCGATCTGGGGGCCGAGCTCGATGCGCGCGGTGTGCGGTGGGTCACGGTCGATCTTCCGTCTGCCGGACCGGAGCTGGGCTCGCGTCTCAACCCGGACGGACAGGAAGTGGCCACGATCCCGCTGCGTTCGACCGACGTCGCGACCGTGGTGGAGACAGTGGACGCCGTCGGGGGCCCGGTCGTGCTGGTGGGGCACTCCTACGGTGGCTTCGTGATCAGCGACGCAGGGCACCACCCTGCGGTCGAGCACCTGGTTTACCTCTGCGCCTTTGCGCCCGACACGGGGGAGACGCTCGTCGACCTGGCGATCGGCAACCCGCTGCCTCTCATCGTTCAGGCGCTTCGAAGCTCACCGGACGGCCTGCTCCTCTCGATCGATCCAGCGCTCGCGACCCAGGTCTTCTACGCCGATCTCCCGCCGGATCGCGCGGCCCGGATGGTGGACGCGCTCGTGCCGTCGATCGCGCTCACCTTCGACGAGCCGGCGGGGGTACCGGCCTGGAAGACCGTCCCGAGCACCTACGTCGGCTGCAGTCGAGACAACGCGATCCCGCAGTCGCGCCAGACGGAAATGGCTGCGAGGCTTGACGAATCTGTCATTCTCGACTCGAGCCACTCTCCGTTCCTGTCACGTCCAGGGGAGGTGGCGGACATCCTGGCCGGCGTCGTCGCGCGATCGTCGGGGGCGCCGTGACGAGCGCATCGAGGAGACCGGGCTCGGCCATCACGACCATCGGGCTGCTCTTCTTGGCGGCGTGTGTTCGCGGCCTCGACGAGCCGACGCCGGCTTTCGACGGAGCGGAGCTCCCTCCCGTGGTCACGCGAGAGCACGGGGTGACGCTGGTGCACGCGATGCGGACCGGGTGGGTCAGCGTGAAGCGCGCCCACCGGGAAGCGACGGGCCTGGACGCGCTTCGTCTGCTCGAGATCCTCACCGACGACGAGTGGACCGAGTGGATGCCGGTCATTGTCTACGCCATCGTCCATCCGGAGGGCGTGTTCCTCGTCGACGCGGGCCTCTCCGAGCGGTCGCTCGCGTTCGATGACCCTGGCTGCGACGAGACCACGCGGTACGTCTACGAGAACCTGCTTCGTTTCCGGTTCTCGCCCGAGGATCGTATCGACAGGCGTCTGCGCGCGCTCGGTATCGAGGAACGATCCATCCGCGCGGTTGTGGTGACCCACTTGCACGCCGATCACGTGGACGCGCTCGACGTGCTCCCGCCCGAGGCCCGTGTGTACGTGGGCGCGGCCGATTGGCCCGGCGGACATGCCGGGTTCCTGGCGTGCCGCTGGCCTCGCGACCGAGAGCCCCTCCGCGTTCGGGACTTGAGGCCGAGCGCGGATCAGCTCGCCGCGGCCACGGCACTGACGAGCGATGGCGCGCTCGCCATCGTCCCGCTGCCCGGGCATTCGCCCGGACATCTGGGCGTGCTCCTGCGGAGCGGCGAGACGGACGTCCTCTTTGCAGGCGACGCGGCGTTCGATCTCCGCCAGATCGAGACCCGAACGATCGCAGGCATCGTGGCCGATCCGGGCGACGCCCGCGCGACGCTCGCAGGTCTCGCGGATCAGCTCGCGAAGCGGACGACCTTCTTGCTTCCCGCGCACGACATGGAGTCGCTCTCTCGCTGGATGCGCGGCGAGCCCTCGGTAATCGGTCCGTGAGGAGCTCACCGCGGCAGAAGCCCGAGCTGTCCGCCGATCGGGACGATGTGGACGCGGTCCTCCTCCACGCGCTTGCTCCGCATCGCGCGCCGGAGCACTTCGACCGCGTATCCCGGGGGATCGATCCCATGCGCGAACGTGTCGTAATGCACGGGCAGCATGTGGTCCGCGCCGAGATCGAGGAACGCCTGCAGCGCCTCCGCGCCGTCCACGTGCGTCGGACGCGCGAAGCTCGGCGGCTCCACCGGCGCGATGGGCAGGATCGCCAGGTCGATAGGGCCAAAGCGAGCCGCTGTCGCGCGGAATGCGCTCTGGTCGTAGGCGGTATCCCCTCCGAAATAGACTGTGACGCCACGGTGCTGGAACACCCAGCCCGTGGCGCTCTCGGTCATCCACGCGTCGTCCACGCCATACCGAAACCCGGGGTGCTTCACCGGGACCGCCGTCACCTTCAGGTCTCCGATCGTGACCGTCTCCCACGTTCGGACATCCGCCATATCGAATTCGTAGTTGGGGATGTAGACGAGCCCGCCCCGCGGGACGAACAGGCGCCGCAGCCTCCGCTCCAGGAGATCCAGCGTGCCCATGGAGAGATGGTCGAAATGCATGTGCGAGACGACGGCCACGTCGACGATGGGCAGGTGCTCCGGGTCGATGCCCGGCTCCACGAGCCGTCGAGAGAAGCCGCCTCCAACCGTTTCGGTGAAGACCGGGTCCGTGAGGATGATCTTGTCGTCGAGCTGGAGCAGGACGGTCGCGTGCCCGACCCAGAGCGCGGCGAGTCGAACATCCTTCCGGACCGGGGTCGTCGAGCGGTTCGGCACCGGGCGCGGGGCGCTGGCAAGCGCGACCACGTTGCGCTCCAGGATGGTGCTGACGACGCACCCGGCCGAGGTGGTCCCGAGGATGGTCAAGGCAGCGCGGCGGGAGAGCGAACTCAGAAGTACCTCAGCTGGAGCGTGGTGATCGTCTGCGCGACCGACGCTCGCCCCGTCGCGTGCGACAGCTGCAGACCGAGGAAGCCGAAGAGCATGTAGACGCCGATCTCGCCTGCGGGCGATTGCACGCCACCCACGTCCTGGTAAGACGCGCCGATCGAAGCCGAGAGCATCTCCCCGTGCTCGAGCAAGGGCACGTAGGCGCGCACCCCCGGTCGCAGCAGGAACGCCGCGTCGCGCGCGAACACGATCTCGGGCGCGAGGAAGATCTCCAGCGAGCCGCCGTACCGGACGTTGGGCTCCGCGACGAGGAAGCGCCACGGAGTGAGCCGGCGGTTGACGCCCCACGAGTAGAGGACCGGCGTCACCTGCCACCGCATCGCGAACGACACCCGACCCTTTCCGACCGCGACCGACGGGCTCGGGACGAGCTGCGTGGCGAGCCAGGGGAGCGTGGGGTGGGGCAGGACGTCGAAAGGCTCGCTCGTCCCCCGCTCCTCGAGCGCGAGCGCGAGACCGGGCCAGGCCAGCGAGACCATCGTGAGCAGCAGGGGGACGGACCTCATCGCGAAGAAGGTCTGCGCGCCTACTCGTAGCTCGTGGCGTCGCTCTCGGCGGCCTTCGCTCGCGCAGCTTCCCAGCCGAACGCCTCCGCCTCGGCCCGCGTCGCCGACCAGCTCACGAGCTTCGTCGAGAGCGCCAGCTCGGCGGTGCGCGACGCGGCCTCGGCGTGCGAGGAGGTGGCGAGCAGGCTCATGATGGCCTCCTCGTCTCGCCAGATGCCGTACGTGCGGAGGTAACCGCAGCCCTCGCTGCCGGCGGCGGTCATCGCCAAGAGGCCTGGGATCGACGCGGCCTCCGCGGCCACGCGCACGCTCGCCGAGAGGGCGTCCTGCTCTGCGCCGGGGCGGACCACGAGCTGCGTCGTGTGCAGCACGTATGACTCCTGCTCGAGCGCGAGGAGCGAGCCGTCCTCCGCGACGCCCGAGCCCACGAGGGGCAAGAGGACCTGGAAGTCGGTCTCGTCGCATTGGTAGAGCGGGTCAACCGAGGGGGCCTCGCCGCCGCCCCCGTCCGCGGCCCGCGTGTCGCCTTCCGGATCATCGGTGCAAGCGGCGGCGAGCGCGAGACCAAGCGCCACGATGAAGCAATGGTTCTTCATCCTCTGCTCCCTTCCAAAGCGCCCTTCGGCGTGACCGTCATCAAGTCGAGTTGATGGCGCGTCATGCCGCCCATGACGCGCTTCATGATCCGCACGCGCGCCCACCGGGGGACCTTCAGCGCTGCCTCCAGTAGCTTCGAGAGCCACCCTGGCCGAACCGTCATGCTCCGCCCGAGCATGTCGAGCGTCCCCTGCGCGATGTCAGCCGGGCGAAGCGCGACACCCATCTCCATCCGGGCGCGCGCGGCGAACCCGCTGTGCACTGGGCCCGGCGCCGAGGCGATCACGTCGACGCCGTGAGGGCGGAGCTCCACGTGCAGCGCCTCCGCCAAGGACTGCACCCACGCCTTCGTCGCGGCGTACCCGGCCGCGAACGGAACGCCTTGGAAGGCGACGATCGAGCTCATGAGGACGATGCCGCCTCGCCCGCGCGCCACGAAGCGGTTGGCGAAGGCATGCGTGAGGGCGAGGACGGCTCGGCAGTTGACGTTCAGCATCGCGAGCTCCTCCGCGATCGGCGACGAGAGAAAAGGCCCCGACGTGCCGAAGCCCGCCGACGCCGCGAAGAGCCCCACGTCGAGCGCCTCCGTCTCCTCGAGGACCCGCGCGACTCCGGCGTCGGTCGCGAGATCCGCGGCGATGACCCGGCTGATCGCGCCGTGGTGGGTCTCCAGATCTTCGGCCAGCGCTCGGAGCGCGTCCGCCCGGCGCGCCACGAGCACCACGGAGAGCCCTCCGGCTGCGGCCCTCGTCGCGAGCTCGCGCCCGATCCCCTCCGACGCGCCCGTGATCACGGCCCAGCTCCCGTACCGCTCCAGCAGACGGCTCATCGTGCTCTCCTCTCGAGAGTGAGTTTTATCATGGAACCTAACCTTATATCATGAGTTGCAAGATGCAACTGGCCGACCTACAAAAAGAGAGCGCCATGGAACGAAAGCGGTTCGACAAGGTCCCTTGCTCGATCGCCAGGTCGCTGGACGTGCTCGGCGACTGGTGGACGCCTCTGTTGATCCGGGAGTGCCTCTACGGCGTTCACCGCTTCGACGACTTCGCCCGCTGGCTCGGGATCGGGCGCAACATCCTGACGAGCCGGCTCGCCAAGCTGGTGGAGCAAGGCGTGCTCGAGCGGCGCGCCTACGAGGACCGCCCGCGCCGGTACGAGTACCACCTCACGGAGAAGGGGTACGACGCCGCGAAGGTGCTGCTCGCGATGATGCCGTTCGGCGAGGCATGGACGTTCGAGCCGGATCGCGAGCCGATCCGCGTCTACCACCGGAGGACCGGCAAGCGCGTGCGCCCCGTCGTGGTCGACGCCGAGTCCGGCGAGCCGCTCGATCCTCGTGAGCTCTACGCCGGGCCCGGTCCTTCGTTCCCTGCCGCGAAGTCCGTACGGCAGGAGCGCTTCCCGGAGTTCTACGAGCGAGAGCGGGACGGCCGCTGATCGCTGTGCGGGGGCGTCCTGGTTTCCACACGCGTCTGGCTCACCGCCCCGGGCTCAGCGTCACCTCGACGCCTCGCGGCGCCCCACCCGCGCCCGTGACCTTCAGATCCTGGACGACCAGACGGAGACAGTGGGAGAGCCGCGCTCCGTCGAGATCCTCGCCCACGATTTTCGTCGTGGCGACGCGCCCGGTCTTGTCGAGGAGCAGCTCGAGCGTGAGCGTGCCCGCGAGCTTCTCATCGGAGTCGAGCGCGACCCCGACACAGCGGCGGAGGGCCTCGTCCTGCGCCGCGAGCGTCGTGAGGACGGCCTTCTTATCGTCGTCCGCGCCGCTCTTGGCGACGACCCGGACGCGCCCCTTCGGATCGCTCGGCGGGTCGTTCGATCGCTGGACGCGGTCCTTTTCGGCCTCCGCGCGCGGCACGCCGCGCGCGATCCAGGCCACGTCGTAGAAGAGCTCGCGGGCGCCGCCGTCCACCCCGGCGAGCGCCTTGCACCCGGCGAGGTCGCCCTCGCGGCACGCGGCCGCGTCAGCCTCGAGCGGCGCGAGGGCGGCCTTGTCGATCTTGGCGCAGTCGATCGACTCGGCCGCGATGCGGAACGTCTTGTCGTCCGTCTGCCGGCAGTAGTTGTCGATGACCTTCGGGGCGCGCTCGGGCGCGACGAGCACGGCGAGCATCGCAGCGGTCCGGCACGGCCAGCGGCCGATCATGGTGCAGGCCTGGGCGAGCGCGTCGAGCTTGTAGGTGGCGTCGCGATCCGAGTCGCGCACGACCTGACAGGATGACTCGTCCCCGCCCTTGCAGGCGAGGGCGAGCTTGTCGAAGTAGTCGGGCGCCGCCTTCGGTACGCCGCTCATCATCGCCGTGCAGCAGAGCGCCTCTCCCTGTTTGCAGCGCTCCACGCGCTGCTCCTGAGGAAGCGAGTCGCTGCAGCGCGGCGGCGGGGCCGCCGACGCGGAGGCCGAAGCCGAGGCCGTCGCCTTGGAGTCGCCGCAGGCCACGAGGAGCAGGCTCAGAGAGAGGAGGCGGACCGCCGTCCGAGCGCCGAACCGATCACGAGAAGACGAAATCGTCATCTTTGACGTCGACCTGGATGACCTTGCCGGGGCCGTACCCGCCCTGCAGGATGGCCTCGGCGAGCGGGTTCTGGATCTCCTTGAGGATGGCGCGCTTGAGCGGACGCGCGCCGAGCTGCGGATCGTAGCCCTCCTCCACGAGGCGGGCCTTGGCCTGTTCGGTCAGCTCGACCCGGAGCTCGCGATCGGCGAGGAGCTTCTCGAGGCGCCTCAGCTGGATGTCGACGATGCCGCGCAGATCGGGCTTGGTGAGCGCCTTGAAGACGACGGTGTCGTCGATGCGGTTCAAGAACTCCGGCCGGAAGAACTTCCGCAGCTCCTCGAGGAGGACATCCTTCAGGGCTTCGCGGCCGTCTTCGCTCTCGAACAGCTTGGGGTCGGTCTCCAGAATTCGCCCGGACCCGATGTTGCTCGTCATGATGACGACCGTGTTGGAGAAGTCCGCCGTGCGGCCGCGGCCGTCGGTCAGGCGGCCGTCGTCGAGCACCTGGAGGAGCAGGTTGAACACGTCCTGGTGGGCCTTCTCGACCTCGTCGAAGAGGAGCACGCTGTACGGCTTCTGCCGCGCCGCCTCCGTGAGGAAGCCGCCCTGCTCGCTGTCGGCGTAGCCGGGCGGGGCGCCGATGAGCCTCTGCGCCATGTGCCGCTCCATGAACTCGCTCATGTCGAGGCGGGTGAGCGCAAGCTCGTCGTCGAAGAGGAACTCCGCGAGGGCTTTGGCGAGCTCGGTCTTGCCGACGCCGCTCGGGCCGAGGAAGAGAAACGAGCCGATGGGCTTGCCCGGGTCGCGCAGGCCGACGCGGCCGCGCCGGACCGCCTTGGAGAGCGCGCGCACCGCCTCGTCTTGACCGACCACGCGTTTTGCGAGCCGCTCCTCCATCTTGAGGAGCTTCTCAGCCTCGCCCTCGAGCATCTTGTTGACCGGGATGCCGGTCCAATCGGCGAGCGTCGCGGCGATGTCGTTTTCGGTGACGACGTTGTTGGACGACTCGACGCCGGCCTTCGTCGCGGCCTCCTCCGCCGCGCCGAGGCGCCGCTTGATGTCGGGGATGGTGACGTGCTCGAGCTCGCCCAGCTTCGCGAAGTTCTTGTCCTTGCGGGCGGTCTCCAGCGAGCTCTCCGCGTCGCGGAGCTCCTTTTTGAGCGCTTGCACGGCGGCGACGACCCCCCGACGCGACGCGATCTTCGCCCGCACGTCGGAGACCTTCGGCTCGAGCTCGGTCGCCTCTTTCTCGAGGCGCGTGCGGACCTTCACGCTGAGCTTGTCGTCGTCGTCGACGAGGCTCGCGATCTGCGCCTTCACTGCGTCGAGGCGGCGGATCATCGAGTCGAGCTCGGCGGGCACGCCGTCGACCTCGACGCGTTTGTGGGAGGCGGTCTCGTCGAGCAGATCGACCGCGGTGTCGGGGAGCGCGCGATCGGACAGGTAGCGCTTGGCCAGCGTCACCGCGGAGACGATGGCCCCCTCGCTCACGCGGACCTTGTGGTGTTTCTCGTAGCGCTCCGCGATGCCGCGCAGGATCTCCATGGCCTGATCGATGCTCGGCGGATCGACCGTGATGGGCGTGAACCGACGGATGGCGCCGCCGTCCCGCTCTTGCATGCGCTTGAAGCCCTCCGGCGTGGTCGTCGCCATGATCCGGATCTCGCTCCGCGCGAGGAGGGGCTTGAGCAGATCGCCCACGCCGGCGCCCTGCACGCCCTGGCCGAAGAGCGTGTCGACGTCCTCCACGACGAGCACCACCTCGTCCTGCATGCTCTTCAGCTTGTCGATGAGGACCTTGAGGCGGGCCTCGATCTCGCCGCGGAGCTTGGCGCCCGCGACGAGCGCGCCGGTGTCGAGCTCGAAGAAGCGGGCCCCGGCCAGGTTCGAGGGGACGTCTCCGGTGCCGACGCGATCGGCGAGCGAGCGGATGATCGCGGTCTTGCCGACGCCAGGCTCCCCGATGAGGAGCGGGTGGTTCTTGAAGCGACGCTCGAGGATCTGCATGAGGCGCCGCACCTCGGTGTCGCGGCCGATGACCGGATCGAAGCGGCCGGCGCGCGACTCGGCCACGAGGTCGCGCAAGAAGTCCTGCGTCGAGCCGACCCCGCCGGTCTTCTGCTCGCCGTTCTTGGGCTCCGGTCCTCCCTGCGTGAGGACGGAGACGTGCGGGCGGAACGCACCCGGCCCGATCCCCTGCGCGCTCAGGATCTCGCCGGCGGGGCCGCGGATCTCCTGGGCGAGCGCGTGCAAGACGTGATCGATCCCGACGAGCTCGGCCTTGTCGCGTTGCGCCTCGCGCTCCGCGCGGCTCAGGAGATCGAGCATGCGCGAGCTCACGTAGGCGACGCCGGCGGCCTCCTTGGGCATGCGGCGGAGGCCGAGCTCGGCCAGATCGCGGACCTCGTTCGGGTCGGCGCCCGCGCGCCGGAAAATCTCGAGGACCCCGCGGTCGCGCTCGAGCAGCCGCACGAGCAGGTGCAGGGGCGTGAGCTCGGCGTGTTTCTGCTCGTCGGCGAGCTGCTGGGCCGAGCCGACGATCTGCCGCGCGTCGGCCGTGTACTTCTCGAGCTGCAGGGTCTTTTCCGCCATGGGCCGCGGAGCGTAGCGCAACTCTCGAGGGCAGGTCAGGCGCCTGCGGCCACGAGCGCGGCGATCTCTCCGGGAGACGGGAACCTCACGAGGGCGTACCGGGGCGGGTCGAAGTCCGGGACGCGAACGAGCAGGTGGCTCTCCGCCAGGCTCGCGGCGCGAACGATCACGGGCTCGGCGTCCGACGCCGGACGCAACAGGACGAGCTCGCTCGCGGGCAAGAGGGCCGGCGACTCCTCGAGCGCGACCGAGGCGGTGACGACCCCGAGCGCGTCGTGGCTCGCCACCTCGAAGGGCGCGAGCTCCGGCGCGTCCGCCAGGCCCTCGAGCGAGGCGCGCTGCTCCGCGTACACCGAGCCGAGGAGGAGCACCTCGGCGCGCCTCGCGCGGAGAAAAGACGGGTGGTCTTCGCCGAGTCGGAGCGGCTCGAACGCGTCGCCTTCGTCCGTCTTCGTGTAGACGACGGGCGAGAGCGGCTCGTCGCTCTCGTGCCACGTGGTCAGGGCGGCGTCGAAGAGCAGCGCGACCTCCTCCGGATCGATCGCGCCGGCGACGAGGCAAGTCCCGCGCTCGGGGATCGCGAAGATCGCGCGGCCGTCCACCTCTTCCTGGGCCGCCGCCACGAAGCCGGGGACGAGCAGCCGCGCAGCCGCCGCGCCGTCGCCCGCGATCATCCGGAGGAGTCGGCCCTCTCGCACGAGCTCCGGCGGGCGTTCGGTGAGGTTTGTCACGGCGTGACCGACGACCTCCACGAACGACTTTCCCCATCGGGTCGCGGTCTCCGCCTCGACGAAGCTGTCGCCGAACGTCGCGTAGGCCCTCAGGTGGGGCGCCACCGGCAACGCGACGACCGGCAGCGGCTGCCCCCCGACGAACCGCGTCGTTCCGAGCACGACGCCGAGGGAGGCGACGGCCTCCGCCCACGATCGCGGCTCGGGGGCGCGAAACTCCATCGGCCGAGAGATACCCCGCTTGCTGCCGGCGATGCCATGGGCATATTGGCTCGAGTCCTCATGGCTGCCGTCACCATCTACACGACCCCGTGGTGTGGCTTCTGCGCGCGGGCCAAAGACCTCTTGCGCGACAAGAAAGTCACGTTCCGAGAAATCGACGTCGACAGCCGCCCCGACATCCGGGTGTGGCTGGCCGAGCGGACCCAGCAGCGAACGGTGCCTCAGGTCTTCGTGAATGGCGCTCCGCTCGGCGGTTACACGGACATCGCGGCGCTCGACCGCGCCGGGAAGCTCGACACCCTGCTGGCGGCTCCTGCCGCCGCCGAGGCGGACGCCGCGCTCAAAGTCTGATCGCCACGGGCGACCCGTCGCGGTCTGATCCATTCGGAGCGCTGCGCGGGGCGCCGACTCTGCTAGCCTCATGGCCGCATGGGTCGCTCCGACGCGGGGGCCGAAGAGACGGACGACCTCGTCGGCAGGACCGTCGGGAAATACACGCTCGTGCGCCTCCTGGGGGTCGGGGGCATGGGGCGCGTGTACGAAGGCGTACACGGCGCGATCGGCAAGCGGGCCGCGCTCAAGTTCATCGATCAGGAGAGCGTCACGCCGGAGGCGGTCCAGCGCTTCCAGCGGGAGGCCCAGGCCGCAGGCGCCATCGAGAGCGCCCACATCGTCGAGGTGTACGACGTCGGCGAGACGGACGACGGGCGGCCGTACATCGTGATGGAGCTCTTGCGGGGGGAGGACCTCGGCCACCGCATCCGGCGCCTCGGCCGGCTCGACGCGCCGGACGCCCTGCGTATCGTCGGGCAGCTGCTCCGCGGCCTCGCGCGCGCACACGAGGCGGGCATCGTCCACCGGGACCTCAAGCCGGACAACGTGTTCCTCGTCGATCGCGACGACGACTCGACGTTCACCAAGATCCTCGATTTCGGCGTCTCCAAGATCGACAAACGCAGCGGCGCCCCCGCGCAGACCATCACGCGCGAAGGGGTCGTGCTCGGCACGCCGATCTACATGTCGCCGGAGCAGGCCCAGGCGCTGCCCGACGTCGACGCGCGGACGGATCTCTGGTCCGTGGGGGCCATCCTCTACGAGTGCCTCGCCGGCCGGCCCCCCTTCTCCGGCGCCACCTACGAGCAGGTCATCGTCAGCATCTGCTCGCGCGACGCCGACGACGTGCGGGCGCACAACCCCGCCGTCGCTCCGGGCATCGCGCAGGTCATCCGGCGCGCGCTCGCGCGCGAGCGCGACGAGCGGTTCGCCTCCGCGCGGGAGATGCTCGACGCCCTCGTCGGCGAGTCGGACGGGATGCTCGCGGACTCGTTCAAGAGCGAGGCCCTCAAGAAGACCGTCGTCCGCCCGGTCGATCCGGCGTTTGGCCCGCGGACGCTCGCGGCCGTCAGCACCGTGGCCGCGACGCCGGCGTCACCCGAGATCACCGGGGGTGCCCGCTCCAGCCGCAACACCTACCTCCTCGTCGGCGTGGCCGCGGTCGTGGCCGGGGCCGTCTTCGCCGTCTTTTCGCTCTCGGGCGGCTGAAGAGCGGGCAAGCCGTCGCCGGCGCGCCCGTTCCTGCCATCACCTTCGTCGTCGTGTCCTCCGCGCGGCCCGAAGCGAGCGCTCTGCCTGCTGCGTCCGTCGTCGAGATCGAGACAGAACCGTCATCGAGCGCCGCGCCGCCCGCCGCGGGCTCGTCGTCGGTCGCGGTCACCCCGTCGGTCGCCCCTGCCGCGCCCGCCGTTCACAAAAAGCCCCCTCCGGCCACGACGAGCGCGCCTGCCGGCACGGGCCTCGGGGAAGGGCTTCGGCTCCGCGAGAAGTGACGGGGGTGCCCGGCCCTTCACCCTGCTAGATTGCCGCGCACGGTGCGCCGGCTCTCCGCTCTCGTCGTCTTCGCAGCGCTCGCGCTCGTCGCGGGGCCTGCGGCTGCGCAGCCGAAGAAGCCGCCCAAGAAGCCGGCGCCGGCGGAGCCCGCGCCGAAGTCGCCGCAGGAGGAGGACTACGACCGCCACATGAGCGTGGGCGTGCGCCTCTTCCGCGCGAACGACTTCAAGGCCGCGCTCGCCGAGTTCGAGGCCGCGTACGAGGCGGTGCCCAAGGCGAGCCCGCTCATCAACCAGGCGCTCTGCTACCGCGAGCTGAACCGCTTCACGAAGGCGGTCGGCGCGCTCGAGCTCGCGCTCTCGAAACACGGCGCCGAGATGAGCGAGGCCGACAAGAAGGAGGCCGAGCGCGCGATCGACGAGATGAAGGCCGTCTTCGGCTTCGTCACGGTGCGCGTGTCGCCCGCCGAGGCGGCGCTGAAGATCGACGACGAAGAGGTCGCCGCGCCCGCGCGCGACGGGAAGATCCCGCTCACGCCGGGCGATCACGTGATCGAGGCCTCGCTCTCGGGCTACGCCCCGAAGCGCGTCACGGTTCGCGTGGTCAGCGGCAGCGAAAAGACGGTCGACCTCGAGCTCGCGGTCGCAAACGGCACGCTGCGTGTCATCGCCGCCAAGAAGACGACGCCGATCGAGGTCGACGGGAAGATCCTCGGGACCGGCACGTGGACGGGGCCCCTGCCTGCCGGCCCTCACGACGTTCGCGCGGTGGGCGAGTCGGGCGTCGGCCGGGTGGAGATCGTCTCGGGCGGGACCATCGTCCTCGATCTCGCCGAAGGCGCCGGCTTCAGCCCGCTGCCGCCGGTTCCCAAGCCCCCCGAACCGAAGAAGAAGCCCGAAGAGCCCGAGGTGAAGCGCGGCTTCTACGGTTCGGTGAACGGGGCGATCCTCTTCCCGACGCGCCACCCGCAGTTCTTCGATCAGGAGATCGACGGGGAGCTCCTGGGCGGAGTCTCGAGCGGTGGCTACGTGGGCCTCCGCCCCGGCTACCGCGTCCACACCTACGCGGGCTTCGAAGGGCTGCTCGAATACGGCAACGTCCAGGGGCCGGCGAACGGAACCGAGGATACGTCTTATTCGCTGTCGACCGTCCGCCTCGGCCCGGTGCTGCGGCTCATGAGCCCGGGCGACGTCATCCGCTTCGTGGGGACGCTGGGCGGTGGCCTCGCCGTTCATTTCATGAGCTACGAGGGCCTCGACTCGGCCACGGTTTGTTCGGGCCTCGACAGCAAGGACTGCGCGAGCAACGGCGTGGACTTCTTCGCCATGACCGAGGCCGGGTTCGAGGTCGACATCGACGGGGTGCTGATCGGCCTGAGCCTGGCGGGGTACATCTCCGGCACCAAGGGGATGGACGACTTCGATCGGAACAGCGATCGGGTCGACGATCGGGTCGAGGAGCCCTACGAGAACAAGCTCCTGCCCATGGTCGGGCCCCGCATCCACATCGGCTACGCGTTCTGGTGAGGGAACGAGCCCCCGCCCCCCGACTCGAGGGGAACGGGGTGAGGGCCGCAGACAATCCCCTCGGTTCGCGCTTATCCTCCCGGCCCATGAGCGAGTCGATCACCAGCGTGCTCAAGGAAGACCGGCGATTCGAGCCCAGCGCGGAGTTCGTCTCACGCGCGCGGATCTCGTCTCGCGAAGAGTACGACCGCCTCTACAAAGAGAGCCTCGACGACCCCGAGACGTTCTGGCGTCGCGAGTCCTCCGAGCTGGTCTTCCGCGAGCCGTGGACGGTCACCAGCCGCACGAAGGGCGGCGGCGAGCCGGCGAGCTTCCCGTTCGTGGAGTGGTTCGTCGGCGCGAAGCTCAACGTGACCGAGAGCTGCCTCGATCGGCACGTCAAGACGGCGCGCCGGAACAAGGCTGCGATCATCTGGGAGGGCGAGCTCGGCGCGACGCGGACCATCACCTACGGTGAGCTCCACCGCGAGACCATCCGCTTCGCGAACGCGCTCGCCGAGCACGGCGTGAAGAAGGGCGATCGGGTCGCGATCTACATGGGCATGGTCCCCGAGGTCGCGGTCGCCATGCTGGCCTGCGCTCGTCTCGGCGCCGTGCACACCGTCGTCTTCGGCGGGTTCGCGGCCGACGCGCTCCGTGATCGCATCGCCGACAGCCAGGCCAAGGTCGTCATCACGCAGGACGGCGGCTACCGCCGCGGCCACGTCCTCGCCCTGAAAGACGTCGTCGACAAGGCCGTCAGCCAGCCCGAGGCGAAGAGCATCGAGAAGGTCATCGTGCTCAAGCACCTCGGCGATCGAGGGCCCCAGGTCCACATGCACGAGGGGCGCGATCTGTGGTGGCACGAGATCGTCTCCGACACGGAGGCGGGCCCCGCGCGCGAGGCGACGCCCGTCGACGCGGAGCACCCGCTCTTCATCCTCTACACCTCGGGCTCGACGGGAAAGCCCAAGGGCGTCCTCCACAGCACGGCCGGTTACCTCGTCTCGACACACGTCACCTTCAAGTACGTCTTCGACATCCGGGAGGACGACCTCTACTGGTGCACGGCGGACGTCGGCTGGGTCACCGGCCACAGCTACCTCGTGTACGGGCCGCTCTCGAACGGCGCGACGTGCATGATGTACGAGGGCGCGCCGAACTACCCCGACTGGGGACGCTTCTGGCGCATCATCGAGAAACACCGCGTCACCATCCTCTACACCGCGCCCACCGCCATTCGCGCGTTCCTGCGCCAGGGGGACGAGTGGCCGCAGAAGAGCGATCTGTCGAGCCTGCGCCTGCTCGGCAGCGTCGGCGAGCCGATCAACCCGGAAGCCTGGATGTGGTACTTCGACGTCATCGGGCAGAAGCGCTGCCCCATCGTCGACACGTGGTGGCAGACCGAGACGGGCGCCATCATGATGTCGACGCTCCCGGGCGCGTCGTTCACCAAGCCGGGCTCCACCGGCCTGCCCATGTTCGGCGTCCAGCCGGCCGTCGTCGCGAAGGACCCGGCCGCGCCCGGCGGCTACCGGCGCGTCGAGGCGAACCAGGGCGGGCTCCTCATCCTCGAACGGCCCTGGCCCAGCATGTTGCGGACGGTCTGGGGCGACGACGACCGCTTCGTGAAGCAATACTTCTCGGAGATCGACGGCCGCTATTTCACGGGCGACGGCGCGCGCTGCGACGCGGACGGCTACCACTGGGTCGTCGGCCGCATCGACGACGTGCTGAACGTCGCGGGCCACCGCATCGGAACGGCGGAGATCGAGAGCGTGCTGGTGTCGCACCCCGCGGTGGCGGAGGCGGCGGCGGTCGGCAAGCCCGACGAGCTCAAGGGCCAGGCCCTCGTCGTGTTCGTGACGGTGAAGCCGGGCCACACCCCGAACTCGACGCTGGCCGAGAAGCTCGGCGACCACGTCAGCAACGAGATCGGCAAGTTCGCCAAGCCCGATCAGATCCGGTTCGCGGACGCGTTGCCCAAGACCCGCAGCGGCAAGATCATGCGGCGCCTGTTGAAGGACGTTGCCGCAGGTAGGGAGTCGAAGGGCGACACGTCGACGCTCGAGGATCTCTCGGTCCTGGCGAAGCTCCGAGCGGACGAAGAATAGGCGCAGACGGCCGGGAGCCCGTGCCGGGGGAAAGGTCAACGTGTCCTTTCCCTCCCCCGGCGTCGGGGATACTCTCCGCGGGATGGTCCGCGCGTCTGCGTCGTGGTGTGCGCTCCTCCTCATCGGGGTGGTGACGTTCTTCACCACCTCGTTCTGCTACTCCGTGCCCTCGGCCTACGCTCAAGGCCAGCCGGATCCCAAGAAGCTCGAGGAAGCCAAGCAGCACATGGCGGCAGGGAGCGCGTTCTACAACGACCCGGCCGGTCACAAGTGCGAGGAGGCTCTGCGCGAGTTCTCCAAGGCCTACGAGCTCTCCGGTTCGTGGAAGGCCCTGCGCGCCATGGCGATCTGCGAGCTGGAGCTCGAGCGCGACGGCGACGCAATCAAACACTACGACGAGGTGCTCCGGCTCGGCGGGACGCAGATCGAGGCCGCTGACAAGGCCCAGATCGAGCGCGACCTCACGGCGCTCAAGAGCGCGGTCGCGGAGCTGACGATCCGGACCAACCGCCCGAACACACGCGTGGTGGCCGTTCGTCAGCCCTCACAGGGGCTCCCGGTGACCAACCGCTACGTGGTCACGCTCGAGGGCTCCACGCTCGGGATCCACCCGGGCCAATACAACTTCACCGCGACCGCCGAGGGCTTCCCGGACATCACCTGGCAGACCGAGATCCAGAACGGCGGCAAATACAACAAGCTCCTCGAGTTCAAGCCGGGGCCCGTGACGGCGCCCGGCCCTGGTCCCGGTCCTGGTCCGGGGCCCGGCCCCGACAAGGCGCCCGAGGTGGAGCGCCCCGTGCCCGTCTACGTCTGGATCATGACCGGCGTGACGATCGCCTCCGCCGGCGTCTGGGGGACCTTCATGGGGCTCTCGGCTGCAGCCAAGTCCGAATACGACGACAAGAACGGCAACGCGCCGCGCGCCGAGCTCGAGGATCTGCGGAGCGACGTCACGACGAAAAACGTCGTGGCGGACGTGATGCTCGGCGTCACCGCCGCATCGCTCGGCACGACCCTCATCCTCTATTTCACCCGCCCCGAGGTTCCGGTCACCCAGGACACAGCCATCCTGGTGGTGCCTGCCGTGGGCCCCGGCGCAGGCGGCGTAACCCTCTCCGGCACCTTCTAGAGGAACGGTTGGAGCTCGAGCCCGGAGTCGTCCTCGCGCAGCGCTACCGGATCCAGCGTCAGCTGGGCCGCGGCGGCATGGGTGAGGTGTTCGCGGCGGAGAACATCCGCACCGGGCGAACGGTCGCCGTCAAGGTCCTCCGCGCCGACTCGAAGCAGAAGAGCTCGGCCGTCGCCCGGTTCCGCCGCGAGGCGCGCGCCGCCGGCGCCATCAACAGCGACTACGTGACGCAGGTGCTCGACGTCGAGGAGGACGCGGAGCACGGCATCGTCATCGTGTTCGAGCTGCTCGAAGGCGAGAGCCTCATCGATCGGCTCAAGCGGACCGGCCCGATGACGTTCGACGAGCTCTTCCCCATCGTCGAGCAGGTGTGGATGGGCCTCTCGGACGCGCACAAGGCGGGCGTGATCCACCGCGATCTGAAGCCTTCGAACGTGTTCTTGCAGCGCGCGAACGACGGCACGACGCGCGTGAAGATCCTCGACTTCGGCATCTCCAAGCTCCCGAAGGAGGTCGGCGGCGACACCCTCACCGAGATGGGGCAGAGCCTCGGCACGTTCTCCTTCATGCCTCCCGAGCAGATCGGCAAGGCGAAGACGGTCGATCACCGGGCGGACATCTACGCCTGCGCGACGCTCATCTACCAGGCGCTCTCGGGGCAGCTGCCTTACGCGGCGAAGAACATCCTGCAGATGGTCGACCTCAAGACGAAGAGCGAGCCGCGGTCTCTCGCGAGCGTGCTCGACGGGACGATCGATCCGCGCCTGGAGGGCTTCCTGCGAAAGTCCCTCGCGCGCAACCCGGACGATCGGTACCAGTCCGGACAGGAGGCTCTCGAAGCCTGGCGAGAGCTGCGAGGCGCGACAGCGGTCACCCGATCGTCCGCGGCGCAAGCTCCGTCCCCATCGCCTCAGGCCCCGCAGCAGGTCGCGCAGCCACAGCAGCCGTCGGGGCAGCCGGCTCCTGGGTTCGCCATGCCCTCCGGCGCGCACGGCGGGCCCTACGCGCAGCAGCCCGATCCTGCCCGCCGTATGACGCCCGGGCCTCAAGCCTACGTCGCGCCCCAATACGCGGGCGCGGCCGCTTACGCCCAGCCTGCGCCGGCGCCGGTCAACAGCGGACAGGTGATTCGTCCGGGCGCGACCGTCATGCTGGCCGATCCGCGCAACCCGACTCCTCCGCCCGGCGGCGCGTACAGCGCACCGGCGAGCGCGCAGCAGGTGAAGAACTTCGGCGGCACCGTCGCGCTCCCCGCCCAGCCAACCCCGGTCCCGCAATCGGGCGCCTACCCGCGAGGCAAAGGGATCAGCGTGCCGGTCGTCTCGGCGGACACGACGAGCGAAGGCGGCGCCGATCAAGCGGCCACCGTGGCGATGCCGCTGCGCCAGGTCGCGCTGCAGGCGCAGGTCGGCTCGATGCTGACAAGACAGTCATCGGGCGGGATCCCCCGTCTCCACGACGACAACCCGGACCAGGGCGGGACCCAGCTCATGTCGCACGCGCTCCGCGCGACCCCCAACCCCGGTCCGCCAGCGCCTCGGCCGGCCGCGGGCCGGCCGGTTTCGGGCGTGTCACCGCAGATGTCGCCAGGCGCGCCCACGCCCGCAGGTCAAGGGGAGGCCGACCTGACGACCGTGTACCGGCGAGAGAAGTCGTCGACCGCGACCACGCAGCCGGGCCGGCAGATCCCCGCCGCGCCGGAGGGTCGGGCCTCCGGCGGCCGGCTGGGGATGATCCTCGGCGTGCTCGCGTTTGCGGTGGTGGGGTTCGCGGTGGCAGCGGCGGTGATCCACTACCTGCAGACCGGCCGCATGCTCTGGCAGTGACGCATCGAGGAGCGGGCGAGCCGGTCCTTCGCACGACTGATCTTCTGCACTTTCACCCCCCAACCCCCCTCGCTCGCGAGGGGGGAGACGAGGTCAGCTGAGCGCAAGCATGCGATCGATCGGGACTCGCGCGCGCTCGCGCAGGACCGGATCCATCTCGATGCGCGGCTCGAGGTCGCGCAGCGCGAGGTAGACCTTCTCCATGGTGTTCTTCTTCATGAAGGGGCACTCGTTGCAGGCACAGCTGTTCTGCTGCGGCGGCCCGGAGATGAACTCCTTGTCGGGCGAGGCCTTGCGCATCTGGTGGAGGATGCCGTCCTCCGTCATCACGATGTATTGTTTGCCCGGGTCCGAGATCGTGAACTTGAGGAGCGCCGTGGTGGAGCCGACGAACTCCGCCATCTTGAGGATGGGCTCCTCACACTCGGGGTGCGCGATGATCTTCGCGTCAGGGTAGCGCTCGCGGAGCCCCACGAGGCGGCGCTCGCTGAAGGTCTCGTGGACGACGCAGCTGCCTTGCCACAGCCGCATCTTGCGGCCGGTCTTCTGCATGAGGTACCGGCCGAGGTTCTTGTCGGGCGCGAAGAGGATCTCTTTGTCCTCCGGGATGGCCCGGATGATCTTCTCGGCGTTCGACGACGTGCAGATGTAGTCGCTCGCGGCCTTCACCTCGGCCGAGCAGTTGATGTACGAGACCGAGACGGCGTCGGGGTGTTGGGCGCGCCAGGCGCTGAACCGGTCACCCGGGCAGCCGTCCGCCAACGAGCAGCCTGCCTCCAGGTCCGGCACGATTACGACGCGGTCGGGGTTCAGGATCTTCGCTGTCTCGGCCATGAAATGGACCCCGGCGAAGCAGATGACCGCCGCCTCGGTCTTCTTGGCCGCCTGCGCCAACTGCAGCGAATCTCCTAGGTAATCCGCCACGTCCTGGATGTCGGCGTCCTGGTAGTAGTGCGCCAGAAGAACCGCGTTCTTCTGTTTCTTGAGGTCGGCGATGGCCGCCTCGAGGTCGTCGGGAAGCGCGCTCATGCACGAAACGTAGGAGTGAATCGACCTTCTGGCTACCCCGGTGGGCGATGCTCCTTGCTTCCCTCGTCTCTGGTAACGTCATGACCTTGGGCGAGCCCTCGCTTCAGGCCGCGTGTGAGTCGCGCATCGGCCGAGTGCTGAACGGAAAGTGGACGCTCGAGAAGCTGCTCGGCGTCGGCGGCATGGCGGCGGTCTACGTGGCCCACCACAAGATCGGGCGCCGCGAGGCCATCAAGATCCTCCACCCCGAGATCGCCCGATCGAAGGAGTTGCGGGCGCGCTTCGAGCAGGAAGCGCAGGCCGTGAACCGGTTCGCCCACCCGGGCGCGGTGGAGATCCGGGACATCGACGCCTCGGAGGACGGCTGTCCGTTCCTGGTCATGGAGCTGCTCGAGGGGGAGAACCTGGCCGAGCGGGCCGGTCGCTTCGGAGGGCTCCCGCGGGAAGAGATGCTCGGCCACGTCGACTCGCTGCTCGACGTCCTCGCCGCCGCCCACGCGCAGGGCATCGTTCACCGCGACATCAAGCTCGACAACCTCTTCGTCACCACGGACGGCAAGCTGAAGGTGCTCGACTTCGGCATCGCTCGGATCACCTCCGGGCCCGCGCTCACCAAACACGGCGCCCGCCTCGGGACCACCGCCTACATGGCGCCGGAGCAGGTCCGCGGGGAAGAGGTGGACGCGCGCACCGACGTGTTCGCGGTGGGCGCGACGATGTTCCGGCTGCTCGCGAAGCGACGCATCCACGAGGCGGCGAGCGAAGCGGAGCTGCTCGTGAAGATGGGCCGAGATCCCGCGCCGCCGATCGCGAGCGTGGCTCCCGACGTCGATCGCGGCCTCGCGCTGGTCGTGGATCGTGCGCTCGCGTTCGACCGAGAGCAGCGGTACCCCAACGCGCTCACGATGCAGGGGGACGTCCGCGCGCTCATCACCGGCGAGCTTCCGCCTTTTGCGCTCGCGCGCGAGCAGGTCGCGGACAAGGCCACGGTCTTCGGGGCCCAGCTCTCCTCGCCGCGGGGACCGGTGCTGGACCTCGCCGCCGCGACCGAGCCGACGCGCGCCGAGCCGGCGATTCCCGGTCCGCCGATCGCGCCGCAATCCGTGCGTCCGCGCGTCGGGGGCACGGTGGCGCTCCGCACGCCCACCCCTCCGCCCGGGTCGCTCATGACGCCTGTCGCGAGCGTGGCCGCCGGCTTCGCGCCCGCGCCCACGTCGATGGCGGCGCCGCCGAGCTCGATGGCGACCCCACCGCCTCCGAGCGCGTGGCCACCGCCACCTTCCCAGCTCGGCGGACCGCCCTTGTCGGGACCGGTCAGCTCGGCGTACGTGAGCGCCGCACCCGTGACGCCGCAGGGTTTCGCCACCCCCGCCCCGAGGTCGCAGAACAAGAAGAGCGGACTGGGGCTCGTGATCGGGCTCGTGGCGGTCGTGGGGCTCGGCGCACTCGGCGCGGGCGTCTATTTCATGACGGCATCGTCATCTTATTCGTCGGCCGCGACCGCGGAGGACGACGAGAGCGATGACGAGCCGGTGAAGAAGAAGAAGAAGGCGGACGAGCCGAAGCCCGCCGCGACGACCGAAGCAGCGGCCTCGCCCTCGCCCACGAGCACCCCGCCCGCGGCCCCGGCCGACGAGACCGACAAGAAGGACGTCGACAAGAAGGATGCCGAGAAGGCTGAAAAGGACGAAAAGGCCGACACGGAAGAGAAGCCGGCGCCGGCCGAGCCTGCACCCGCCAAGCCCGCCCCGACCTCGAAGGGCGGCTCCGCCACGCGACCTGCCTCGCCGGGGGCGGGTCTCGAGCCCGCGCCGATCGGAAAGCCCAAGCGACCGACGCCTGGGCGCCCGACGAAGTGAGCGGCGTCAGCCCGGCAGCGCCCAGACGGTGCCCACGCGCCGCCGCTCCGTGTAGCCCTCCGCCGAGAGCGCGTATCGGATGAGCTCGTTCGTCACCGGGTGCTGCAGGAACACGCGCGGGTTGTCGGTGGCCCTGCCGATGTCGGCGTCGAACCGCTTCAGGTAATCCAGGCTGCCGAGCAGGTCGCCGGAGAGCACGTAGGCCGTCCGGTACTCGCTCCGCCTCACGCCGATGGAGAAGGCGCGGAAGTCCCACGCGGACGTGAGGGCGGGCGCGAGGTCTTCGAGCGCGCGGCGCTGACGCCGGCCGATGGCCCGCTGCATGGCGGGCAGGAGCGCCTGCGTGGCCTGCTCTCGTTGGGCCGAGATCTCCCCGGCTCCGAACTGCGGGATGACACACCGGACGGCGCTCAGCAGGAGCGCATCGGCGACCTCGGTCGAGACCTCGTCCAGCCAGGTGACGCCGAGGGCCGCGCGCATGAGCAAGCGGCCGAGCGCGAACATCTGCTCCGACTCCGAGAGCTCTGCCAGGAGGAGCGGGCCGACGAGCGCGGGCGGATCGCCGGGGTAGACGCGGACGGCGCCGTTCCAGGACGGGGTGAGGTAGAGCTCGAACGCCTCGACCCCCAGGCAGCGGGCGATCTTGTCGGCGTAGTGGCGCGTGGGGTGACCGTCGCGAGGACCGATGCGCTCGCGCGAGCCGATGCCCAGCGCCCCGAGCTCGAAGCGCAGCGCCTTCGCGGCGATGGGTTGGATGGCGACGGCGATATCGATGAGCGGGGAGCGCGCCTCGGGCACCAGCGTGTGGACGAGCTCGCTGCCGGCGAGGGCGCCGCCGAAGGGGATCTCCGGCTCCAGCCTCCGCGACCGGAGCTTGCCCAGCCTGTCGCTCGGCAGCTCGCCGAGGGCGGCGCGCACCTCTTCCACCGCCAGCCGCTCCTCGGGCCGCCCTTCGGTCCCGAGCGCGGCGTCGAGGCACGAGAGGCAGGCGCCGAGCACGGTGCCGGTAGCGGCGACGGTGGCCGTGCGGACGGTGCTGAACGCGCTCGGCTCGGCCAGCCTGAGCAACGTCTCGGCGTCCGAGGTGACGAGCTCGCGAAGGAGCTGGATGGCCTCTTTGTTGCGGCCTGCGGAGAGCAGGCCCGACCCGAGGGCGGCGCGGACCTCAGGGTGCGCCGTGCCGCCGGTCGCGCTCGCGGAGACCGCGGCGTGCAGGTTGGCGAGGCCGTCGGTGTGGCGCTTGAGCATGTTCACCTGGAGCAGGCCCAACGTGACCAGCCACCGCGTCTCGACGGGACGCCGACGCGCCTTGGCCATCTCGACGATCTGCTCGATGGCGTGCGCGAGCCCCGCGGCGCCGTCTTGTGTGTCTGCGCGGTAGAGGCGCGAGAGGAGCGTCCAGGCGCGGAGGTCCGTGGGGAGCGAGACGACGGCGTCCGAGAGCGCGCGGAGCATGCCCGCGCCGTCGTTCGCCTCGCGGCAGACCTCGGCCACGCGGAGCTGGTATTCGGTGCGTTGCGACAGATCGGTCTCGAACTCCGCCAGCCGCTCGAGGCTGGACCGCGCGAGCTTCTTGTCGCCCGACTTCGCGCCGATCGAATAGAGCCGCTCGAGCGCCGTCTTGTTCGAAGGCTCCGTCGACAGGACGCTCACGAGGGTGGACTCGGCGAGCTTGAGATCCCCGATGGGGCCCTCGTAGAGATCGGCCAAGGAGAAGAGGGCGCGCTGCCGCGTCTTGACGTCGGTGTTGCCGGCGATCTCGGCGATGTGTTGCAGCGTCTCGCGCGCCTCGCCCCAGGCCTTCTGCGCGCCGTAGAGCCGAGACAAGAGGAACAGCGTGGACACGTCGTCGGTGTTCTGGGTGAGCACCCGGCGGACCGCCTGGATGCCGGGCGCGTAGTCGATGCGCGCCGCCTCACCTTCTTGTTGGGCGAGCTTCAGGTAGGCGTTGCCGATCTCGGTGCCGAGCAACACGACCTGCTCCTTCGCGGTGGCCTGCTCCATCGCGGGGCGGAGCTGCTCGAGCAGACGTTTGGGGTCGTTCGCGAGCATCTGCGCGAGCGCACGCGCCGCGTCCCGATTGGACGGATCGGTCGAGAGCGCGACCTCGAAGAGCTCGAGCGCGGTGCGGTCGTCGCGCGCGTGTTTCGCGGTCAGATCGGCGGCGCGGACCAGGTGCCCGGCCTTGGCCACCGCGCCGTCCACGAGCTTGGAGAGCGCGAGCTGGCTGGCGATGAGCGCCTGGTGATCCCCGAGCGCCTCGGCCAGGCGCTCCACGCCCCGGGCGGCGAGCATGCTGTCGGGCCACAGCCCGAGCGCCTCGCGGTAGGCGTCGAGCGCGCCGCGCGCGTCCGGCTCGACCTCGGCCGACTCGAGCAAGATGGCCTCCTCGAGCTGGTAGGCCGCCCGCGCGACGGGATCGAGCGTCAGGTCGCGGCGGGCACGGATCGCGGCGACGAGCTGCGAGCGCGCCGCCAGGAGGGCCGGGTGGGGGACACCGACGTTGGAGACGAGGCGGCTCGCCACGCGGATGATCGTGTCGAGCGCGCCGACGTCCGACGGAAACTCACGCACGATGCGCGAGAGCGCGTCGAGCGTGACGCTCGCGCCCAGCCGCTCCTCGAGCGTGACGATCTCCCAGAGGGCGCCAGCCCGCGCGAGCTTGGACGAGACGACGTTCGCTTCCGCGTAGAGCGTGCTGGACAGCGGCTGGTAGCTCCGCCGCGCGCGGTGCAGGTGCTCGAGCCGGCGCAGCGCAGGGATGTTGGTGGGCACGACGCCGACGAGCGCTTCGAGCACCTCGATGGCCTGCGTCGGGCTCGAGCTCTCGAGCGTCGTCGCGAGAGCGATGCGGAGCGTGTGGTCGATCGTGGCGGGCGGCTTGCGCTCGAGCCACTTCGCGTAGAGCCGAACGAGGCCGTCGTCGTCGCCGACCCGGAACAGGATGCGCTCGGTCGACTCGAGGATGGCGGCGTCCCACGCGGGATCCGGCGCCTTCCCCAGCGCTTCGTCGGCGGCCTCGAGGCTCTTGAGGGCTGCGTCGTCGTCCCCCAAGCAGCACTCCTCCACCTCCGCGGCCATGAGGTGGAGCTGCGAGAGGCTCGTCAGCACGTGCTCGGATTTCGCGAGGAGCTTCAGCTCGCTGACGAGCCGCTTGTAGCTCTTCGTGGTCCGCAAGAGCCGGATCATCGCGAGGGAGGGCAGCGGGTGCTCGGGCCTCGCCTTGTGCGCCGCGCGGTAGGCCTCGACCGCGTCGATCGGGGCCCTGCGGAAGGACTCGTCGAGGTCCGCGATCTCGAGCCATGTTTCGAAGGCGGCTTCGGGCTCGTGCTCGACGAGTGAGGCAAGCGTCTTGCGGGCCTCGTCGAAGCGGTTCATCCGCTTGAGCAGCTCGACGCGGGCCCGCATGGCCTCCACGTTGCCGGCGCGCGCGGCGATCGCCCGATCCATCAGGGCGAGCGCTCGGTCGTGGTCGCCCTCTTGCTCGGCGACGAGCGCCGCCTCGAGGAAGAGCCGCGCCTTGAGCGCGGCGTCCGTGGCGCTCGCGGCCTCGTCGAGGAGCGCCTTCGTCAGACGCGCGTGGTCGCCGGCTCGCCGGGCGTTGCGCTCGAGGATGAGGATCGCGCTGCGCCGCTTGGAGTCGACGGCGAGCATCTTCTCGGCGACGTCGATGGCGAGGTCGGCGCGCCCGAGCTCGTCCTCATAGATCGCCGCGACCTTCTCGAGCAGCGCGAGCTTGCGCTCGCCGTCGGTCTCTCGCTCGGCAGCCTGATAATAGAGGTCGACCCGCTCGCCTGCGTTCTTGACCCCTGCTTCTTCCGTCTGCGGCGGCGCGGCGAGCAGCGCGGAGAGCGAGTCGAAGATCTCGCCGTGGCCGGGGTCGAGGAGCGCCGCGGCGCGCAGCGCGTCGATCGCCTGATCGCGGCGGCCGAGGTGGCGGTTGGCGATGTCGGCTGCGCGGAGGAAGGCGCGCACGCGCGCGCTCGTCGGCGCGGAGCCGTTTGCTTCGCGGAGCCAGGTGGAGACGCGCTCGGCGTGACGGCCGAGTCGCTGGAGCGCGAGATCGAGCGTGCTACGCGCGGTGACGCTCGCAGGGTCCTGGGTGAGCGCGCGCGCCGCGGCGTCGGCCGCGAGGTCCGCGCGGCCGAGGCGACCGTAGGCCTCCGCGAGGCGCAGGTACTCGAACGCGATCGCCTCGGGGCGGACGAGCAGCCCGAGCCGCTTCACGCGCACCTCGACGATCTTGGCGTGGTCGCCGTCGATCTCGAGCTGGCTCAAGAGCTCGGCGAGGATACGCGCCTGGACGGGCGAGCCTTGGGATGCGCGCTGATCGGCGCGCACGAGCGCGGCCATGCCGTCGCCGCGGGCGCCGAGACGGTCGAGCGTGATGCGGGCGCTGGCGTAGAGGAGGCGCGCGGCGCGATCGGGGTCGCTCTCGCGCTCGGCCTCGATCCGCAACGCCTCCGCGAGCCCGTTGTCGCGGTCGTGTTTCGAGAGGTGCCGCACGAGCGCGGACCGGACCGGACCGGGGCCTGGTGCGAGGGCCACGCCGCGCTTCAGCGCCTCGTGGGCGGCGGCGGCGTCTTTCATGTGGCGCTCGGCCAGCTCCGCCCGCTCGACGCAGATCCAGGCCGCGAGCGCCGCGTCGCCGTCGGTGCCGTCCGGCGCAAACGACTCGGAGAGCGTGACGAGGTGCGAGGCGAGCTCGCCGTAGAGCGGCTTTCCGTCGTCCGCCAGCTCGCGGCGGAGCGTCGTCTCGAGCCCGCGCAGCGCGGCGGGGTGCTTCGACGTGAAGCGGAGCGCCTCGCGGTAGGCGGCGCGCGCTTTCTCGAGGTTGCCTTGCGACTCGAACGCGCGCGCCTTCGCGGCGTGCAGATCCGCCCGGAGCTCGTCGGTCTCCGCGACCGCGAGCTCGTCCTCCAGGACCGCGAGCACCTCGCCGGCCGCGCCGGATGATCCTGACAGTGCTGTTTGCGCAGAGCCGATGCGCCGGATGCGCGTGAGCGCCGGCTGGAGCGTGCGCACCAGGGTGCGCGCCGCGGCGTAGTGGCCGCGCGCCTGGTCGCGATCGGCGAGCATCCACTCGGAGACCAGGCCGGCCTCGACGCGCGCGCGCGCGGCGCCGATCGGGTCGTCCTGCTTGATGCGGTCGGCTCGCGCGACGAGCTCTCGCTCGAGGGGGCTCGCGGCCTCCTTCGACGAAGGCGGCGGCGGCGCCTCGCTCGTGCCGGCGGCCGCGCCGGCGAACTGCGGCTCGGAGGTCATCGTGTACGCGCCGGGGCTCACCGACTGAGGCCGCGAGGAGCGTGCGGGCTCGACGGCGGCGCGCGGCTGACGCTCGCGTTTGTTCGGCTCGGTCTTCTCTTCCTTCTCCGCCTCGGCGCGCGTCTCGGTCGGGCGATCCCAGTCCTCCTCGAGCAGGTCGGCCTCGCCGGTCTCCTCGAGCTCGACGAGCTCCTCTTCCTTCGGCGCCTCGACCTGCGTCTGCTCCTCGAGCTTCGTGCCGTACAGGACGGTCCGCTGCGGTGGCGAAGCGGCGGGCACCGGCGAGACGCGCTGCAGCGGCGGCGGCGTCTTGGATCGCACGATCGGGGGCTTGACCGTGCCGCCGGGCGCGGTCGGCGCGCCGGGCGCCGGCGGCGTGCCGGGCGCGGCCCAGCCTCCTACGCGCGGCGGGCGAAGGCGCGGCGGAGGTCCGAGGGGGCGCGGGGAGGGTGCGGGTGAAGGGGCGGGCGGCGGCACCGCCTGCTGCGCGTCCGCGAGCGGCCGGTGCCCGTGCAGCGTGCGCGCCTTCTTGCCTTCCTCGGCAGCCGGCTCAGCGGTCGGGCTCGAGGGTCGGTCTTTGTCTTCCGCCACCCGCGGATGCTACCCACCACGCTCGAAAAAGGCGATGCAATCGCTAACCGGCGCCGCGCATCCAGCGGACCAGAACGCACGTCACGTTGTCAGGTCCGCCGTTCTCGTTCGCGCGCTCGATCAGCTTGGCGCTCGCCGTCTTCAGATCCGCGTACTGGCCGAGGATCTCCGCGATCTCCGGGTCGGAGACGGGGCCCGAGAGGCCGTCGGAGCAGAGGAGATAGGTGTCGTTCAGCTGCGGGAGCTCGAACCGGGTGTCGACCTTGACCGTATCCTTCATGCCGAGCGCGCGGACGATGACGTTCTTGTGAGGGAAGTTGGCGATCTCCTCCTCCGTCAGGCGCTTCATTTTGATGTAGTCGTTGAGCAGCGAGTGGTCCTCGGTGAGCTGCTCGAGCTTGCCGGCGCGGAACCGGTAGACTCGGCTGTCGCCGACGTGGGCCACGTAGACGCCGTCGTTTGCGGTGAAGATGCTCACGAGCGTCGTGCCCATGTTCCGCTTCTTCAGCTCGCGCTGGCCGGTCTCGTAGATGCGCAGGTTCGCGAGCTTGATGCCCGTGATGAGCCGGTTCTCCTCGTAGCCCTTGGTCCGGTCCATCTTGTAGGGCCACGTGCGCTCGGGGTCGTCCTGCGTCGCGGAGAAGAACTCCTTCAACGCGTCGAGCGCCATCTGCGAGGCCACCTCGCCGGAGGCGTGACCGCCCATGCCGTCGGCCACGACGAAGAGACCGTACTCCGCCAGGATGGAGAAGTTGTCTTCGTTGTGGTTCCGCTTGCGGCCGACGTTGGTTTCGCCGGCTACCTCGATTCGGAACTGGGCGTGGATGTTCGTGCCGGGGACGGCCATGGCCAAAGCGGGTGAGCGATGGTCGCGGGGAAGGGCATCCGTGTCAACGACTTGGGCCCTACAAAAGCGAAACGGGGACACCTTCGGCGTCCCCACGACCGGCCATCCCGCTCCCCCCTCACGAACGTGAGGGGGGCAGGGGGGTGAAAGAGCAGCACCAACCCTTCCAAGCGGCGTGTCGCCGCCAGGCTCAGCGCAAGGTCAGAGCTGCTCGCTGAAGGGGTCGTTCTCGGCGGGCGGACCGGACTGCTCCGACTCCTCCGCGGCGGGCTTGGCCTTGGGCTTGGCTGCCGGCTTTCCGGGCTTCGTCGCCTTCTCGCCCTTCTTCTTGGGCGGCGCGGCGGGCGCGGACGGCTTGTCGACCAGCTTCGCCTTCGGCTCCGCCGCCGGCTTCGCGGGGTCGGGCGGCGCGCGGAGCACGACGTCCACGTTTTTGTAGCCGCCCTTGTTGAACACGGTCAGCGGGACCTTCTCGCCGATCGCGTGTTTCTTGATTTCCGAGGCGAGCTCCTCCGGCGAGGTGACGGGCTGGCCGCCCACCGCGACGATGAGGTCGCCGGTGCCCTTCTCACCTGCCTTGAGCTTCGCGTTCGCCGCGGGGCTGTTCTTGGCGATCGAGAGGAGGCGGACGCCCTTCACCACCGGGGTCGCTTCGGACACGCCCTGGACGCCCAGCCACGGGACCGGCGGGACGGCGTCGGGCGGAACGCTCTTGAGGAACGACTTGATGATCGGGACCGGGACGCCGAAGGCGACCGGCGAGCACGGCTTTCCTTCGATGGGCAGGCAGGCCCGGCCGAGGATGCCGACGACGCGACCCTTCTCGTCGATGAGCGGGGAGCCCAGGTCACGCGCGTTGATGCGGCTGCCGAGCTCGATCGCGTTGGCGAGCGTCTGGTCGTCGCCGCCGATGAGCGACCGCCGCGACCGGAGATCGACCGGCGACGCGACGGGCTTGCCCTTCGTCGCCGCGGAGAAGGCGCGGATCGTCGCGTCCTCCCGCAGCGGGTCGGCGCTCGAGGCGCCCAGGCCGTCGGCCCACTTGCCCGACTGCGGGACGAGCAGCGCCAGGTCCCAGATGCGGTCGTGGTGGCCGAGCTTGACCTTGTGGACAGTATCGTCAGCAAACTTCGCCTCGAGCTCGTTCCCCGAGCCGAGAGGGGAGAGAGCGCTGAGGATGCGACCGTCGCCGCCGAGGACCACGCCGAGCCCCAGGGGCTGACCGGCGCGCTGCAGGACCACGATGCCTCGCTGCGCTCGGACCTCCGGCGCTTCCTCCTCGACGGGATCGATGTCGTCCGCCTTCGCGGGCGCCTTGGGTTTGGCGGGCTTGGCTGCCTGCGCGGGTTTGGCGGGGGCCTTCTGCCCTGCCGGTTGTTTGCCTGCGGGTGCTTGCTGAGCGGACGCCGTCCCGGCGCCGCCCACCACGAGCGCCGCCGCGAGCAACGTCGACACCAGCGGGTGTTGACGGCCGTTCACGCTCCACGTGTAGCCTTCTGTCGACCCGCTCCGTTGGGTGATCAGGTCACGGGCGCACGCGAGCACTCGTGAGGGTGCGAATCGAGAGGCAAATGCGTTGGTCATGGCTGACGGCTCCCTACCGACGACCGATTCTAAGCGGTCGGCGGAGAGAGCGCACTGCAAGTCGTGGGCCCAGGCCAGCTGATTGGATGGCCAGCGCCGGGGTCAGCCGGGAATCTCGGTCGTCCCGAGTACGAACGGGGCCATGCGATCCTTTCCGCACGCCTCCAAACAGACAGTCACGAACCTTCGGGCCACAGGCACATGACGGACGATGAGGGTAAGATGGTGAAGGCGGTCGCGCGAACCGAGACGGCCGACGAGGCCGCCGAGATCGAGGGTCTGATCGCGGAGTCACGGTACAAGGAGGCTCTCGCCCGTTGTACCCGAGCCTATTCGGCCCCGCTCGGGCGGCTCTGCACCGCGCTGACCGGCTCCCAGGCGGAGGCGGAGGAGCTGGTGCAGGAGACCCTGCTCGCCGCTTACGACGGCTTCCCCGGGTTCCGGTTCGAAGGATCGATCCGCGCGTGGCTCTTCGGCATCGCGCGGCGGATCTGCGGCCGGCACAACGAGATGAAGAACCGGAGGCAGGCTCGCCTCCGGCTCGTGCACGACACGGGGCGAGGCGCCGACGCCGGCGAGCTCGCCATCGAGCGCGAGCGTGCGGTTCGAGCGCGCAACGCCCTCGCGCAGCTCAAGCCCAGCGAGCGTGAGGCGGTGGTGCTCCGTTACGACGCAGGCATGAGCTTCCGCGAGGTCGCGGTGGCGTGTGGCGTCGACGAGGCGGCGGCGCGCAAGCGAGTCAGCCGCGCCTTGATCAGGCTCAGAGAGTCCCTCGCGGACGTGTGACGGGATGGTCGGAGGAACACGGTCATGAACAGCAACAACGAAGAACTGTGCCGCGAAGTCGAGGAGTCGATGGCCGACGTCCTCGAAGGCCAAGCTCCCGCCAGGATCGTCGACCACATCGCCGACTGTGATCGCTGCCGCGACCTCCGCTACGAAGCGGAGCAAGTGGCGGAGATGGTCGCGCACGCGGGCGGCGACTTCCGCCCCGCCGATCTCGACCCCGAGCGCATCCTCGCTCACGTCCTCGATCTGCGCCCCGAAGGGCCGCAGCCGAGCCAGTCGATCACGCTCTCGGGTCCCGCCTCCGTCGCCGCGCCGCGCACGAGCGCCGTCATGACGGCCACGTCCGCCGACCCGACCGCGCCGACCATGCTCGCCGAGCAGCCGGTGTTCGCCGGCGCCGCGGCGGAGCCTGCGGTCGACAACAACGCCACCGTCTTCGAGCCCAACAAGTTCGCCGAGGAGGACGCCGCGGCCGCACCGCAGCCCGCCGCGCCCAAGCCGCTGCCCGAGAAGATCGACGACCCGTTCGTGCCCACGGTGAAGACCGTCCCGCTCTCGGCTGTCCTCGACCGCCGCAGCGCGCCGGCCACCCACGTCACGCCCGTCTCCGCGCCGGCCGAGTCCGAGGCCGGGCGCCCGGTGGACGCCGTGACGGGACGCAACAACACCGGCCCGTCGGGCGGCTTCAGCACGCAGCCGTCGGCTGGCAGCGCCCGTCCGGCCGAGGCGCGAGTCCCGGACCTCGACGTCCGCGCGCCGGAGAAGAAGGTCGCGACCTCACCCGCGCAGAGCGCGCCGGTGGTCTCGCTCTTCCGTCGCAAGGGCTTCCTGGCCGCGCTCGTCGGCGGCATGGCCGCCGCCGCGGCGGTCGGCGGCTTCCTCATCAAGAAAGACGGCCTGACCGAAAACGCGACCGAGACCGCGTTTTCGGAGGGCGCATGGAGCGGCACCGTCGCCGTCCTGAGCCGGGCCGCGTCCGACGGCGGCGAGGGCCTCGAGGTCTGCAAGGACGGCTGCAAGACCGTGGCGCAGGGCGCGACGATCGAGCCCGGCTCGACCTTGAAGACGGACTCCAAGACGCGGGCGCGCATCAAGCTCGCGGACGACTCCTGGATCGCCATCGACCGCAACTCGGAGGTCGTGCTCCCGGCAGGGACCACGCGCCAGGCGAAGATCGAGCGTGGCCTCGTCGTCGCGGAGGTGAAGGAGGTCGCGGGCGCGCAGCCGGCGAAGCTCATCCTCCCGCAGGGTGAGGTCACCGTCCCCAACACGAAGGTCGCCGCCACCGTCACCGACCGCCGCGCCTCGGTGGAGGTCGTTCGCGGTTGGGTCGACGTCACCAGCGCCTCGGGCAAGACGGTGAAGGTCCGCTCGGGCGAGGAGGCGACAGTCGAAGGAAACGGCGAGCCCGTCGTCGCCTCGAACGCGAACCTGAGCGACAGCATCGCCTGGACGACCGAAGGCCCGAAGACCGAGGAGGCGCTCGCGCTCCGCGGCCTCGGCGAGCTCCGCGCGAAGAAGCCGGGGGAGCAGACCGAGCGCGTCAAGGCCGTGAAGCTCGAGAAGGCCGCGGTGAAGGTGCGCGTGGTCGATCTCGTCGCGCGCGTCGAGGTGGACGAGACGTTCACCAACCAGACCGACGAGGAGCTCGAGGGTATCTTCCGCTTCCCGCTCCCGCCCGACGCCCAGATCGAGAACCTCTCGCTCGAGGTGGACGGGCAGCTGCGCTCCGGCGCCTTCGTCGACCGCGACCGCGGCGCGGCGATCTGGCGCGGCGTGATCCAGAACGCCGCACCGAAGGCGCCCAAGCCTCGCGAAGAGATCGTCTGGGTGCCCGGCCCGTGGCGCGACCCGGCGTTGCTCGAGTGGCAGCGCGGCGGGCGCTTCGAGCTCCGCATCTTCCCGATCCCGAAGAAGGGCTCGCGCCGCGTCGTGCTCTCGTACACGCAGACCGTGCCCCAGTCCGGCGGCGTGCGGCGCTTCTCGTACCCGCTCGCTCACGACGCGAGCGGCAGCACGAAGATCGACGATTTCTCCTTTGACGTGCAGGTCCTCGGTAACGACGCTTCGTTTGGTGTCGAGCAGCGCGGCTACCAGCTCACCAAGGCCGACTCCTCGAGCGGCGGTGACCGTTTCGTCATGAACGAGAAGGGCTTCGTCCCGGCTGGCGACCTCACCATCGAATACGCCCTGCCGGATCGCAAGGCGGAGCTGACGGCCTGGGCGTTCGAGGCGTCGCCGAGCACGACGACGGCGAGCAACCAGACGCCGGCGATCTCCTCGAACGACAAGATCTCGTCGGGCAAGCCGGCGACCGGCGCCGTGACCTCCGGCGACCGCGCCAAGCAGGCCGAGGCCGAGGCGAAGGCCTTCGTCGACGACACGCGGCCGTTCGTCGCGCTCTCGCTCCGACCGAAGCTCCCCCGCTTCCCCGAGGGCCGCGAGCGCCTCCACGTCATCGTGGTGGACTCGTCTCGCTCGATGGTCGGCGAGCGATACGCCCGTGCCCGCCAGCTCGCCTCGAACGTCGTGAAGGAGATGGACAGGCGCGACAGCTTCCTCCTGCTCGCGTGTGACACGACGTGCCAGGCGATGGGCGCTTCGACGGCGCGGACCATCCCGGCCCCCTCCGCCCCAGGCGCCGAGGCCGCCGGTCAGGTCGACGCCTTCCTCGGGGCGATCGACCCCGAGGGCGGCTCGAACCTCCTGGCCGCGGTGAAGGCCGCGCGCCACGCGGCGAGCACCGCAGCGGGCAGGGAGCTGCGCATCATCTACCTCGGCGACGGAACGCCCACGGTCGGCCCGACCAAGGCCGCCTCGCTCGAGAGCGCGGTTCGACACACGCTGCCTGGCGGTGACGGTTCTGTCATTGCCGTGGCGCTCGGGTCGGACGCGGACACCACCACGCTCGGCGCGCTGGCCCGGGGGGGCAACGGCGTCGTCGTCCCGTTCGTCCCCGGAGAGACGGTCGGCACGGCGGCGGTGAACGTCCTCGCCTCCGCCTACGGCTCGGTCCTCTCCGACATCGAGGTCGTCCTCCCGCCCGGGCTCGCCGAGGTCACGCCCGTCCGGGTCGACCCGATCCCCGCCGGCGGCGAGGCCTTCGTCTTCGCCCGGATGACGGGCGGCAAAGAGGTCAAGGGCGACGTCGTGGTGCGCGGCCGCATCGGCCGCGACCGCTTCGAGCAGAAGTACCCGGCCAACATCGCGTCCACGACGAACGCCGGCAACGCGTTCGTTCCCCGGCTCTTCGCGTCGGCCAAGATCAACGAGCTCGAGACGGCCGGCGTGGCCGACGATCGCGAGCGCATCGTCGCGCTCTCCAAACACTTCCAGGTCGCGAGCCGCCACACGTCGCTCCTCGTTCTCGAGAGCGAGGCGATGGACAAGGCGTTTGGCCTCGACCGCAAGACCTCGACCTCGAGCTTCAGCGGTGAGTCGGGCGCGCAGAGCTCGAGCGCCGACGCGGAGGGCGAAGACGAGCTTCAGTCCGCCGAAAACGAGGCCGCAAAGGAGGAGGACTCCACCGGGCTCGACCTCGCGGACAAAAAGGCCAAGGGCGACGTCGGCGCGGGCTTCGGGCCCTCCGGCGGCGGCGGCAGCGGTCGCGCCTCGGGCGGCCTTGCCAGGCCCTCGGCCACAAGCGCCCCGGCGGCCGAAGCGGCGGCGCCTGCGCCCCCGGCGAAGGCCGCGAAGCCCACGAATCAGCCCGCCGACGACCCGTTCAGCCCCGGCTGGGGTCGCGACGACCAGCGCCGCCGTCCGCGCCAGCCCAACCTCGTGCCGATGCGCCGGGTCTTCGATCGCAAGGCGACGTTCAGCGCCGACAACGCGCTCGCCAAGGAGGTCGCGAACCTGCTCGCCGAGGCGGAGACCGCGCAGAAGGCCGCGCCCGACAGCCGCGACCGCACGGTGGCGCTCTACAAGGCGCTCATGGCCTCGGGCCGGATCGGTGAGGCGCAGGAGCTGACCGCGAAGTGGAGCGAACGCGACGCGCTCGACCCCGACGCGCTCCTCGCTCGCGCCGACCTCGCGGCGATGAACGGCGACCGCTCGCGCGCCATGCGCATCCTCTCCGGCCTCTCGGACGTGCGCCCGGGCGACAAAAACGTGCAGCGCCGCCTGGCGAGCGCGTTCACCCAGCTCGGCGCGCCGGACCTCGCCTGCCAGCACCGGCTCGCGCTGGCGGACCTCGACGTGGGCGACCTCAAGACGGTCGCGGCGGCGGTCCGCTGCTCCGGGGAGCAAGGCCTGACGGATCTGTCACGAACCATCGTCAGCAACGCGCCCTCGAGCATCCGCGACCGCATCGACACCACGGCGCGCGACCTCAAGCTGAACGACGTGCCGGCCCTCCTCGGAGACCTGCGCGTCACGGCGACCTGGAGCGCGCCGGTCGATCTCGACCTCGCCCTCGTGGACAAAAACGGCCGCCGCTTCTCCTGGCTCGGCTCGACGGTCCCGTCGATCGGTGTGACCGCGAAGGATGCCGGCAGCACGAGCACGGAGACGATCGCGGTGAGCGGCCTGCAGAACGGCAACCTGGCGCTCGAGGTGGTCCGCGCCGGGGCAGACGGCTCGAAGGTCCCGGTCACGGGTGAGCTCACGATCACCCTGCCCGGCGGCCAGACTCGGAAGGTCCCCTTCACCCTCACGAACAACCGCGTCGAGGTCGGGTCGGTCCGGGTCTTCTTCGAGTCCAGGCTCGTCCCCATCGACCAGTTCGGCGGCGGCGGCGGCTGGCGGGGCCCGACGACGTTCTGACGGGTGCGGGCTCCCCTCTCCACGAATTGGAGGGGGGGCCCGGGGGAGGTGTGCGGAGGAGCGGGTCTGGTCTTGTGAAGCCAGATCCGCTCCTGCCGCTTTTCCCCCACCCCCGGCCCCTCCCCCCTCCGCGGGGAGGGGTGCTATAGCCGTCAGCATGGCAGCGTCCGACCACCACGACGACCACGACGCGCACGAAGCGCATGGTCACGACGACTTCGATCCCGAGCCGGCGCGCGAGCTCTCCCCTGGGGAGCCGCGCACGCCGAACTGGGTCCCGCTGCTCGGGGCCGTCCTCTTCCTCGTCGGCGGCGTGTACTTCTTCGCGAGCGGTGCGGAAGCGGACGCGCAGACGGCGGGGAGCGCCAGCGCGAGCGCGTCGGCAGCTCCGGTTCGCGCGGCCCGCTCGACGCCCACCGATCGCGGGCGCGCGGCACCGAGCGCTGCACCGGTCCGGACCGCCCCCCCGCAGGACGCCGCCGCGCGAAAGAGGATTGTCGACCAGCTCAAGACTCAGATGAAGGAGAAGTCCGATCAGCCGCCCGCGCCCCAGCCGCCGAGGGCGCCGTGACCGTCGAGCGCGCGCTCGTCCTCGGCACCGGCACGATGGGCCAGGGCATCGCCCAGGTCTGCGCCGCCGCGGGGATCCAGGCACGCCTGTTCGACGTCGACGCGGCCAAGGTCACCGCCTCGATCAAGGCCATCGAGAAGGCCACCTCGCGGCTCGTCGAGAAGGGCAAGATGGACGCGGCCGCGCGCGACGCCCTCCTCACCAAGCTCGCGCCCGCCGGCTCGCTGGAAGAAGGCTCGCTCGGCATCGACCTCTGCATCGAGGCGATCCCCGAGAAGATGGACCTCAAGGTGGAGGTGCTCTCGCGCGTCGTCGCGGCGGCGCCGGCCGCCGCGATCATCGGCACCAACACCTCGAGCCTCTCGGTCACCGAGATCGGCGCGCGCATCGGCGTGGCCGAGCGCACGGTGGGCCTGCACTTCTTCAACCCGCCGCCGGTGATGGAGCTGCTCGAGATCGTCCGCGGCCTCAAGACCAGCGAGCAGTCGATCGACGCGAGCCTGGCGCTGGCCAGGCGCCTCGGCAAGACGCCCATCGTGGTGAACGACAGCCCGGGCTTCGCGACGAGCCGCCTCGGCGTCGCGCTCGGCTGCGAGGCCATTCGCATGCTCGAGGCCGGCGTCGCCTCGGTGGAGGACATCGACCGCGCGATGGAGCTCGGCTACCGCCACCCCATGGGCCCGCTCAAGCTGGGCGATCTCGTGGGCCTGGACGTGCGCCTCGGCATCCTCGAGCACCTGCACAAAGAGGTGGGGGAGCAGTTCCGGCCGCCCGCCTTGCTCCGGCAGATGGTGCGGGCCGGAAAGCTCGGCAAGAAGTCCGGCGAGGGTTTCTACCGCTGGACGGACGACGGCCCGGTCCCCGCGTTCAAGCGCTGAGTCGAGCGGCGTGTTCGCCCCACCGCTCTGTCACGCTCTGTCGGCCTGCTCCGACAGATGGGCATGCGGTCGATCTTCGGTGTTTTGGCGCTCACGCTCGCGGGTTGTTTCGCGGTCACCCCGGAGACGTCGGAAGACGCACGTCTCCCGCCCGAGGCCAGCACCCCATTGCTGCTGCCGGCGCCCTTCGCGCTCCCGGCCGAGCACGACCACGGCGCGGAACCGAACGTCGCGGCAGATCTGCAGAGCCCTCCGCCGGCACCGCCCGCGCGGGAGCTCCGTGAGCCCACCGAGTGGCACGGTGATCGTCGCCTGTCCGGGCCCGATCGCGTCGCCCACGCGCGGACCTCGAAGCTCGCGGAAGTGAAGGCGCTCTTCGAAGAGGCCGGCGTCGCATACCCACCCAAGGACACCCTGCTCCGCGTCTTCAAGCAGGAGGCCGAGCTCGAGCTCTGGGCCGGCGGCGGCGACGAGCCGCTTCGGCTGGTCACCACCTATGCGATCTGTGCAGCGAGCGGCGACCTTGGACCCAAGCGGCGCGAGGGGGATCGTCAGGTCCCCGAGGGCTTCTACAAGATCGGTTACTTCGATCCGACGAGCGCGTTCCACCTGGCGATGCTCGTCGACTACCCCAACGCTTCCGATCGGCTCCGCGGCGGTCCGCAGCCCGGCGGCGAGATCCTCATCCACGGGAGCTGCGCCTCGATCGGGTGCGTCGCGATGTCCGACGAGCGCATCGAGGAGATCTACCTCGTGGGGTGGGCGACGTTCCTGAACCGGCGCCCGGTCCACGTCCACATCTTCCCTGGCCGCGACATGGACGCGCTCCTCGCGGATACGAAATACGAGGCGCACCGCGACTTCTGGCGCGAGCTCAAGGTCGGGCACGACGCCTTCGAAGAGACCAAGCGCATCCCGAGCGTCCGCATCGCGGCGGACGGACGTTACGAGGTGGACTGAGACACAGGCCAGGCGGCGAGGCCGCCCTCAGGGCTCCACGGGGTCGTGTTTGCCGCCGTCTTTCGTGCCGGCGTCGCCCGTCTTCCCGCCGTCCGCGTTGCCCGCGTCGCTGTTGCCCGCGTCGCTGCTGCCCGCGTCGCTGTTGCCCGCGTCGCTGTTACCCGCGTCTGCCACCCCGCCGTCCGCGTCGGCCTTGCGTAGCTTGCCCGTCCCGTCCGGCGGCCAGAAGAACACCTCCACCTCGCCTGTCGCGCGGTCGACGAAGCGGAGGCGGCTGGCGCGGGCGTGATCGGCCATCCGAACGAACATCTTCGTGTTCGCGCGGAACTTGGGCCGCTTGCGGCCGGGCTGGTCGTCCCCCTCGCGGGGGCCGTCCCCGCCGAGAGGAACGTTGAAGCGCAAACGATCGAGGAGCTCCGTCCCGACGTAGAGCTCGAGCGCGTAGCGGCCCATCACCCGCGGCGTCGCCTCGGCCTTTTTCAGCGTCACCTTGGTGAGGGTGCCGATGGTGGGGACCCCCTGCTTCACCAGGACCTCGAAGACCCACTGCTTCGTGTTGGCCTTGGGCGCAGGGTCCGGGGGGAAACCTTCGCGCGGGGGCTCCGCGAAGGCGCGCCTCACCGGCCCCGCGACGAGCACGGCTCCGAGCGCCCCGAGGGTGCTGCCTAGGGCGGTGGCGACGAAGAGGCGACGCCGCATGCGACGAGGGCCTCTTCCCATGCTTCCGGTCGCCCGTCGAGGGCTGACCAGAGATCGGTCATGTCCGCCGGAACGGGCGCGCGGACGACGACGGCGCCGCGCGCCGGGTCGGGGAAGTCGACGGCCGCGGCGTGGAGCATCGGGCGCGAGACACCGAGCATCGCCCCGCGTTTCGTCGGCACCGTGCTCGGGCCGCCGTACCGCTTGTCGCCGGCGAGCGGGGCGCCCGCGCCGGAGGCGTGGATCCGGATCTGGTGGGTGCGTCCCGTTTGCGGCATCAGCGCCAGCAGGCTGGTCGGGCGCTTGTCCGGGCCAGCCTGCGCGATCGGCCAGACCGCGGTCTGCGCGTCTTGCCCGCCGACGGCCGTCGTCCAGCGCCCAGCCGAGGTGAGTGTGCCGCTCGCGAGCGCGACGTACACGCGCCGGTATCGGCCGCCCTGCTTCGCCTCCGCCAGGGCGCGGGCGCCGCGCTCGGTGAGGGCGAACACGACGGCGCCCGTCACGTTCGTGTCCAGTCGGGACACCGCGTGTGGGACGCGAGCGCCGCGCTTCAGGAGCGCCGCGACCTTGTCGCGCAGGCTGGGCTCGCCGCTCCTCGCCGGCTCGGTCGCGATGGCCGGCGGCTTGTTCACGACCGCGACGTCGTCCGACAAGTAGAGGACGAGCTGCCCGAGCGCGGGCTCGTCAGGACGAGCCATCGCCCGGCGAGCCGTCCGTGACCGATGTGAGCTTCTCGACGGTCCCGCGATCGCCGTCGACCCGGACCCGATCGCCGGTGCGGATGCTGAGCGTCGCGCCCTCGACGTTGACCACCGCGGGCACGCTGTATTCGCGCGCGACGATGGCCGCGTGAGACAGCGGCCCGCCGAGCTCCGTCACCACACCCGCAGCCAGCAAGAAGAGCGGCGACATGCCGATGTCCGTCGCGCGGGCGACCAGCACCTCGCCGGGCTGGATCGCGGTCGCCATCTCTCCCGGCCTCGCGTGGTTGGCCGTGCTGCCCGTCACCACCACGCGCGCGGGGCCTTCCACCACGCCCGGGCTGGCCGCGAGGCCGACGAGCTTGGGCGCAGACGAAGGCGGCGGCGTGACCGGCGGCGGTCTCCCCACGAACGTGAATGGCGGATCCGGCCGCGCCACGTCGCGCTGGTACTCGGCGCGTCGAAGGCGAATGACGTGTGCGATCTCCGCGCGGCCGACCCGCAGGGCGGCCACGAGCTCTTCGTAGGTGCAGAAGAAGACGCTGCCGTCCGGCAGCGACGGATCGATGCGGCGGAGTCGGCGATCGATGTCGAGCGCGACGAGGCGCACGAGGCCCAGCGTGCGCGTCACCCAAGCGCGCATCTTCTCGCGCAGGCGCGTGTACGTCTGGCAGAGCCCGACGAGCGCGCGGATGGCGGAGAGCTCGACCCCGGTGAGGACGCCTTCGAGCCGGGCGAGCTCCCTGTCGGCGAGGGCTCGAGCCCGAGCGGGGCCCGCGTCGGGATCGATCTCCGGACCGCGCAGCGCCGCCGCGAGCATGGCGAGGAGAGAGGCCTGGTCCTCGCGCCAGCGCGGGGTCATGAGCTCCGCCTCGCGGACCGCGCGATCACCGAAGCCCTCGAGGAACTCGAGCAAGGCGGCGCGGGTGGGGCCCGCCGGCACGTCCGCCACGGTCAGCGCGGCCCCGGCGAGGATCGCCTCGGCGGCCTCCGGCTCACGGCGGGCGATCCTCGCGACGCGGAGCAACGCCAGACCCGGGTTCGCGCTCTCTACCTCGGCGATGCCGCCCATCAGGGCCTGGGCCGATCGGGCGGCCTCACGGCGCGAGTCGGCCGGGAGGCTGCCGTCGCCGCGGCCGTCGTGCAGGCGGACGAGCTTCGAGAGCGCGGTCGTGAGGCCGAGGTGTGAGGCGAGCGAAGATGACGCGCATGTCAGCATGAGCTCGCCGGCCGAGACGAGCAGCTCTCGAGCGCCGCTCAGCGTCTGCGCGAGCGCGTCGTCGGGGAGGAGCCCCAGGTCCATCTCCACGAGGCGTCTCCGCCGCGCTTCGGCCTCCGCCTCCCAGGCCGCCACCTCGCGCTCGAGGCGCAGCTGCCTGGCGAGCAGGCCCGGAAGGAGGAGCGGCGCGCGCATGTAGAAGCCGCGCTTCGACACCCGCGCGGCGCGTCGTTCGAGCAAGTCGATGATGGAGTCCGGCGCGCCGCCGCTCTGCTCGAGCAAGCTCCTCGGCGAGAGCCCGGGGACCTGGCCGGCCACGTCCATGAACGCGGTGAGGTTCAAATAGAACCGCCCGAAGACGTTGGAGACGAGGGTGACGCCCTTGGGGACGCGGCAACCGAGCGCGGCGAACGCCGCGCGGAAGCCGAGGTCGCTGAACCCGCGCGCGACCGACCACGTGAGCGGCGTGGCGGCCCCGGGCAGCGCCTCGCCGACGTTGGCGCGCGACCAGACCGTCTCGTCGTCGCCGCCTTCGGGGAACGGGCCGCCGGTGATGGGGCGGGCCTGGAGGACGACGACGTGGTCGGCGCCGCCCTCGTCCTCCACCGCGAACTCGATGTCGAGGGCCTCGCGCTCCCGGCTGACGAGCCGGCCCGCGATCCGAGACAGATCGGCGAGCGCCCCGGACGAGAGCGCGGGACGCCGCGCTCGGTCGATCTCCACGGTGCGCGCCACGAGCTGCCCGCCTTCGACCGTCAGCTCCGTCGTCTTCTGAGCGATCACCGATTCAATGACAGTACCGTCCTGATGAAGGCGGTAGGTGTCGACCACGTTTGCGCCGTCGACGACGGGCGATCCGAGGCCCAGCGTCGCGTGGACGAGCCGCTCCCCGTCGCGCCACCGCGGGCCGGCGAGGCCGGCCGGAGGCGACGTGAAGAGGACGCCCGCCGCCTTCGCGCGCACCACCGGCATCACGAGCACGGCCATCGCCGCGCTGCGGGTCCCCCACCGCTGCAGATAGAGGAGTGTGCGTGGCAGATACAAGCTCGCCCAGACCTGCCGAACCGCGTCCGCGAGCCCCGCGGGGCCGTGCACGCCGAGGATGGAGGTCGCCAGGCCGGCGAGGGAGGAGTTGTGCGCATCCTCGCAGGTCGCGCTCGAGCGAACGGACAGTCCCCACGGCGCTTCGGGCTCCACCGTGCGCCAGAGGGCCTCGAGCGCACGCGTGAGCTCGTTGGGGAGCGCCGTCCGGAGGATGCGATCACGCGCTCGCGCCGAGCGATCCGTGCCCTCGCGCGTCCCGGCGAGCTTGAGGAGCGCGCCGATATCGTGGCCCTTCGGCAACGCCTCGTCGACGAACCGCGTGAAGAGCTTCGCCTCGAGGACCCAACCTGGCGGAACCGGGTGCCCCTCCGCCGCCAGGTCCGCGAGCATCACCGCCTTGTGCCCGAAGCGCGCCGCGCGCGAGGCCGTCTTGCTCGGGGAGGGCTGCTTGAGCGCCGCCACCGCGAGGAGCGGCGACAGGACGGCGGTCACGTCCTCCGGCAGCGGGTGGAGCGGGGGGGTAGCCATGGTTCCTGCGTGCGCCTTTGGGTGGGTAGCACAGGCGTTTGGAGCAGAGCATGGAAGTTCGGTGGCGTAGGATCGAGGGCGAAATGAAGCTGGCGAAGTCACCCAAGCCCACCGACCTCCTCCTTTCGTGCACCTTCGACGAAGACGACGGGGTCCTGCGCATCGAGGTCCGCGCGGCCCCGCCGACGAACTTCGGGACCGCGCTCACCTACAAGCTCACCCAGGACGAGGCGCTCGATCTGGCGCGCTCGCTGCGAGCGTTCGCCGAGAAGTGACGGCGCGGCCGACCCGAGCTCAGGGGGCAGGCAAGCCGCGCAAGACCCGCTCGTGGTGAATCAGGAGCTCGAGCGAGCCCGGGCCGCGGTTCCAGGCGTAGTCGTGTGGGCCGCTCGTGACGACGAGCTGGTGCGCGATCTTCCGCGCGTCGAGGGCGCTCGCGAGCGCCCGGGTCGGCTCCAGGAACGGGTCCTCTTCGCTCGACACGAGCCTGATCGCAAACGGCGCTCGCTCGGCGGCGCGGGCGGCGAGATCGGCGAAGGCGTCCGCCTCGCCGACCTGGATGGCCGGCTGGAGCCCACCGACCGAGGCGAACGTCTCCGTCTTCGTCAGGCCGATCGAGAGGGCGTAGCGGCCTCCCATGCTCACGCCGTCGATCCCGGTGGCCTTCCTCTCGACCGCGCCGCCGCGCACCTCGGCCACCTTCGGCAGCAGGGAGTCGGTCAGGAACCGGGCGAACGGCGCGGCGTCCTCCGGGGCTCTGCCGCGCGGCACCGGCGTGTAGGGGCAGGCGATCACGAGGCCCACGAACGGCGCTGCGCGGAGCGATCGATTGAGCGCCTCGAGCCGCTCCGGCGAGAGCATGTGCCCGGCGTCTTCGGAGCGGATCTCGCCCGAGCGGAGCGCGTCGACCGCCTTCTGCAGATCGTAGTCGTCGCGCCAGCCCCGCGCGCCCGCCTCCACGCCGCGGCCGGCCTCCCCGCGGCCGTGCAGCGCGACGATCACCGGCCAGCTCGCCGAGCCGGGCGGCGCGTAGACGAGCGCCCGCTGCTCGCCGTCCCCTTCGCCGCCCGAAGGGAAGGCGAGGTCGTGCCAGTCCGGAGTCGGCTTCCCCGCCGGCTTGTCGGCTCGATGAGAGCAGCCGGCGAGCGCGACGAGCCCGCCGAGCGCTTCGCGGCGCGTGAGCAACACGCCGCGAAGTCTACACCCGCACGCCGAAACTTGGCCCGACGCGTCACGTCGGATTACCGGCCTTGTATGCGCCCGTGGATCGCCATCGGTGCCGCGGCCCTCGTCGTGGGCTTGACGGTCCCATTCGTGCGCGGAGAGACGGTGCCCGATCTCGGGCTCGCGAAGCTCGCGTTCGGGGAGCGCGGCCCTGCCGGCACCACGAAGCGCGAGGTCACTCCGCCTGCGCTCCACAAGATCGATCTCGCCAAGATCGACGTGCGCGGCGAGGTCGCCACCGCGCCGGCTTGGGGTGATCGCGTGGCCGAGCTCACGGTCGTCCCGAAGTATCAGCGCGCGGCCAACCGCTTGCTGCGTGACGGCGCCGTGGCCGAGGGCGCGATCGTGATGACCGACATCAAGACCGGGCGCGTCCTGGTCTGGTCGAGCTACTCGGAGGAGGCCCCGCTGCGCGACATCGCCAGCGAGGCCTTCGCTCCGGCGGCGAGCATCTTCAAGATCGTGACCGGCTCCGCCCTCATGGAGAAGGGCCTGACGCCGACGACACGCGAGTGTTACCGAGGTGGCAAGAGCCGGGTCGACGACAGCGACCTCGTCCGGGACGAGCGGCGCGACAAATGGTGCGCGACCCTCTCGGAGGCCATGGGTCGGAGCCTCAACGTCGTCTTCGCGCGGCACGCGCTCGATCACCTCGAGAAGGACGACATCGAGAGCATCGCCAAGCGCTACGGCTGGGAGCGCGAGGTGCCCTTCGACGTCCCGATCGAGAAGAGCCGCCTCGAGATCCCGGAGGAGCCCAACGAGCGCGCGAAGGTCGCGGCGGGCTTCTGGCACACGACCCTCTCGCCGTTCCAGGGCGCGAACCTCGCGACGACGATCGCCAACGACGGCGAGGCCATCCAGCTCTACATCGTCGACAAGGTGCGCGACGCGCACGGCGATCTCTACGTCGGACCGCAGGAGCGACACGTCCTCGGCCGCGCGACCGCCGAGCAGACGGCGCGCTCGGTGACGACGATGATGGAGGCCACGGTCGAAGGCGGAACGAGCTTCACGACGTTCCACGATCGCGCGGGCCGCGCCTTCCTCAAAGACGTCCGCGTCGCCGGCAAGACCGGGACCCTCGAGGGCAAGGGCTACCTCTTCACCTGGTGGGTCGGCTTCGCGCCGGCCGACAAGCCGGAGGTCGCGCTCTCGGTCCTCGTGGCGAACCGCGGCGACTGGCGCGTGAAGGGAACGCAGGTGGCCTCGGACATGTTGCGGGTCTACTTCGCCGACAAAGGCGTCAAGGGCGTCGTGAACCCGGTCGCGTCGAAGTGAGCCGTCACGAGGGCCGCGTGGGCGTCACGTCGCGCGGCTCGAAACACGCCCGGCAGCGCGCCTCATAAGACTCGCTGCCGCCGACGAGCACGGTCGCTCCTTCCGCCACCAGGCGCTGCGACCGGCTCGCGGTGTCACCACAGACCGTGCAGACGGCGTGGACCTTCGTCACGAGCTCGGCGACGGCCATCAGCTCGGGCATGGGGTGGAACGGACGGCCGAGGTAGTCCTGGTCGAGCCCTGCGACGAGGACGCGAACGCCGCGATCTGCCAGACGCTGCGCCACGTCCACGATCCCGCGGTCGAAGAACTGGGCCTCGTCGATCGCGACGACCTGCGTCTCATCGAGGACGCGGCTCTCGAGGCTCTCGCTCGTCGCAACGGCGATCGCTTCGAGGATGCCGCTCTTGTCCCCGCCCTCGGCGGCCGCGTGCGACACGATGCTCGAGCTGTCGTACCGGTCGTCGATCCGCGGCTTGAACGCCTGGATGCGCTGCCGCGCGAACCGCGCGCGCTTCACCCGCCGGATCAGCTCCTCGGTCTTGCCGCTGAACATCGAGCCAGTGATAACCTCGATACATCCCGCGAAGACCGGCCGAACCATGGCGGGTTCGCTTAGAGGGCATCGGGCCCGGAGGGAAGAGTGGGAAAAACCGCCTCGGCTTGCGGCCGCGTGCGCGGGGCCCCTTCCCTCTCGATAGGGGAGGTGCCGTCTATTTTCGTTCGACTGCGCGGCTATCGTGCCAGCCGGCCTAGCCGTGCTAGGATGAAGCCGTGCAGGTGGTGCTGCGGAAGCTAGGTCGTGGCTCGAGGGCCGTCGTTGGGCGGCTGGTCCGAGCTCCACGCAAAGGCTCCGTGGTCGTGATCGAGTTCTCGGACGGGATGCACGAGTACGTGACCACTCCGGTCAAACGTGTGCTTCGACTGGCCGGCAAAGAGGTCTTCTACATCGAGACCGTGAACTCCCGCTACCGCCTCGAGGTCCGAGGCCGCGAGCTCGCGCTCGACGGCGCGGCCAGCGGCGGCGGCGACCGCTGACGGGTTGCTTCGTCGGCGGCGCCATGGGATGCCCACCGACCGCCCATTAGCTCGGGCCCGCAACTCCCCGTCGGGTGCGGCGCGCTCGAGCCGGTCGGCTCTGGCACCAACATCAAGGAGAAGCCACGTGGCGAAAGGCGATCGCAGGAAGTCGAACAAGATGAGGCGCAAGAAGGCTCAGACGAAGAAGAAGGAGCGCCTCGCGCGTCGTCGCGCGGCGAACCGGAAGCCGGCCGCCAAGGGCAAGAAGTCCTCCTCCTGAACGAGTCGAGCGAAGTTGACAGCGCCGTCATTCAGGCGGCGCTGCCCTTCGCTTCCGTCAAGGAGCCGACGCGAGCTCTCCGTCCCGCGACGAGGTGGAGCCCGTCGACAGGAGCTTGGGATCGCCGTCCACGATCTCCTCGCCGATCATCTGCCAGCGCTCTTCGCCGAACTCCCACGTTTGCTTGAGCGACGTCGTCCGGACGATCGTCTCGTCGAGGCGTGACCACGCGACGGAGACCGCGACCGCGGCCTTCTTGTCCTCGAGCGGCGTCGCGCCGTTGTACTCCATGTCGAGGATGCGGATCTTCCCGCCCCACTCTGCGTGCGACAGCATGAAGCCGCTTCGCAGCTCGGGCTTCACGCACGCGAGGACCAGGTCCATGCGGCCGAAGCGCGCCGCCGTGACCACCTGGTTGGCGTCCGCGATCAGGCGTTCGCCGGCCGAGGGCGGGCTGATGCAGCCGACCGCCGTGAGGACCGCGCCGAGGAGCAGGGCATGGCTTCGCATGGTGAGGCCCGAATCCCACGCCCGCCGCGCCCGGGCCAACTTCTGTGCGCAGCTCAGAACGCGCTCGAGGCGAGGAAATACACCTGCCCGTTCTCGACCGCCTCGCGGCTCGTGCCGTAGGCGTACCCGAGCTTGAAATTCGTATCGATCCTGTGCGCGAGCGTGAAGCCGAACCAGAGCTCCATCCCGACGGCGGTGTGGAGGCCCGGGATATGGATCAGGTCGCCCTTCGCGAACGCCTCCACGCCGTCCGAGTCGAGCTCGTCGAACGCGCCGCCGTAGTCGATGAACGCGGCCGCATCGAGCCGACGCCAGAAGAGCGGCAACGTGGATGGCCCCCAGTTCGGTATCCAGATGGGCGCGCGGTACTCGAGGGTCCCGAGCAAGAAGGCGCTGCCGCCGTAGGCGCCCGGCGGGTAGCCACGCAGCACGAAGGCGCCGTCGTAGACGCCGTCGATGAGCAGATCGAGCTCGCTCGCGTTTGCGAGATCGTAGCCTCCGACGAAGTAGATTCCGCGCCGCGCGTACGCGCCCCCGGACACGCCGCCCGACACGCGGGCCGCCAGGGTCTGCTCGCCCGGCCACGGCATGGTCACGTACGCCGAGGTTCCGAAATCGAAGGCGTAGAGGCTCTGCGTGCTGCCGAGCGCGTCGTCGGCCATCGACGCGCCGACGCGCAGCGAGAAGCCACGCTTGCTCCCGGCGGCGTTCACGCCGCCCTCGGCCGTGTTGAGGCCGTAGGAGAAGCGCACCTCGCTCAGGAAGCCCTCCTCCGGCTTCAGCGTGACGGGGGCCTGGGGGTCCAGGTCGTCGGGGATGGGCAGGTCCGTGTGGAAGACTGTCGCGTTGTAGGCGAGCGCGACGTTCTGATCGACGAAGGCGCGGCGTATCGGGACGTCGACGCGCGTGCTCGCGGTGGTGCGCGTCTCGTTGAACGAGGGCTCCTGGCTGGAGATCCTGTAGCCGCCTACGCGGGGCAGGACGGTCCGCGAGAAGCTGGCGCTCAGATCCACCGGCAGCCGCGCGTACGTGTACGAGACGCCGCCGCGCGGCTCGGGCGCGTCCGGGTCGAAGGTCGCGCTCGCGCTCACGCGGTGATGGCCGACGATGTCCTGCGCGGAGGTCTCGAAGGTGACCGCGAGGCTGCCGAAATAGCCCTGTCCGAGGGAGAAAAACCAGCTCCGCGGCCCGAACGTCTCGAGCGGGTTGTACCGGCGCTTCTCCACCGGGACCTGCCGCGGCTCGGGCAACGGCGCGGGTCGCTCCTGACCGGTCGCCGGCGCTTCGAGGAAACGCGACGGGTCGAGCGGCATGGCGTAGAGGTCGTAGCCCTGGTGGGTGTAGCCGGTGTAGACGAGCGTCTTGCCGTCGGGGCTGATCGCGGGCGTCAGCGCGGCGCCCACGACGTTCGTCACCATCTGGAAGGTCTTCTTCGTGACGTCGTACGCGTAGACGTTGAAGATCCCGGTGCGATCCGAGCTGAAGTAGAGGGTGCGCCCGTCCGGTGACCACACCGGGTGCATGTCCACGGCTCTGTCGCTCGTGATCGCGGTGGCTGCGCCGGTCGCCACGTCGACCACGCGGATGTCTCGGAAGCCGCCGGCTCGCCACGCGCTGTACGCGATCTGGCGACCATCCGGGGAGAAGCGCGGCGTGTAGGCCTGGTCGAGCGGCTGTCCGGGATCGAGGGTGCGCGGCTCGCCGAGGTTGTCCTGCGGGTCACGCGTGGCGACCACGAGCCGGGTCGTCCCGCGTGAGTTGATCGTGAACGCGACGAGGCGACCGTCGGGGCTGACGTCGGGCTCGTTCGCGCGCATCCCGTCGGTGAGGCGCTTGCGCTGAGGCTCCGTCCCGAACGTGGAGGACTCGCCGCGCGGGACCGAATAGAGATCGTGTCGCGTCCACAGGTTCCGCCACGCGTCCTGGTTCGGGAAGACGATGCCTCCCTCCGGCGTGAACGAGGCGATGGCGTCGGTGTTCGTCCGGATGAGCAACGACTCGTCGCGCTCGCCCGCGACCTTCGGATCGCCGAGGACGAAACGGTAGATGCCCGGTCTGTCGCTCTGATTGTTCCGGTAATAGACGAGCTCTTCGCGGCCTGGCTCGCTCCGGAACGCCGGCGGCACGAACCGTGGATAGACGACGGAGTGGCCGTGGAAGGTGATGCGGGCGCCCTCACGCCTGCCACGCGCGTCCACCTCCTTCACCATTTGCCCGTAGTGGATGCGCAGGTGCTCGTGCCACGCGCCGTACAGGTCTTCGTAGGTCCGCCCGGTCTGCCTGCGGATCGCGCGGTTGACGCCGAAGGGCACGAGCGACGCGCCATAGTCCGCGGAGACCGCGGGCATCACGTCGTCCCCGTACACGTCGGCGACCCACCTCAGGAACCGCGAGCCGTAGAGGTAGAAGAGGTTGCCGAACGGGTATCGCTGCGCGCTTGCGGAGATCTGATCGAGCCGCGCGAAGTTGTCCTCGAGCACGTCGGCGCGAATGAACGTGTCGAAGAGGCTCGAGCGGATTCGCCCGCCGCTCGAGTAGTCGCTCTCGAACAGGACGGCCAGGCCCTCGATGATCCAGCGCGGCTGCGCCGAGTTCGGCGCGAAGCTCCGCCCGAAGATCGCGTTTGCGATCGCGGGGATCCCGCTGATGTTCCCCGTGTGGAGGATGTGCGTGTACTCGTGCGTGACGAGGCCGAGGTACCAGTCGTCGTAGTCGCCGAGCGCGGAGATGTCCCCGGGGGCCGTGACGAAGAGGTTGATCGCGTTGTAGGGCACCGGTGTCGCCGACCCGTTCGCGGAGTCGGTGTTGTCGGTCAGCACCATCTCCGTCTTCACGTCGGGTGAGTAGGCCATGCCTCCGCTCACGCGCTCGTGGATGGTCTCCGACATCACGATGATGCGGCGCGCGACCGGCTCGAGCGGGTGGGGGTAGGTCAGCTTGAAATGAGCCGTCTCGAGCGTCCAATACTCGAGGGACGGATCATCGACGGCGTACGCCTCGCGCGAGAGCGACAGGAGCGTCGTGACGACGAGCGTCGCGACGACGGCGGCGATCGACCTCACAGGTCGTCGTAGAACATCGGCTCGCGATTCCGCGTGTACCGATAGACGAGCTGGCGACCTTCGGGCGTGATCTGGACGAAACGGGCGCCGAAGCCGGGCTCAGACGAGTCTCCTCCGCTGTGCGGCTCGCGGATCCACTGGACCACGCCCGCGGCTTGGAACTCGTAGTCACCCGGCAAGAGGACGCGAAGGTTCACCTGTGCGCCCATCTTCGGGATCTTGTAGGTGGCGACGAAGATGCCGCCGTGCTCGATGACGTCGTTGCCGCCCAGGCCCTTGTAGAAATTCGAGACGCTGTGTGTCCCGAGCTCCACCACGACGTTGCCCGACTGGCTCGGCGACGCCTGCGGGGTCGACGGGAGCGGCGCGCGCGGCGCGACCGGGGCAGCGGCTTGCTGCGCTGGCGCGGGAGCGACGGGGGCCGCCGGCTGGGCATAGGGCGCGGGGGCCGTCGCTTGCACGGCCGCGTGGGCAGCCTGCGCGGCCTGGGCCGCCTGCGCTGCAGCCTGCTGCGCGTTGGGCTGCAGGCGCACGGTCTGGTTCGGGGAGGCGAAGGCCGGCTGATGAGGCGCGGGGGCCGGCTGCGGCGCGGGGGCCGGCTGCGGGATGGGCGCCTGGAACGCCGCCTGCGGAGCGGGCTGCGGGACCGGCTGATGATGGTGCGGTGCCGGCTGGGGAGCCGGCTGCGGCGGCGCAGGGAAGGCGGCCGGCGAGGGCGCGGAGAGCACCTGTGTGCCGCCGAGCGCGACCGGCGCCGTGGCTGCTGCCGCGACCGCGTACCCCGCGGGGGCTGCAACCGTGACAGCTCCGTCATGAGCCGGCGCGGCTTGAGGCGCCGCGTGGACGGCCTGAGGTGCTGCCTGGGCGGGAGCCGGGCCAGCGGGAGGTTGGTATCGGGCGAGCTGGTGCACGCTCGAGAGGCACCCCGCGACCTGGTCCATGACCATGTCGAGCGCCGGATGATCGAAGGTCATCTGCTGGAGCGCGTTGAGGGCCGTGCGGACGTGGGCGAGCGCCGCGTCGCGCCCGTTCAAGTCCGCTCCTTTCGAGCGCTCGATCCGGTGCAGGATCCCCATGGACTCCGCGATCGGATCGGCCAGATCGAGCAGCGCCTGCGGCGTGGCTGGATCACCTTGCAGCGCGGACAGCGCCTGGGCCAGGCGCTCGCGCGCGGATTTGGCCAAGGTCTCGGGGTTCGACAAGACAGACCTCCTCGGGGACGGTACGCGGGCGAGCGTACCACCCTGGTGGCCGAGGGCGAGAGGGCTGGGGGGCGGGTGAGACTGGGTCACGCTCCAGGCTCGTCAGCGGCACGAACGGCCTCAGGCTGAAGGGCTGGTGCGTGTGAGCAGGGCTCTCAGCTCCTCGCTGGCCAGTCGAACGCCGTCTCGCTCGACGACGTCGAGCGCCACCGCGCCGTCGCGCGTGCGGACGACCGCGCGCCCGTCGAGCCAGGCTGCTTCGCCGGGCGTCTCCAGCAAGGGCGACGCGGCCCGGCTCGACGCTCGGAGGACGGTGACGGTCTGGCCCGAGATCTCGGTGAAGGCCCCCGGGGAGGGCGAGAGCGCGCGGATCTGCCGGAGGACACGCGTGGTGGGGGCGTCCCACACGATCGTCTGTTCCTCCTCGTCCAGGAAAGGCGCCGCCGTCGCGCGCGACTCGTCCTGGGGGACGGCGACGGGAGGATCGCCCGCCGCAAATCTCCGGCACACGTCACGAAGCACACGCAGGCTTGGGCGGTCGAGGGCGCGGGCGAGGCGCCAGGAGTCCCAGTCTTCGCCGATCGAGAGCTCTTCCTGCGCCAGGATGTCGCCGGTGTCGTATTCGTCCGCGATGCGGTGACACGTCACGCCGGTCTTCGCGTCTCCGAGCAAGATGGCCCAGGCCGTGGGGTCGGGCCCTCGGTGACGGGGCAAGAGCGACGGATGTACCCCGATGCCCCCCTCGCGCGCGGCCGCCACGACCGACGCGGGGATCCGGTTCGTCCAGAACCAGCTGACCAGGAGGTCGGCGCGCAAATCGGCGATGCGGGCGGCGAACGCGCGGTCCAGCTTGGGTTTGTCGATGACCCGCTCCGGACCGAGCAGGCGTCGCAGGCGCCTGCGGCCCACGGTGTCGGTGCGGCTGAGGCCCGCGACGACGATCTCGTGACCGTCCGCCGCGAGGAGGCAAGCAGCCAGGGGCAGCCCGAGGAATGCGACGCGCACGCGGGGGGCTATGGCAGCTCGCCGAAAAGTTTTCCAGTCCTCACACGAGCAGGTAGTTGCCTCGCAGATGGTCGCTACTGTCGCGAGCCGTTTCCGCAACCAGGCGATCCGCCAGGGGCATCGTTACGACCCCTCCGCGGCGTCGAGGCCGATCCTGGTCTTCGACAACGTCTACAAGTCGTATCGGCCCGACCAGCCCGTCCTGCGAGGCATGTCGCTCACCGTCGAGCGCGGCGAGTTCGTCTTCGTCACGGGCCCGTCCGGATCCGGCAAGAGCACCCTCCTCCGCTTGATTCACCGGACCGAGGCCGTCGACGACGGACGGCTCCTCTTCCTCGGACGGGACGTCGCCCGGCTCCCCGAGAGCGCCATCCCCGCGCTGCGCCGGAACATCGGTGTGGTCTTCCAGGACTTCCGCCTCGTGCCGGGCTGGACCGTCTACGACAACGTCGCGATCGCCCTCGAGGTGATCGGCTTGCCGCAGCGCCTCGTGCGCACACGGGTCGGCGAGGCGCTCGAACGGGTGGGCCTCGCGGGACGCGGCGGCGACCCGGCGCGTGTCCTCTCGGGCGGCGAGCAGCAGCGCGTCGCGATCGCGCGGGCCATCGTCCACGAGCCGGCGCTCATCCTCGCCGACGAGCCGACCGGCAACCTCGATCCGCAGCTCGCCATCGACATCCTCGGGATGTTCGAGGATATCCACGAGACGGGGGCGACGGTGCTCTTCGCGACACACGATCGATCGTTGCTCGACGTGCGGCCGCGGCGCGTCGTGATCCTCGACGAAGGCAAGGCGACCGACGTCCCCAGCGGTCTCGGCGAAGACGATCCGGAGAACGCGGACGAGGAAGACCCGTACGCAGACTTCGAAACTGACGGCGATCTGGCCGTCGCTTGACGAGGACGAGATGACGACCGGAGGCTTGGGTCCTGCGACATTCGGCACCTGGCGAGCGGGCCGCAGCGATTGGCGCTTGCAGGTCCTCACCGTGTTTTCGCTCTCGGTCGCCTTCGTCTGTCTGGCGGCGTCGCTGCTCGTCGTGACGAACGTGGAGGCGCTTCGTGACCGCTGGTCGCGCGCCGGCCGCGCCACCGTCTACCTGAAGGACGCCACGAAGGAAGCGGACGTGGGCGCGCTCACGCAGGCCCTCGAGCAGACCGAGGGCGTCGCCCGCGTGCGGCACGTCTCGAGCGACGAGGCGCGCCGCGAGGTGGTCGCCGCGGACGAGGCGCTCGCCTCGCTCCCGGCGCGTGCCTTCCCGGCCTCGATCGAGGTCGCGTTCGACGACTCGGTCACCGACGAGCAGCTCAAGACGATCGCGCTCAAGCTGCGAGCCCTCCCGTCCGTCGAGTCCGTCGAGACGTACGAGCGCTGGACGGAGCGGCTCTCTTCCGTGCTCGGGGGCGGCGTCACCGCCGCCGCCTGCCTCGCGATCATCGTCCTCGCGGCCGTGATCAGCGTCGTCGCGTCGACGATGCGGCTGCTCTTGCAGCGTCGCAAGATCGAGGTCGAGGTGCTCCGGCTCGTCGGAGCCACCGACCACTTCGTCCGTCGTCCGTTCGTCATGGAAGGCGCGACACAAGGCGCGCTCGGCGCCACGCTCGCGCTGGCCATGTTGGGCGTCATGTTCCTGCTCGTCCGCCAGCGCTTCGACACGCACCTCGCGAACCTCCTCGGCGTGATGCCGAGCTTCTTGCCCTGGCCGATGGTCCTCGGAATGGTCGCGCTCGGCGGCGCGCTCGGCGCCGCGACGGCCTTCTTCAGCCTCCGCCGCCTCACCTCGGTATGAGCCACGGGGGTATGAACCAATGAAGCGGCTCGGCGGTACCTCGGTCGTCCTCAGCCTGGCGCTCGCGAGCGGCGTCGCCTTCGGCGTGCCAGCCGGATCCGACCCCCTCTCGGCGCTGCCGAACGGCGCCTCCGACCCCGCAGCCGCACCCCAGCCCCTCGTGCCGCCTCCGACCTCGCCTTATGAGATCGAGGGCGCGCTCAAGAAATACGACGAGGAAGAGAAACGCATCGGCGCCGAGCTCGCGGCCCTCGAAGAAGAGCTCGCCGTCCTGGACGAGCGCGTCGTGGCCCGCGGAAAGGCGTATTTCAAGCAGGTGCGCGCCGGCCTCTTGCCGGCCGGAGGGGGCTTCGACGAGCTCGTCGATCACGCGGCGCGCGTCGAGCGGACGCGTCTGGCGCTCTCGCGCGATCTGGAGCAGCAGAAGGTCCTCCGCAAGAAGCGCGATTTCCTCGCCGATCGGCTGACGCGGCTCAAGGTCGAGCGCGCGCCGCTGGCGATGCAGCGCGAGGCGGTCGCCAAGGCGAAGACCGTGATGAAAATGGCGGACGAGCGCCGCGCGGCCTTCGACCGCGCATTCGAGAGCTCGACCGCGCCGCCGGACTACGTCGCCATCTATGGCGCCGACCTGGGCCCCAGCGACGGGGCCTCGGGCCAGGCATTCCCGTCGCTCTTCGGGCGGCTGCCGCTGCCGATCGCGGGGCGCACCGAGGTGAAGAAGCTGGACGCGTCGGGCGGCGCGGGACCGGCGCTCGAGCTTCGCGCCACGGGCAGCGCCTCGGCGCGCAGCGTCGCGGCCGGTCGGGTCGTCTTCGCGGACGACTACCAGGATCTGCGCGTCACGGTGGTCGTCGACCACGGCGAGCGCCATTTCACCATCTACGGCAACCTCGAGCGCTCGGACGTGAAGGTGGGCGACTCGATCGGCAGCGGCACGCCCATCGGCCCTGTCGGCTCGCGCGGCCTCGACGGCGCCGTCCTCTACTTCGAGCTACGAAAAGACGGCCGGGCAGTCGAGCCCGGACCGTGGTTCGGGCTCTAGCCAGAGAGCGGACCGCCGAGCATGGGCGTGGGGCATCCGCGGTCGGCCGACCGCGGCCGCCCTCAGTACGCGAGCTGGACTCGTGTCCCGAGCTCGTGGAGCAGGTTCGCGTCCGCGTCCGTCGGAGCGACGATGTTCCCCGGCACCACGGCGAGGTTTTCTCGTCCGCCGCTGCCCGGCGTGAAGAAGAGGTTGTAGTTGAGCGCGAGGCGCACGCTGCGCGTGTGCCAATAGTTGGCGCCCAGCCCGAACTGGAAGGCGTCGATGTCGGTCGCCGGATTGCCGGCGGAGCCTGGCGTCGCGGCGTCGTCGATGCCTCCGCGGGAGTTCCCGTCGTAGGAGCCGAGGATGGCCGAGAAGAGCGCGGTGAGCTGGAGGCCTCGTTTGTACTCGGCCTTCTTTCGGAGGTTGAGCTTCTGCGGCTTCATCCGCCCCACCGGGGCCCCGATGCGCTCGTCGCCGAAGGCCCACCAGTCCACCCAGCTCGTCAGGCCGACGCCGCTCAGCGTTCCGAGGCGCTCGGTGTTCGTGAGGGCGAAGCCATCGAGCGCTTCGCGGGTGTGGTAAGCGGCGTAGTAGCCTTCGGCAGCGATATCCACCGGGCCCACCGGGACGAGCAGCTCGCCGCCGATGACGTTCTGCGCACCCGACGGGATGATGTGGACCCGATTGCCGCGTGAATCGGCGTAGGTGCTGTTCCAGAGCACCCAGCCCTGCTGCGTGCTGATGGGCACGACGTCGTAGCCGACGTTCTCTTGATCGCGCTGGCCGTGGCGTGCGCTGATGCCGATGCGAGCGTTCTCGATGAGCTTGACCCCCTTCAGCGGGGCGACGAGCAGCCGCCCGATGAAGTCGGGCGAGGCGTCGACCGTGAAGCGATTCTGGCCGTCGCCCCCGGTGACCGCGACCTCGTAGGTGAAGACGTCGTCGCCGAAATCGCCCCAGAGCATGAGGCCTGCTTCGCGGTTGGCCGGGACGATGAAGGTGCGGACGGCGAGCGACCGTTCGAGCAGCGGCGTGCTCCAGTCGGCGGTGCGGTTTTCCTGCGAGATCGGCGGTCGGAACTGGCCGAACTCCACGTTGAGGCAAGGGCAGAGCGAATAGTTGATCCACGCCTCGCGCATGCCGATACCGCCGTCGACTCCCTGGACGGCGCGGAAGCGGGCGGTGTCCGCGGTCGGGTCGACGCCCGGGGGAGCGGCCGACACCTCGTCCGTGCCGACGGGGTTCGAGAGCGGCGACGTGACGTCGAAGTTCGCGAGGAAGGTCCATCGCTTCAAGAACTCGCCGTGCATGCCGAAGCGGATCCGCCTGGCGAAGAACCGCGGATGGAGCCCCGCGCCGCCATTGACCGTCGGCACCGAGTCCACGTTCTTGCCGAACCACGAGTTGAAATCGAGCTGGATGTCACCCGTCGGCGAGAGCCGGAACTGCCCGTCCGGGTCGCGGATGAAGAACATGTTGTGCCAGCCCGCGACGGGCTCGCCGGAGCTGGAGTCGCGGACGGCGAGCGCCGCCTCGTCCGCGAAGGCCTTGGGCGGCGCGGGCGGGGAGGCCGCCGACTGCTTGCCCGAGCCTGCCGGCGGCGGAGCCGGGGGGGCCTCCGGAACGGCGAGCGGCGCGGTGGTCGGCCCCGCCGCGGGCGGCGCGGCGGACGGAGGGGCTCCTTGTCCCGGCGCGGGAGGCGGAGCGGGCTGAGCAGGAGGAGGAGCGGGTTGTGCGGGAGGAGGAGCAGGCTGCGGTGGGGCCGGCTGCGCTGGCGCCGGCTGGGCGTGGGCCGGCAGGGCGACCGCGCTCGTGATAAGAACGGAAAGGAGAACGGCCGAGCGATGCCTCGCGGTTACGCCTTTGGGTGGCAGCATGGGAGAGCTCCGACGCCAGATGGGCACGATGGATGACGCCGACGCTCGCACCCGGCTTGCCGCAGGTCAAGCTGAAGAGGAAGGGACCGCGAGCGCTCGCACCAAGGCCGAGCTCGAGGTCGCCGACACGGGCATCCTGACGACGCTCATGGGGCCCCGAGGCGAGCAGTTCCGTCAGCTCACGAAGGGGCTCGGGGTCGAGGCCGGGGTGCGCGGAAACGTCGTGCAGATCGTGGGGCCCCAGGCCGAGGTGGAGGCCGCTCGGCGGTTCCTCTCGGATCTCGTCGCCATGCTGGCGAGCGGCACGGAGCTCACCCCCAACGATCTCGCGCGCGCCGTCGCCGCCGTGCGCGAGCACCCCGGCGCGACGTTGCGTGAGATCTTCGAAGACGTCGTCGTCATCCCGGCGCGCAAGAAGCCCATCGCCGCGAAGAGCATCGCCCAGAAGCGTTACCTGCAAGCCATTCGCGCCCACGACCTGACGTTCGGGATCGGCCCCGCCGGGACGGGCAAGACGTACCTGGCGATGGCGATGGCGGTGCAAGCGCTCCTCGAGCGGCGCATCAAGCGCATCATCCTGGCGCGCCCCGCCGTCGAGGCGGGCGAGAAGCTGGGGTTCTTGCCCGGCGATCTGGCCGAAAAAGTGAACCCGTACCTGCGCCCGCTCTACGACGCGCTCTACGACATGATGGACACCGAAAAGGCCGGCGGCCTCGTCTCGCGGGGCCTGATCGAGGTCGCGCCGCTGGCGTTCATGCGCGGCCGCACGCTCAATGACTCATTTGTCATTCTGGACGAGGCCCAGAACACCACCAGCGACCAGATGAAGATGTTCCTGACCCGGCTCGGCTACTCCTCGAAGGCCGTCGTCACCGGCGACGTCACCCAGGTGGACCTCCCGCAAGGGCATCGGTCGGGGCTGGCCGAGGCCCGCGAGCTCCTCGGCGGGATCGAGGGGATCGCCTTCTGCCACTTCACCGAGGTGGACGTCGTGCGCCACCCGCTCGTGCAGCGGATCATCGTCGCGTATGATCGGCGCGATCAGGAGCGAAAGGTCGAGAAGGGGAAAGAATGACGACGGAGCCTGCCACCTATCGCGGCCCGGAACCTTCGGAGGTGCCGGGGCACGCCGCGGAGCTCGCCTTCCTCGATCGCCTCCTCGAGCGCCTCCGGGCGGAGCCGCGGCTCGCGAGCAGGGCGATCGTTCGGCCGCACCCATTGCTCCTCTCGGTCCGCGCCGAGTCGGCGACGCTCGTCATTGCGCCGGCCTCGGTCTGGGACGGGGCGCGCCACCTCCTCCGCCCGTTCTCCGCCAAGCTCGCCGAAGGCGAGGCGGCGCTCCTGCTCCTGGGCCGGCCGCGCGATCCCGACCTGGGCGGCGCGGTGGCACGTGGGCTGGCTTCGTTATTGGGTGAGCAGCCCTCCGACGACGAGCTCTTCGTCGCCATCACCGCCGCGTTCGAGCTCCTCGAGGCACGATCGCGCGCGGAGAGCCGCGGCCGCTGGCTGAGCCGGTATCGGTACGAGCTCGGGGAGCTCATCGAGATCTCCAAGGCGCTCTCCACCGAGCGCGAGATCGACAAGCTCCTCGATCTCATCCTCGAGAAGAGCCGGTTCATCACCGGGGCGGACGCAGGCAGCCTCTACGTCGTCGAGGGCGACGACCCCGATCCGCTGCGGCGCACCCTCCGCTTCAAGCTCACGCAGAACGATTCGGTCGAGTTCGATTGGCGAGAGTTCAGCGTCCCCGTCAGCTCACGCAGCATGTCGGGCTACGTGGCGCTCCACAAGTGCCCGCTCAACATCGCCGACGTCTACGACTTGCCCCCACGTAGCCCATTTGGCTTCGACCCCAGCTTCGACGCGAAGATCGGCTATCGGACCAAGAGCATGCTCTGCGCGCCCTTGCTCTCCCGCGCGGGAGACGTGATCGGCGTGATCCAGCTCATCAACAAGAAACGCGACGTCGAGCGGCGTATCCAGAACGCGGCGGACGCCGAGGACATCGTGGTCCCCTTCGACGAGCGGAGCGAGGAGCTCTTGATGACGCTCGCCTCGCAGGCCGGCATCGCCCTCGAGAACGCCATCCTCTATGCGGAGATCAACCGCATGCTCGAGGGCTTCGTGCGCGCCAGCGTGGAAGCAATCGAGCAACGCGATCCGACGACGAGCGGTCATTCGCGCCGCGTCGCCGACCTGACCGTCGGGTTGGCGCGCGCGGTCGAGCGAGTGGACCACGGGACGTTCGGAAAGGTGACCTGGTCGAAGGATGACCTCCGCGAGCTCGAATACGCGTCGCTCCTCCACGACTTCGGGAAGATCGGGGTTCGCGAGGAGGTGCTGGTGAAGGCGAAGAAGCTCTTTTCGCACCAGCTCGATTCGATCCGGCTGCGGTTCGATTTCGCGATCCGAACGGTCGAGGCCGACGTGCTCCGCCGCAAGCTGCACCTCATCGAGCGCGGAGGAAAGAAGGAGGACCTCGCGGCGCTCGACGACGAGCTCGTCGCGCGCCAGGCCGAGATCGAATCGGCGTTCGCCGCCATCGCCGCCGCGAACGAGCCGACGGTCCTGAAGGGCGGGGACTTCGCGCGTATCGAGGCGATCGCGCGCGAGACCTACACGAGCATCTCGGGCGAGTCGTTTCCGTTCCTGACGCAGGAAGAGGTCAAGAGCCTCTCGGTGACGCGCGGCTCCCTCACGCCTGGCGAGATCGACGAGATCCGCAGCCACGTGGTGCACACCTTCGAGTTCCTCTCCCAGATCCCCTGGGGTAAGCAGTTCCGCCGCGTGGCGCACATTGCAGGAGCGCACCACGAGCGGCTGAACGGCACCGGCTATCCGAATCGTCTCCACGCCGAGGAGATCCCGCTTCAATCGAAGATGATGAGCATCGCCGACATCTTCGACGCGCTCACGGCGTCGGACCGCCCTTACAAGCGGGCTGTCCCGATCGAGAAGGCGCTCGACATCCTCGGCTTCGAGGTGAAAGACCAGCACGTGGACGGCGAGCTGGTTCAGATCTTTATCGGCGCCAGGATCTGGGAGACCGTCGCCCCGCAGCCGCGTTCGACGCGTTTCTCCGCCTGACGGCCCCGGCGCTCGGGTCGGCGAGCGCCGCCCGAGCTCAAGGGGCTTTGCGCTTCAGCTTGACCGTCGCCTCGCGGACGACCTCGCCGGAGCCGGAGGAGGCGCGGAGCGTGCCCGTGAGCTCGGGGGCGCCCGATTGCGGTGCGAGGACCAGGGTGCCACCCATCGCCGGGTCCGAATCGGGCTGGTCGGGGGTGAGCGTCGCCGACAGGAGCTCCCCCGCCGGATCCAACGCGCCGACGAGCTTGCCGGGACCGAGCGCCCCCTCGACCCGGCCGGTCACCGAGCCGTCCTCGGTGACCACGAGCGACACGGTCCCCTTCCCCGACGCGGCTCGGCCGTCGTCCGCCGCCCACGTCTTTTCGGTGACCCCTGGGTCGAGCGAGACCTTGGCCTTTTTGGAATCGAGCTCTCCCGCCCAGCTCCCGACCCATTTGGAATCCGGCGGAGCCGGGCTCGAGGCCGAAGCGGTCGCGCTCGCCGAGCCGCCGAGCGCCGGCGCAGCCGAGCCCGAGGCAGAATGCGGCACCGACGTCTTCTCCTGGTCCGGGCCTTGGTTTGGCCCGCAAGAGATGTGGGCTGCAATCAACAAGGCGGAGATCTTGAGCCGAAGCACCGCGAGCACATTCGCCTCCGCGGCGAAACGAATCAAGCTCTCATTGGCGCTCGGCCGGGCCGTCGGGGCGATCGGCGGCAATCCTCGTGGGCGAGAGCGCGCGGAATTCGGCCCTGAGGCGGAAGCAATTCACACCCTTCGGGGTGTGAATCAGAGAGCAAAATTCCTGAAGCCAATGTCAAGTATTGCTTGACCGTCACTGTCGAAGTGCCTAGTCCTCGCATATTGCGCCGGTCTGGCACCGACGCGAGGAGATCCCATGGCAAGTCCCGACGCATTCACTCAACAAATCATCAAGCTCGTCCGCTCCATGCCGGACGACGCAATCCTCGCCCTCGTGAAGAACCAGCTCGGCCTCGACGGCGGCAAGGGCCTCGTCTCGGTCGCTGCGGTCGCGCAGGCGCCGAAGCGCCGTGGTCGCCCGCCGAAGGCGGCCAAGGCGGCGAAGCCCGTCAAGGCGGCGAAGCCCGCGCCCGCGCCGAAGCCGGCCGCTGCTCCGGCCGCGCCCGCGCCGAAGCCGGCTGCCCCCGCCAAGAAGGCGGCTCCCGCGAAGGCCGCCAAGAAGGCGGCCCCCGCGAAGGCGCCCGCCAAGGCGGCCGCCGGCCGTGGTCGTCCCGCCCGCGGCGGCGACCGCACGGAGCTCTTGAATCTGGTCGAGCGCGCCATCAAGGGCGGCAGCGGCATGGCCGCGAGCGACGTGGCGAAGGCTGCCGGCATCCCCCAATCGCGCGCGACTGCGGCGATCAAGGAGCTCAAGCTCGCCAAGCGCATCTTCCAGGGCGGCGACCGTCGGTTCGCTCGTTATGCCGGCGACGCGCGCACGGCGCAGCAGGCCAGCGAGAACGCCCGCAAGACGGCGGCCGGCCCGATCCTCAAGGGCAAGAAGCGGAAGTAACGTCTTCTCGAACCGGCGACGTCCCTCGTCGGGGCGGGGGCGTCGCTGCCGTTTTCACCCCCCAACCCCCCTCATGTGAGGGGGGCGAAGGGGGCGAAATGGCATGGCCGACGCTGGATGAGAAGACTGCCGGCTTGCTGCCTCGGCGCGGTCAGGGCGGTGCCCAGGTGAGCCCACCGTCGTCCGTCGCGAGGACGTACCAGGACCGGCGAGGGAATCCCTTCACCTTCGCGTGAATGAGGAGGAGGACGCGGTCTCCCACCGACAAAAGCGAGCTGAGCTCGTAGCCGTCCGGCGTGTTTCCTTCGCCGCCGCCGAAGCGTCGCTCGAGGTTGTACAGCTTTCCGCCGTCCACCGACTCGGACGCATAGAGCGCCCATTTCAGCTTCGTCTTCAGGTTCTGGACGGCGACGACACCCTTGGGGGCGAGGGCAAACGCGATCTGGCGTTCGTGCGGCTCGGGCCACGGCTTGAGGAAGGGCCGATTCTCGGGCGGCGTGCAGACGCCGTCGATCGTGCAGGGGACGAGGCTCGGGAGTCGATCGGTCGGGTTGATAGCCTCCACCACGACGCGCTCCGGGCTGCACGCGATGGGCGTGGCGGCCACGGTGGTCTCGGGGAGCTCGAAGAAGACGAGCTTGTCAGGAGAGATCCCGAGCAGGAACGTTTTGTTCGGCGGCTGCACGACTCGACGGAAGGACCAGGCGCCGCTCTCGCATTCGGGGCCCTGCGAGAGATCGTCGAGCAGGGCTTTGGTCACGCCGACCCGCTCGATCTGCTTCGGCTCGGCGAGCTTCTCTCCGGATTTCGGCCAAGGCCGGATCCAAAGCTTGTTCTTGTTCACCGTGAGCAGCTGGGGCGCTCGGCCATAAGGCGCCATGACAGGCTCCTCGCCGCGAGGCAGCTCAACCGGGGGCGGGAGCGGCTCGCCGGGGCCCGCGCTGTAGGCCAGGGCGTACATCTTCGGGCGGAGCTCCACGACGACCGAGGCGCTCGTGGGGCCGAGCACCGCCGCCATTCCGGTCCCTCGACCGATGAGCGGCGTGGCGGCCCCTTTCGGATCCGGAGCCAGGAGGTCCGCAGGCGCGGAGATCTTCTGGTTCGGAGCGGCGAAGAAGAAGGTGAGCGTATCGATCGGCGGGAGCTGGCCCTTGGGCGGCGTGGTCTTCGGGATCATCCGCCGCGCGGTCGTGAGCACCGCGGTGCCGTCCGCGCCGACGGACCAGGTCAGGAGTGGTCGATCGCTCTTCGTGCAGCTCGCGACGAAGCTGCGACCGCCGTCTTTCGTCGTGAGCAGACAGGCGTCACCGTCGACGTCGCCGGCGAGCACCGCCGTGTCCTTGTCGGTGAACTGTCGTGTCCACCGCATCGCGGTCGAGAGCTCCACCGTCCCGACGTCGAGCGCGCGCCCGCCGCCGATCTCGGTGCCGATCTCCTGCTGCGTCGTGACGCGCGGCGGAGGCGGCACCCCGATCGGATCCTCCTGTGGCTTCTCCTGGCCGCACTTCTTGCAGCTGACGAGGCTTAGGAGGGCTAGAAAAGTCGCTCTCGACCTGAGGCTCATTCGACGGGCTCGGGGTCCGCACAGCACCGGAACCCCGTCGAATAATCATGATAGTCGAAGTCGTGCGCGGTCGTCTGGTAGCTGCAGCCGTCGCCGTTCTTGGACGTGTCCATGTAGTAGCCACCCCGGAAGGTGCCGTCCGCGTCGGCCACCCACTCGTGAAGGTTGCCGACCATGTCGAAGAGGCCCTCCGACGTGACGCAGCCCTCCCGCGCGCCCGTCTTCTCGAGCCCGCCCTCGAGCTGGTTGATGGTCGGGAGGTTCATTCCATCCATCCAGACGCGGTCGCTGCGGACGCCGGCGAGGCGCGACGCCTCGATCACCGGGTGTCGCTCGCGAATGTCGTCGTTGCAGACCTTGGCGGTGCGCTCGTTGCCATAGGGAAACTGGAGACCCTTCGGTCCACGACACCCGCGCTCCCACTCGTTCGCCGTACAGAGGCGCTTGCCGGCGGCGCGGCAAGCCGACTCCGCCTGGCGCCCGCTGATGTAGCCCTGCGGGACTGCGCTCGGCTCCGACACGGCCCGGAAACCAAACGCCCCGTCCACCGACTCGAACGGCGTCAGGCCCATCAGCTTCTTGGTGATCGGCGGCCGGAGCCCGCCTCCGGGCTCCGACAGCGCCCCGGGCGGAACGGTCGCCGTAGGAACGAGAGAAACAAGGTGTGCCTCCCACCGGTCGATGCAGACCCGATCGGCGACGAGCGCCATCCCCTCGGGGCAGCGGACACCGGAAGCGGGCACGAACAGCGCGGCCGGCCCGGCGGCTTCGACGAGCGGAGCCAGGCTGGTCGCGACGGTCGCGTCGGGCTCCGTCACGCGGATGATCGGACGCGCCGCGAGCGTAGGAGCGGTACGCGCCGTGCCAGGCGCAGCCGGCGCGCTGGCGACGTGGGGGGCGCATCCGCCGATGGTCAACACTGCACCAACCAGCGCCGCACCGTGGAAGAGGGATGAGCTCCTCACGGGCGACGGGAGTTTTCTCCGGCAAACGCCCATCCGGCAAGCCTTTTCGGACTGGCCTTACCGCATCTTGTCGGAGGTGGTAGGAGACCGAGCAGGGGCACCCGCCCCTCTCCTTGTTTCCTTCCGCTGTCCCTCGCCACTCGAACCGAGCCCGCCCCTCGGCCGGAAATGAAGAAGAGATCGAAAAACGTCCTGCCAAGTGCCTGTCTTGGCTCGTCTTTTAGCGCATCGATTTTTCTCCTTGCCGGTCTTGCAAGCCGCTGGTAGTACGCGCGCTCCGTTTTCTCGCGCGCCCGTAACGGCGCTCCGAGAGCAGCTTGCCTGACCGGCCGCTGCGGGAGCCACCGAAAGGTGGGGCCCCGGTGACGCGGTCAGGACCATCCACCCCACGGTGGCGGGCTGCAACCTCGAAGCGTACGACGAGCCCGCCTGGAGCCGTGCTCGAGGTGACCACGTTGGTCGCCCGGGCTCCCGCCTCTTCGCAGGCGGGTCATGAAGGAGCAATGTCGATGCAGAGCAAGGCAAGTGCGATGTTTTCGCGGATCGCTCCGCGAAAGGCGCGCATGATCATCAACTTCGTCCGCGGAAAGAGCGCGGCCGAGGCGATCCAGATGCTCCAGTTCACGCCGAAGGCTGGCGCGCCCGTCGTCAAGAAGCTCCTCGAGAGCGCGGTCGCGAACGCGCTCCGCGCCGGCGCCGACGTCGACCGCCTGTTCGTTTCGAAGGCCACGGTCGACAAGGCGCCCAACCGCTTCATGCGCCGCTGGCGCCCGCGCGCAATGGGCCGGGCCACGCGCGTGACCAAGGGCGTCAGCCACATCCACATCGAGCTGGATCAGAAGGGCTAGGTAGAGGCTTCTCATGGGACAGAAAACCCACCCGCAAGGCTTCCGCGTCGGCGTCATCAAGACGTGGAGCAGCAAGTGGTACGAGGACGGCGCGGCCTACACGAAGTGGCTGCACCAGGACCTTCGGATCAAGCGCGCGATCAAGCAGTACCTCTACAACGCCAACATCGCCGGCGTGGAGATCGAGCGCGCGGCCAACCGCGCCAAGGTCATCGTCTACACGGCGCGCCCCGGCATGGTCATCGGCAAGGGCGGCAAGGGCATCGAGATCCTGAAGAGCGGCAACCTGTCGACCGCTCAGAAGGGTGAGCCCCTCTTCCCCGGCGTCGCGAAGTTCACCGACAACGAGGTCTTCATCGACGTCCAGGAGGTGCGCAAGGCCGAGACGAACGCCCAGCTCGTGGCCGAGAACATCGCCACGCAGCTCGAGCGCCGCATCGCGTTCCGCCGCGCCATGAAGAAGGCCGTCTCCACGGCCATGAAGTTCGGCGCCAAGGGCATCCGTGTCCGCTGCGCCGGCCGCCTCGGCGGCAGCGAGATGAGCCGCGTGGAGAGCTACCGCGAGGGTCGCGTCCCGCTGCACACGCTCCGCGCCGACATCGAGTTCGGCCTCGCCGAAGCCCGCACGAAGGTCGGTCAGATCGGCGTCAAGGTCTGGATTTTCAAGGGCGAAGTCTTGCAGCGCAAGCCCCGCCGCATCTGAAGGACGAAGGCCAATGCTTTCCCCCAAGCGCACGAAATACCGAAAGATGCAGAAGGGCCGCAACCGCGGCCTCGCGAACTCCGGCTCGGACGTCTCGTTCGGCGACTTCGCGCTCCAGTCGCTCGAGCCCGCGCGTGTCACGGCACGCCAGATCGAGGCCGCTCGTATGGCGGTCCAGCGCCACTGCAAGCGCGCCGGCAAGCTCTTCATCCGCATCTTCCCGGACAAGTCGATCAGCAAGAAGCCGCTCGAGGTCCGCATGGGTGGCGGAAAAGGCAACCCGGAGGAGTGGGCCGCGGTCGTGAAGCCGGGGCGCGTCCTCTACGAAATCTCCGGCGTCCCGGAGGAGATGGCGAAGGAGGCTTTCCGCCTCGCCTCGCACAAGCTCCCGATGGCCTGCCGCTTCCTCGCTCGTGACCACTGATTCGGAGCAGAACCGTGAAAGCGAAAGAGCTGCGAGACCGCACTGATGAAGCTCTGAAAGAGCTGGAGAAGACGCTCCAAGCGGACATCTTCCAGGCTCGGTTCAAGAACTTCACGAACCGACTCAACGACACGGCGAGCATCATCCGCACCCGCCGCGACCTCGCGCGCGTGAAGACGATTTTGACGCAGCGTGCGCGCGCCGCCGCCGAAGGGAAGTGAGCGTCATGGCCGAGAGAAAGACAATCAAGTCCAAGCCCCCGGCAGCGCCGAAGGCGGAGTCGAAGAAGAAGCCTGCTGCGGCTGCAGCGCCGGTCGCGCCCGTCTCGGTGGCGGAGCCCGTGCCGACGGAGGCCCGCCGCGAGGCGCACGGCTTCCGCCGCAAGATCATCGGCACCGTCGTCTCCAACAAGATGGCCAAGACCGTCGTGGTCGAGGTCATCCGCAAGGCGATGCACCCGGTTTACAAGAAGTACGTTCGCGTGCGGAACAAGTACAAGGCGCACGACGAGCTCAACCAATTCAAGGCGGGCGACCGCGTCGAGATCATGGAGCACCGCCCGATCTCGCGCCAGAAGCGCTGGACGGTCACGCGCCTCATCTCTCGCCCCGTGGAGGCATGAGCCATGATTCAGGTCACCACGAACCTCGAGGTTGCAGACAACAGCGGCGCCCGCCGCGTGATGTGCATCAAGGTCCTCGGCGGATCGAAGCGCAAGTACGCCGCCCTCGGCGACGTCATCGTCGTCTCCATCAAGGAAGCCCTCCCCGGCACCAAGGTGAAGAAGGGTGACACCGCGCGCGCCGTCGTCGTCCGCACGACCCGCGAGTACCAGCGCCCGGACGGCAGCTACATCAAGTTCGACACGAACAGCGCTGTCCTCATCAACAAGGACAAAGAGCCCATCGGGACGCGCATCTTCGGGCCAGTCGCCCGCGAGCTCCGCGCGAAGAAGTTCATGAAGATCATCAGCCTCGCGCCGGAGGTGCTCTGATGCAACGCCTCAGGGTCGGAGACCTCGTCCAGGTCATCAGCGGTGCCGAAGACATCAAGGGCAAGCAGGGCACGATCACCAAGCTCCTGAAGGATCAGGACAAGGCGATCGTGGAGGGCTTGAACATGGTGACGAAGCACCAGAAGCCCAACGCCCGCAACCAGCAGGGCGGCAAGATCACCATGGAGGCGCCCATTCACGTCTCCAAGCTCATGCTCGTCGATCCCGAGTCGAAGAAGCCCACCCGGGTGAAGATCGAGGAGCGTGACGGCAAGAAGGTTCGCGTCGCGAAGAGCGGCGCGGTCATCCCGTCGGGCCGCTGAGGAGCGCAGTCATGGCGAAGAAGGAAGACGACAAAAAAGCGGCCTCCAAGCCCAAGGGCGAATCCAAGCCCAAGGCCGGCGGCGGTGACAAGGCCAAGGCGAAGGCCAAGGCGGCGGCCCCCGTCGAGGGTGGCGAAGAGCGGAAGGTGGAACCGCGTGAGGCCGGCTACATGCCGCGCGCACGCGCGCGCTACCAGAAGCAGGCCGCGCCCGCGCTGACCAAGCGCTTCGGCTACAAGAACCCGATGATGGTACCCCGCCTGCAGAAGGTGGTGGTCAACATGGGTCTCGGCGCCGCGGTGCAGAACCCCAAGATCATCGACTCGGCGGTCGAGGAGATGCGCGCCATCACCGGTCAGCAGCCGGTCGTGTGCCGCGCTCGGAAGTCGATCGCGTCTTTCAAGCTCCGCGAGAACCTCCCTATCGGCGTTCGCGTCACGCTGCGCAAGCACCAGATGTGGGAGTTCCTCGATCGCCTCATCTCGTTCGCGCTCCCGCGCGTCCGTGACTTCAAGGGCGTGAGCCCGAAGGGCTTCGATGGTCGGGGTAACTTCACGATGGGTCTGAAGGATCAGATCATCTTCCCCGAGATCGATTACGACAAGATCGACGCGACGAAGGGTATGAACATCTCCTTCGTCACGACGGCGAAAACCGATGAAGAAGGGCGCGCGCTCCTGCAAGAGCTCGGTATGCCCTTCCGGCAGTAGGGTTGGAGAGACTCAAATGGCTCGTGCGAAAGACTTTGCGAAGCTGAATCGTCCGCCGAAGTTCTCCACCCGGCACCGGAACCGTTGCAAGGTGTGCGGCCGTTCGCGGGCGTATTACCGAGATTTCGAGCTCTGCCGTGTTTGCCTCCGCCTGTACTCGCTGCGCGGTGAGCTTCCCGGTGTGATCAAGGCAAGCTGGTGACGCCATGGTGAGTGATCCGATCGCCGACATGCTGAGCCGTATCCGGAACGCGGCGCTTGCGCGCCACGACCGAACGGAGATGCCCGCGAGCAAGATGAAGCTCGCGGTCGCCAAGATCCTCAAGGACGAGGGTTACATCGCGGACGTCCAGGAGACGTCGGGTGAGACCCCGACCAAGAAGACCATCACCATCGTGCTCAAGTACGGTCGCGACCGTCAGAGCGCGATCGACGGCATCAAGCGCGTGTCGCGCCCCGGCCGTCGCGTGTACGTGCGGCACGACCGCATCCCGCGCGTCCTCTCGGGGCTCGGCATCAGCATCCTCTCCACCTCTCGCGGCCTCGTGAGCGACCGCGACGCGCGCCGGCTCAAGCTCGGCGGCGAGCTCCTCTGTGAGGTGTGGTGATGGCTACTGAAGTCATTCGCACCTCTCGTACCGGCAAGCGTCCCGTCGCGCTCCCCAAGGGCGTCACGGCGACCGTGCAGCCCGGGGCGATCGTGGTGAAGGGCCCGAAGGGCGAGCTCAAGCGAGACGTCCTCGGGGACGTGCAGCTCAAGGTCGAAGGCACCAACGTCCTCGTGGCGTCGGGCGCTCCCGGCCGCGACGGCGCGCGCCTCCAGGGCCTCTACCGCGCGCTCATCGCCGCGATGGTGAAGGGCACCTCCGAGGGCTACGTCCGCGAGCTCGAGCTGAGGGGCACCGGTTACCGCGTCGAGGCGAAGGGCCAGACCCTCCACTTCGCGCTCGGCTTCTCGCACCCCGTGGTGTTCGACCTCCCCAAAGGGATCTCTGCGCAGATCCCGGCGGAGTCGAAGGGCACCCAGCTCATCCTGAGCGGCCCCGACAAGGAGCTCATCGGTCAGACTGCGGCCACGATCCGCGGCTTCCGTCCGCCGGAGCCGTACGGCGGCAAGGGCGTTCGCTACAAGGGCGAAGCGGTCCGCGAGAAGGCGGGCAAGGCTGGAAAGGGCGGCAAGAAGTAGCCATGGCCATGCAAATCGTCGGTCGGGAGCGCCGCAAGCTCCGCATTCGCAACAAGGTCTCGGGCACCCCGGAGCGGCCGCGCCTCACGGTGTTCCGCAGCGCCAAGCACATCTACGCCCAGGTCATCGACGACACGACGGGCAAGACGCTCGCGTACGCCTCGACGCTGTCCAAGGACCTGAAGGGCACGCTCGGCGACGACAACAAGACCGACGCAGCCAAGAAGGTTGGCGCGCTCATCGCCAAGGTCTGCAAGGACAAGGGCGTCGAGAAGGTCGTGTTCGACCGCAACGGTTACCTCTACCACGGGCGCATCAGCGCGCTCGCGCAGGCCGCCCGCGAGGCCGGCCTCGAATTCTGATCGGAACCCGACCATGGCAATCGACCAGATCGACGAAGAAAAGCTCAAGGAGCGGGTGATTCACATCAACCGCGTCGCCAAGGTCGTCAAAGGCGGCCGTCGCTTCAGCTTCTCGGCGCTCGTCGTCGTCGGCGACGAAGCGGGGCACGTTGGCGTCGGGCTCGGCAAGGCGAACGAGGTGCCGGAGGCAATCCGCAAGGGCAACGACCAGGCTCGCAAGAACCTGTTCCGCGTCCCGCTGGACGGCGTCACCATCCCCCACGACAGCTTCGGCCACGAAGGCGCGGGGCGCGTGCTCCTCAAGCCGGCCTCTCCTGGAACGGGCGTCATCGCCGGCGGCGCCGTCCGCGCCGTCGTCGAGTCGGCCGGCATCCACGACGTCCTGTCGAAGTCGCTCGGCACCTCCAACAAGCACAACATCGTCCACGCGACGGTGAAGGCGCTGAAGAACCTCAAGAGCCCCGACCAGTTCGCGTCCAAGCGCAACGTGGACGCGACCACCGTCGGGCACATCTCGAAGACGACGCTCGGCGTCGCCAAGCGTCGCGCTTCGCTCGCTCCGCCGGCCCCGCCGGCTGCCCCGGCCAAGGAAGGGGGCGCGTCGTGAAGCCCCTCCTGAAGGTCCGCCAGACCGCCAGCACGATCGGCCAGCAGGAGAAGCACCGCAAGGTCATGAAGGGCCTCGGTCTCCGCGGTCCCGGCTCGGAGGTCGTCGTCGCCAACACGCCCTCCTTCCGCGGCATGGTGAAGAAGGTCATGCACCTCCTCGAGGTGACGGAAGTAGAGAAGAAGTAGCCATGGACATTCTCTCCAAGCTCCAGGCGCCGGAAGGCGCGGTGCGCGCCAAGAAGCGCGTCGGTCGCGGCGTCGGCTCCGGCCACGGCAAGACGGCGACTCGCGGCCAGAAGGGCCAGAAGGCGCGCTCCAAGGGCAACATCAACAAGAAGCACTTCCAAGGCGGCCAGACGCCCATCCAGCGTCGCCTCCCGAAGCGCGGCTTCCGCAACCCGCTCGCCACGCCGGTTTGTGAGGTGAACCTGGGCGACCTCGAGGTCCTCTTCGAGTCCGGCGCCACGGTCGATCTCGCTGCCATGAAGGCGAAGCGGCTGGTGCGCGGGCGCCTCGCGGATCTGGAGAAGGCCCGCGTCCTGGTGAAGGTCCTCGGCGACGGTGAGCTCACCAAGAAGCTCACGGTCTCGGCGCACCGCTTCTCCAAGGGCGCTGCCTCGAAGATCGAAGCGGTCGGCGGAAAGATCGTCGAGCTGCCGCGGGTTGCGCAGAAGTCGGAGAAGGGGACCACGGCGGCCTGACGCCGCCGCGATTCACCCCGATCCAAGGGAAACCATGGCGAGTCTCGCGGGCATCGGCAACTTCTACAAACTGCCGGACCTCCGGCGGCGCGTGTTCTTCACGCTGGGGATGCTCGCGGTCTATCGCGTCGGTTGCTTCGTCACGCTTCCGGGCGTCGACCGCAACCAGATGAAGCAATACGTCGCCGGCTCCGGCGGCCTGCTCGGTTTCTTCAACCTCTTCTCGGGCGGCGCGCTCTCCAACCTCTCGATCTTCGCGCTCGGCATCATGCCGTACATCAGCGCGTCGATCATCATGCAGCTCGGGGGCATGCTCTATGCTCCGCTCAACGAGCTGCGCAAGGAGGGGGAGGCGGGCCGCCGAAAGATCGACCAGTACACGCGCTACGGGACGATCGGCATCTCGCTCTTCCAGTCGTACGGCATCGCCCGGATGCTCACGAACATCTCGAGCAACGAAGGCGGTGCCGGCGTGGTGACGAACCCCGACACGGGGTTCTACATCATGACGATGATCACGCTGACCACGGGGACCGCGTTCCTCATGTGGATCGGCGAGCAGATCACGGAGCGAGGCGTGTCCAACGGCACGAGCCTCCTCATCTTCGCCTCCATCATCACCGCCATTCCGTCGAGCATCGGCACCTACCTGCAGGCCAACTCGGGCGATCTTCAGCCGCTCAGCATGGCAGTGTTCGGCGGCGCGGTCGTCATCATGGTGGCGACGGTGGTCTTCTTCGAGAACGGCCGCCGGCAGATCCCGATCGTCTACTCGAGGCGACAGGTCGGCCGCCGCGTGTACGGCGCGCAGAACACCCACCTGCCGCTCAAGGTGAACGTCTCCGGGACCATCCCGCCGATCTTCGCTTCGAGCCTTCTGCAGTTCCCCGCGACGCTGCAGAGCCTGAGCATCCCGGGCCTCGATCACATCATCGGGGTCATCAACCGCGGCGACTGGCTGTTCAACACCCTCTACGCCGCCCTCATCGTCTTCTTCTGCTTCTTCTACACGAACGTCACGTTCCAGGCGGTCGACGTCGCGGAGAACCTCAAGAAGCAGCAGGCGAACATCCCCGGCATTCGCCCGGGCAAGCAGACGGCGGACTACATCTACGCGGTCGTGCAGCGCGTGACCGTCGGCGGCGCCGCCTACGTCGCCGGCATCTGCGTCGCGACGGATCTCGTCGCTGCCTGGCTGCTCCAGCAGCCGATGACCTACTGGGGCACGAGCCTGATGATCGTGTGCGGCGTCGCGCTCGACACCGCCAACCAGATCGAGGCTCACCTCATCACCCGTAACTACGAGGGCCTCACCGGCCCCGGCGCTGGCCGCGTGCGCGGGCGTCGCTTCACGGAAGCGGGCTAACCATGATTGTCATTCTCGTCGGACCGCCCGGCTCGGGCAAGGGAACCCAGGCGACGAACATCTGCGAGACGTTCGGTATCCCGCAGGTCTCCACGGGCGACATGCTGCGTGCTGCCAAGAAGGCCGGCACGCTCGACCCCAAGTTCCTCGCCATCATGGACTCGGGCGGGCTCGTCCCCGACGAGGCCATCCTCGGCCTGATCGAGAGGCGCTTCGAAGACGCCGACACGAAAAACGGCGTCCTCCTGGACGGCTTTCCGCGCACGGTCCCCCAGGCCGAAGGGCTCGAGGCGCTCCTGTCGAAGCGGAACCTGAAGGTGGACGCGGTCCTTCAGCTCGACGTCCCGCGTGACCAGCTGGAGGAGCGCCTGGTGCTCCGCCGCATGGACAAGCGAACAGGCAAGATCTACCACCTCTCCTCGTACCCGCCCCCGCCCGACGCCGACCTCGAGCACCGCGCGGATGATCAGCCTGCGACGGTCAAGCGCCGGCTCGACGCGTACGAGGCCCAGACGGCGGCGCTCCTCCCCTATTACGAGGCGAGGGGCGTGCTCAAAAGGGTGGACGGCGTGGGCAAACCGGAGGAGATCACCGCGCGCATCGCGGCGGCCCTTCCGGCCCCGAAGCAATGAACAGAAGGAACCATTCGTGAAGGGGAAGAAGAAGAGCGTAGGACCCAAAGAGCCGAAAGCGGACAAGCTCGAGTTCGACGGCGTCGTGAAAGAAGCGCTGCCGAACGCCATGTTCCGAGTCGGGGCAGACAACGGCCTCGACGTGCTGGCCACCATCAGCGGCCGCATGCGGCAGTACTACATCAAGATCCTCCCCGGAGACCGCGTGACCGTCGAGGTCTCCCCGTACGATCCGAGCCGCGGCCGGATCACGTACCGACACAAGTAGTTTTCAAGGGTGGGCGGGGCCCCAACCCCACCACCGACGAAGCAAAGCCTGCGAATTTCGAACCGAGAGATAGAGCGATGAAGGTCCGTCCCAGCGTCAAGAAGATCTGCGACAAGTGCAAGGTGGTCCGCCGCAAGGGTGTGGTGCGGATCATTTGCCAGAAGAACCCGCGCCACAAGCAGCGGCAGGGCAACTGAGAGGCTGAGGGAGCACGCACATGGCACGCATCGCTGGAGTCGATCTTCCCCGCCGCAAGCACCTCGCCTACGCGCTGCCGTACCTCTACGGCATCGGTCCGAAGACCGCGCGCGACATCTGCGACAAGACGGGCATCCCGCGTAACAAGCGCGTGGAGGAGCTCTCGGACGCGGACGTCAAGGCCATCCGCGATCTGCTCGACGCCGAGTACAAGGTCGAGGGCGACCTGCGCCGCGAGGTGCAGATGAACATCAAGCGTCTGATGGACCTCGGTTGCTACCGCGGCCTCCGTCACCGCAAGGGTCTGCCGGTTCGCGGCCAGCGGACGCACACGAACTCGCGCACGCGCAAGGGCCCCCGCAAGGGCATGGTCGCGCGTCGTCCCACGCCCGTGAAGAAGTGATCGCGAACGGTAGCTGAGAGAACGACATGGCAACGCCGAAGACCACGAAGACCAAGCAGAAGAAGAAGGTAAAGAAGAATGTCGCCGCGGGCATCGCGCACATTCAGTCGACCTTCAACAACACCGTCGTCACGATCACCGACATCAACGGCAACACGATCGGCTGGTCGAGCGCCGGCGCCCGCGGCTTCAAGGGCTCGCGCAAGTCGACGCCGTTCGCCGCGCAGCTCGCTGCGGAAGAGGCGGCTCGCAAGGCGCAGGAGCACGGCATGCGCTCCGTCGCCGTCTTCGTGAAGGGCCCGGGCGCAGGCCGCGAAAGCGCGCTCCGCGCGTTGCAGACGGCTGGCTTCAAGGTCACGCTCATCCGCGACGTGACGCCCATCCCGCACAACGGCTGCAGGCCTCCGAAGCGCCGCCGCGTGTAACGCCCCCTCAAGCTACGCCGCGTCCGATCGAGTCAAAAGGAAACTGAAGTCATGGCACGTTACGTTGGTCCCGTTTGCAAGCTCTGCCGCCGTGAGGGGATGAAGCTCTACCTCAAGGGTGAGCGCTGCTACACCGAGAAGTGCGCCCAGACGCGGCGTCCGTACCCGCCGGGCCAGCACGGCCAGGGTCGCGTGAAGCTGAGCGAGTACGCGGTGCGCCTCCGCGAGAAGCAGAAGGTCCGCCGCATCTACGGCGTTCTCGAGCGCCAGTTCCAGGGCTATTACCAGGAAGGCAGCCGCAGCAAGGGCCGCACCGGCGAAGAGATGCTCTCGCTCCTCGAGCGGCGCCTCGACAACGTCCTCTACCGCTCCGGCTTCGCGGCCTCGCGCGCCGAGGCGCGCCAGGTCGTCCGTCACGGCCACATCCGCATCAACGGCAAGCGCGTCGACATCCCGAGCTACGTCTGCAAGGTCGGCGAGAAGATCGAGCTGACCGACAACGCGAAGAAGTTCGGGAAGGTCATCGCGTCCGTCGCCGGCGCCGAGAAGCGCAACCCGGCGAGCTGGATGGAGATCGACAAGGGCGCATTCTCGATCAGCATCAAGGGCCCGCCCCCGCGCGAGGACCTGAACGAGCCCGAGATTCGGGAGCAGCTGATCGTGGAGTACTACTCCCGCTGATGATGCGGCCGATCTCGCGGCTGCATCGGTTGATGCGTCGGTCGGCCTCCTCGGAATACTGTCAGTATTCCTCCGGGGGCCTCCCTAGCCTCAACCGATTCGCTCGCGAGCTCGGCCACATCATGAGGTTCTGAAAGCAAGAGAAGCAGCAGATCGGCAGTGGCGGTGGGGAGTCCCGAGTGCGGGGCTCTTCACGGGACCGAGCCGATGACCCCGACCGAAGAGAGGAAACGACATGTCGACCGCATCTCCCAGCACCGCGATGATTTCCCGCAACTGGCGCGACCTCATCCGCCCGAAGGGCATCAGCCTCGATCCGGAAGGGGCCAACGAGTTCTACGGCAAGTTCGTCTGCGAGCCGCTCGAGCGCGGCTTCGGCATCACGATCGGCAACTCGCTCCGCCGCGTGCTCCTCTCGTCCTTGCAGGGCGCGGCGATCACGGCCGTCCGCATCGAGGGCGCGCTTCACGAGTTCACCACCGTCCCCGACGTGGTGGAGGACGTGAGCGACATCATCCTCAACCTGAAAGAGGTGGTGTTCAAGGCGGCTCAGGCGAAGACGTACACCGTCCGCGTCGATAAGGAAGGCCCTGGCCCGGTCTACGCGAAGGACATCCAGCTGGTCGAAGGCCTCGAGGTGCTCAACCCCGATCACCTCATCGCCATCCTCGACAAGAAGGGCCCGCTCTCGATGGAGCTCACGGTCAACGTGGGCCGCGGCTACGTCCCGGCGGAGCGCAACAAGACGCCGACGATGCCGATCGGCACCATTCCCTGCGACGCGCTCTTCTCGCCGATCCGCAAGGTCAACTACATCATCCAGAACGCCCGCGTCGGGCAGGTGACGGACTACGACAAGCTCACGCTCGAGGTCTGGACGAACGGCTCGGTCAAGCCGGCCGACGCCGTCGCGTTCGCCGCGAAGATCCTGAAGGAGCAGCTCTCCATCTGGATCAACTTCGAGGAGACCGAAGAGACGAGCTACCAGTCCGCCGGCGGCGACGAGGAGCCGTTGAACGAGAACCTCTTCCGCTCGGTCGAGGAGCTCGAGCTCAGCGTGCGCTCGGCGAACTGCCTGCAGAACGCCAACATCACCCTCATCGGTGAGCTCGTTCAGAAGACCGAGCAAGACATGCTGAAGACGAAGAACTTCGGCCGCAAGTCGCTCAAGGAGATCAAAGAGATCCTCGCGACCATGGGCCTCTCGCTCGGCATGAAGATCGACAACTGGCCGCAGCTCCTCGAGCGCTGGAAGGCCCAGCAAGCGCAAGCCTGACCGGCTTTCTCCCTACGTTTTTCTAGGACTTCGTCATGCGTCACAAGAACTCAGGCAGGCAATTCAGCAGGGACACCTCGAGCCGTCGCGCGATGCTGCGCAACCTCGCGGCGAACCTCATCACCCACGAGCGCATCGAGACGACGGACGCCAAGGCGAAGGAGCTTCGCCGTGTGGCCGAGCGCCTCATCACCAAGGCGCGTCGCATCGGCAAGGTCGCCTACACGCCGCAGGACGCGCTCGACGCGGCCGGCAAGGCGCAGCGGCTCCACGTCTCTCGGCTCATCTCGTCCTACGTCCCGCGCTTCGGCGTGAAGGCGGACGGCACGAAGGTCGATCTCGTCGAGAAGGTGATGGTCGACCTCTCGAAGCGCTTCGCGGAGCGCCCGGGCGGCTACACCCGCATCATCAAGATCGGCCCGCGCCGCGGCGACAACGCGCCGATGTGCATGATCGAGTTCGTCGACGCGGCCGCGCCGGTGGACAAGGTCGTCACGAAGGTCGAGGAGACGGAAGAAGTCGCGGCGGCCGCCGCGGGCTGATCCAGTCACGCCGACGAACGCGAAGGGCGCCCCACTCGGGCGCCCTGTTGCGTTTGTGCCGGTTTGGTCTTGCCGGACGCGTGCAGCTGCCATCTTCACGGCCGAGGAGCGCAAGCCCCGGAGGCCGGAGTTGGTGGGGGGGCCCCGCCGCGCGAAGCGCGGTGAGGGGGGAGGTCTGCATCAGACCTCCCGACTAGAAACGCTCTGCGGGTCATCACGAGCAGCCGCGAGCTCCCAGCTGGGCGAGGCGCTCCACGGGCCCGTCTCTCGTCTGGCCCTGCTAGAACCGCCAGCGGAGCTGGAGAGACCCCACGCCGGCGTCGACCTCCGGCACCATCCACGTGGGCTCGAGCTCGGCGCCTTCGGCAATCATGACAGGACCGCCGATGATGCCGGCGAGGCCGAAGAGCATGGTGGTGACGCCCCAGCCGACGAGCGGACCGGGCTCGTAGCCGCAGAGGTCCGCGGCCCAGTGGTCGGCGTCGAAACACTCCGTTCCGGCGCCGTCCGCCAGGGTGAGCAAGAGGCCCGAAGCGACGATGGAGAGGACGCCGAAGCTGGTGACGGCGATGCCGCCGCCGATCATCGCGTTGTCGGGCAACGTCTCGGCGCCGGGGACGTAGACGTCCGTCACGCGGTTGGGGTGCACGAAGACGGCCTGATCACGCGTGAGCACGACCTGGCCGGTCATCGGGTCCACTGCCTCCGCGTGGAGGATGCGCTTGCCGGTCGGGTATTGCAGGGTTTGCCCGTACCCCGCGGGCGGGACGGGCCTTCCGTCCACGTCGATGCGCACGGAGGGCTCACCCGGGATTGGCCGAGGGCCGTACACCGTGATGAAGCCGCGGTCCTGCGCGTAGGCCGCGCTCGAGACGGCAATGGTTGCGAGGCAAGCGGCGAAGAAAAACGCGGCGCGAATGCGCGAAGCATGCCGTCCCGCAGGCGAATCGTCGAGCGCTTTTGTCGCGAGTCGGGCCGAGCCGTCAGGCGAACCGGTACCCGGAGAGCCGGACACCGACGATGCTCCCCGCGAAGTCGGAGAGGCCGCGACCTTCGCCGGCGGCCCCCGCCACGACCATGAGGGGAAGGAGGTGCTCCTCGCGAGGGTGAGCGAGACGAGCCGCCGGTGCGGTCGCCCAGTCGCGCAGCCGGTTGTCTCGCGCGTCGGGCTCGAGGCCGATGGTCTCGGTGAGCCAGCTGTCGAAGCTGATCGACGGGGCGCGCCCGGAGGGACCGAAGCCTCGCATGTTGTGGAAGCTCATCCCGCTGCCGACGATGAGCACGCCCTCGTCGCGCAGGGGCATGAGGGCCCGACCCATCGCGAGGTGCTCGGCCGGATCGAGGCCGCGCTTGAGCGAGAGCTGCGTCGTCGGGATCGTCGCTTCCGGGAAGGCGAGCTTGAGCGGGACGAAGGTCCCATGGTCGAAGCCGCGCGAAGGATCGGAGGCGGTCGCGAAGCCCGCCCCTTCGAGCAGCTGGCGGACGCGCGCCGCGAGGTCGGGCGCGCCGGGCGCCGGCCAGGTGAGCTCATAAGCTTCGCGAGGAAAGCCGTAGTAGTCGAAATAGAGCGGCGGTCGCTCGCTCGTCATGACGGTGGGGACGGGCTCTTCCCAGTGGGCCGAGACCACCAGGACCGATTTCAGGGGAGCAGGGGCCACGCTCGGAAGCGCCCGGAGGTAGGTCGCGAGCGCGTCGAGCTCGGCGGGATCGCCGAACGGCGTGTCCACGAAGGGCCAGGGGCCGCCGCCGTGTGGCACGTAGAGGACGGGCATTCGAGCGCCGGCGCCGGGGTGCGCGCCCTTGCCGGCCGGCTCGTCGGCTGCACACGCGGGGAGGGAGGCGGCTGCCGCCGTGCCGAGCGCTGCCGCGAGGCCCTGCCGGCGCGTGATGTTGAGCGAGTCGTGTTCGTCGGCCACGTTCGAATGGTGCAAGCTCCGAGGCCGTCGCGGTAGGCCTCGGACGAGGAACGTGCCGTTGCAGGATCGATCCCGTGATGGCGGGAGCGGAGTCGGAGAGGGAAATGTGCCTCGGCCGCGCGCGGAGGCTAATCTGAGGGCATGTCTTTCTTCGTACGGACCCCGCTCGCCCTCGTCTGTCTGGCTTGCGTCACGCTCTCGGCCGCTTGCGGCGGGAGCGTCATCTTCACCGAGGACGGCGGGGAGGGCGGCCAGGGCGGCCAGGGCGGCAACACGACCTCCACGGTGGTCACGTCCACGACGAGCACGACCAAGTCGAGCTCGGTGGTGACGAGCACGACGGTCGGTCCCACCACGACCAGCGTCACCACCGGACCGGGCGGCTGCGACACCGGCGAGCAGGCGACGATCGACTCGATCGAATGTCAGGACTGTCAGGCTTGCACCTTCGCGCCGGGGGGACTGTGCGAGGACGAGCTCCTCACCTGCCAGGGCGGGACTTGTTACAGCTACATCGACTGCATCTCCAACTGCGGCGGGCCGGACTGTGAAGAGCAGTGTCAGATGATGTACCCCGACGGAGCAGCGCAATACCAGGCGCTCTTCCAGTGCGTCGTCTGCGTCGACTGCTTCAACAACTGCGAGGGCTTCAACTACTGCTTCTTCAAGTGAGCGCGCAAAGCGTCTCTCGCGGCTCGAGCCCGGAACCGCGCCGCTGCCCTGGTGTCGAAGCAGCATGCGCAGCGGATTCGCGCTCGTCTCGGTGTGCCTGGCGGGCTGCCTCGTCCACCGCCTCCCGTCTCCGGATCGCTCGACGCCGGCCGAGCCGGAGCCGGCCGAGGTAGGCGAGACGACGCCCCGCGAGGCGTCGCGAGTCAGGCCCGTGCCCTTCGTGGAGGGCACCGAAGAGCACGCGCAGGCGCAGCCGGAGGCCGCTCCACCTCGGCCCGAGCAGCGAGCTCCGGTCTGCGTGGGCAAGTCTCCTCCGCCGTCACCGCCGACGAGCAGCTGCTGCTACATGGGGCAAGACAGCTGGCTACGCATCCTCGCCCCGGGCCGGGAGCGCGTTCGGGCGTGTCTCGACGAGGCGGCTGGACGCGGCACGCCGCAGCGCGGGAGGCTCGTCCTGCACATCGAGGGCGATCGGGCGGGCTCCGTCGCGAGGGTCTGCGACAGCGTGGACGACGACGTGGTCGACGACACTTTTCTGCGGTGCGTCTTCGACGGCTTTCGCGAGGTCGCGCTGCCGGAGGCCACGGACATCTGTCCTCCGGTGCGCCTCACGTTCCCCCTGACGCTTGCCCCTCGGGAGTAGGTGGGGGCGGCGCCGCGGGCGGCTTCTTCCTTCGAAAGAGCGCGAGGGAGGCGACGAGCGCGAGGAGGGCCGCGGTTCCGGCCGCGATCCCTCCGAGCGCGGCCCGCTTGGGCCAGGTCGGCTGCTGCTTCACGATCTCCTGCTCGAAGGTCGCCGCGAGCTCGCGCGCGCCTGCGTGATCGGGGTCGAGCTCGAGCGCCAGCTGGACGAGAGATCGATCGGGCCGACCTTCGGCGAGGAGGGCCTTGGCCTCCGTGAAGGCGATCTCGGCGTCGATCTTCTTCGCGTCGGGGCCTGCGGGATCGAGCCGCTTCGCCTTGCGAAGCATCGCGAGCCTGTCGTCGACCTTGTCGAACCCGATGGTCTTGCCGACCTCGAAATAAGAGGGCGCCATCTTCGCGCGCTCGTCGAACAACGGATCGCGCGCGAGCACCTTGTCGAAGGCCACGACGGCGTCTGCGTGTTTGCCGGCCTTGGCCGCCGTCATGCCGGCGACCGCGAGGTCCGAGAGCTCGGCCACGCGTGAGCGGTCGTAGAGGAAGAAGATGCGCTTGGCCAGCACGTCCCACGGGACGCTCTTGTCCGGCTTGTCCCCGGTGAGATCTTGGTAGGTGTCGCGCAGCTGCCAGCGCGCCGGCTCGCCGATCCCCGTGATCGCTTGCCGCGCGGCGAGTCGGACCTTCTTGCGCTCGTGGTTGGCGAAGCTGAGGCAGACACCGACCGCGTCCACGTCCCGCAGGTAGCCGAACGCGCGGAGGACGTCGGCGAGCACGTCGGGATCGGTCGTGCCCACCGCTTCGCCCGGGATCGCGCGGCCGAGCCTGTCGAGCTCGAGCTCCGCGAAGCGCTGGACGACCACGGCGTCGTGTTTCTTCGCCTCGAGGAGGGCCGGCACGGCCTTGTCCTTCAGCTTCGCGACGGCACGTGAGATGTCGAGCCGCAGCATCTCGCCGAAGCTCGCGCGGAGCTGGATGATCTGCCTCACGGCGGGGGTCGTGCCGATGTTGGTGAGCATACGCACCATCCCGAGCAGCTCGACCACGTCACGCCAGGCTTGTTCCTTCGGCTGCGGCTTGGCGAGCATGAACTCGAGCCAGTCGTCTTCGGCCGCGTCGTCGTCTTTGTTGGACTTCTTCGCGTCGCGAGCCGCCTTCCGGGCGGCCTCGAGGACACGTGGCGCGCGGTCGCGGTCGAGCGACTCGCGCATCGCCTCGATCCTTGCGCCGATGGCGCCCACCATCTTGGCGTCGACCGAGCCGAGGTCCTTCCGAGCCGCCTCGCGGATGTCCGCCTTTTCGCTGACGAGCTTGCTGAGGATCCGATCGAGCTCCTTCTGCGCGTCCGCGTCGATGGGCTCCGCCTTGATGGGCGGCAAAGGCGGGAGAGCCGGCAGGTCGGAGTCGGGCGGGAGCGCCGCCGCGGGGGAGGACGAGGCGGAGGGGTCGGCGGAGGAGGAAGATGCGGGGGGAGCGGCGAGGGACGCGGAGGGAGCGAGGAGGAGCAGGAGAAGCGGGACCGTACGGAACGGACTCCGGTGACGGGGAACGCGTCGCCAAGAGGAATCGAGACAAGCTCGAACAGAACGAGGGCGCGCCGGTGCCCGCGGGTGAGAAGATGCCGCCTTGCTGCTCACGAGACTCTCGTCGACCTGTAACGCTCGAGGGAGTGGGCGTCACTCCCAGGATTGCGATTCCTTCCACATGCGGCTTCGTGCTCGGCTGTCTGCACGGTGGCGCTCCGTGCGGGGGCCCGCCCCGGTTCGCCTGCATGCTGCACGATCACGAGTACTTCTGATGGCCCTGGCCTTGGCGCACACGTTCGGTGCCGCGTGTTCTCCAGGCTCCGAGCCGGTCGCATCCAGCGCGAGCGCGACCGTCGAGCGAGCGGGAGAGAGCGCGACCGCGCCGACAGTCGAGGTGTCCGCCGTCCCGTCCGCAGCAAGCTCGACGCCTTCGGAGTCGCTCGCGTCGACGCCACGTCTCGTCGGGCGGTGGCGCTGCACACCGATCGACGTCGGGGTCGGGATCCTCAAGGGGGAGGACTGGGAGATTGGCTCGGGACCCAGCGCGTCCGAAGGTACGATCGTGATTCACCACTACAACGCGAACGCGCCTGGTCAGTGGCGGACGGAGGGTACATGGGCGCTGCGTGGGGACGACCTCGAGATCCTCGATCAGACTGCAGCGCTCAGGCCCGAGCTGGGTGAGCCTGCGCGCCGGACGGTTACCATCCGGTTCCTCGATCGCGACACGATTCGTGCCGATCTCGGTCGCCGCTGCGCTCGGCTTCCTGCCGACTTCCCCCCTGGTCCACCTTCACGAGCGGCGGGCACACTGCCTCCGATGGGGCCGGGCCCGCACACGCTGTTCCCTCGGCCGAAATGAGGAGCGGCCGTTCGCCGTCGGACGGCTAGTCCGTGATCTTGAACTCCGAGAACTCCCCCACGTAGCTGCGCCACCGCACGTCCACCTTCTCGACCCGCGCTGCGCTGGGGCCGCGATTGGCCCAGGCGATGATTTCCTTGAGCTCTTCCTCTTCGCCCTCGACGCACATCTCCACGGCGCCGTCGGGGCGATTGCGCACCCAGCCGGTGAGGCCGAGGCGCTTCGCCTCCCTCTGCGCCGAGGCTCGAAAGAAGACGCCTTGGACGCGCCCACGAACCGTGAGGTGAGCTTGTTTGAGGGCCATCCGCTGCTTGGGTTGGTCGGATGATACCGTCCGAACCGGCCCTCTGAGAAGCGGTGGACGGATCGGGCGGACCGCCGTACCGTCGGTACGTGCCCCCTCGCACGGCCAAGGCAGCGGCTACCCGCGCCAAGCGACAGGCCAAGCCTGCCGCTCGCGCAGCCCCGCGCGCCCCCGCCGTTCGAAAGAACATACCGGAGCCGCCGCAAGAGACGCCCTCCTCCGAGCGCCAGCCGCCGAGCGGCAGGCGCGGCGAGCACCTGCTCCGCCGCAGCGCCGAGCTCGAGGCCAAGGTGGCGGAGCTCGACGCGCTCCTCCAGCGCTCCGAGCGCACCGTCAAGGCGCTACGCGACGTGGGCCTCGCCCTCGGCAGCACCCTGGATCTGGATCAGCTCCTCGAGCTGATCCTGCGCAAGATCGCCGACCTGCTCGAGGCGGATCGGGCGACGCTCTACTTGCTCGACGAGCACCGCCAGCGCCTCCTCTCGCGCATCATCATCGGCGACGAAGCGAAGAGCATCGAGCTGCCGGTCGGGGGCGGCGTGGCCGGTCACGTCGCGAAGTTCGGCCAGACGATCCGGATCAAAGACGCCTACCGCGACCGCCGCTTCTCCCGTCACTGGGACGAGATGACGGGCTATCGCACGCGATCGGTGCTCGCCGCGCCGATGAAGAACCACGTCGGTCGTACGATCGGCGTCATCCAGGTCCTCAACAAACGAGGCGCGCTCCCCGGCGCGGTGGACGAGTTCTCCCAACACGACGAGGAGCTGCTCACGGCGCTCGCGACCCAGGCCGCCGTCTCGATCGACAACTCCCGCCTGTTCCTCTCGGTCATCCAGAAGAACATGCAGCTCGTCGAGACGAAGGAGCAGCTCGAGCACCGCGTCGCGGATCTGAAGCTCCTGTTCGAGCTCGAGAGCTCGATGGCGCGCGCGTCCACGTTCGAGGACCTCGCCCGCGCCATGGTCTCCGAGGCGGCGCGGGCCTGCGGGGCCGGGGCGGGCGCGCTCATGGTGGACGAAGGTGAGGAGGGCGTCTTTCTCTACTTCATCGACGCGTCGCGCGGGCTCGCCTCTGCCGGAGGCGAAGCCGAGGTGCGGCGCATCGGCGTCAAGCGCGGGGAGGGCATCGTCGGCGTCGCGATGCGGACGAACGAGGCCCAGCACCTGCCGCCCGCCGAGTCGAGCGACGGCGGAGCGCCGCCGGTCTCCAACCGCATCGGCTCGCTGCTCGGCCTCCAGGTGCGGAGCGCGATCGCCATGCCCCTCGAGGGCCCGGACGACACGCCCATCGGCGCCCTGGCCCTCTACAACGCGACGCGACCAGGGGGCTTCTCCCAGGACGCGCGCGCCCTGCTCCGGCTCATCTCGGCCAACGCTTCGACGGCCGTTCGGCTCTACCTCGAGCGGCTGGATCGCGAGCGGAGCCACAGGCTCACGTCGATCGGCCGCCTCCTCTCCGGGGTGATGCACGACCTCAAGACGCCGCTCAGCGTCGTCAGCGGCTACGTCCAGCTGATGGCACGCACGGACGACCCGAAGACGCGCGCCGAGCACGCCCAGGCCATCGCCGCCCAGTTCGACGTGATCGCGTCGATGCAGAGAGAGGTGCTCGAGTTCGCCAGGGGCGAGCGGAGCATCCTCATCCGCAAGGTGTACCTGGAGAAGTACTTCGGCGATCTCGAGCGGCAAGTCCTGCGCGAGATCGAGGGGACCAAGATCAAGCTCCAGATGGAGCTCCTGGATCGAGGCTTCGCGCGGTTCGACGAGGTGAAGATCCAGCGCCTGCTCGGGAACCTCATCCGGAACGCGCTGGAGGCGATGGGCGACCGCGGAGGCACGCTCACGCTGCGCGTCGAGCGCGACGGTGACGATCTCGTCATCACCGTCGCGGACACCGGCCGCGGCATACCCAAGGAGATCCAGCACCGGCTCTTCAAGTCGTTCGTCACCAGCGGCAAGGCCGGCGGCACGGGCCTGGGGCTCTCGATCGTCAAGAAGATCGCCATGGAACATCACGGGACTGTCAGTGTCGACTCGTCGCCGCAGGGCGCGACATTTGTCGTTCGCCTTCCCCAGACGGAGCACGAGGGGGTGGTGAGCCGGCGCCTCTCTCAGCCGGTCGCGGCCGAGCCCGCGGACGGCGAGCCCGAGCCCACCCGGCCGCGCCCGCGCCGCAAGCCGATGCGCCGGCCGGAGAACACCGATGGTTGAAGGTCTGCCCAAGCGATGACCAGTCTGCCGAAACTGCCGCTGCTCGAGCCGCGCGCGGACACGCTGGAGAAGTGTGTCTATTGCCCCAAGCTCTGCCGCGCCGCTTGCCCGGTCTCCAACGCGGAGCCCGTCGAGACGCTCACGCCGTGGGGCAAGATGTCGATGGCCTACTTCGCCGCGCGCGGCGACGTGGAGATCGATCCGCTCCACGCCGAGCCCGCCTGGGCGTGCACCGGCTGCCTCGGATGTCGCGAGCGCTGCGACCACAAAAACGAGGTCGCCTCGACGCTCACCATCGCGCGGGGGGAGCTCTACGCGCGCGGCGTCGCCCCGGCGGGCGCGGTGCGTGCACAGGAGATCGCCCTCAGGCGTGAGCCGGAGATCGCCGAGGCCGCCCGCGCGGTCGACGGCGGAGCGGGCCAAGACGCACGCGTCGTCCTCGTGGTCGGGTGTGGCTACTTGCTCCATCACCAGGCGGTCGCGCGCCAGGCGAAGGCGGTCACCGAGAAGCTCCTGGGGCAGCCGGTCCGGGTCGCGACGCGCTGCTGCGGCCTCTCTTCGCTCGAGGCCGGCGACACGGCCTCGTTCCGGAAGCGGGCGCAGTCGATGGCCGACGAGATCGGCTCCGCCGAGGAGGTCGTCGTGGTCGACCCGGGCTGCGCGCGCGCGATGATGACGGACTACCCGGCCGCCGAGGTCACCATCAAGCCCCCGCGCCTGTTGGTGGACGTCGCGCACGACGCGCTCGCGCGGTTCTCGACGCTCGGTGAGGCGCCACCCCGCTACCACGACCCCTGCCGGCTCGGTCGCGGGCTGGGCCGCTATGAACAACCGCGCGCGCTCCTCGAGAAGATCGCGGGCGCTCCGCCGGCCGAGTTCGAGCGCAACCGCGGGAGAGCGGACTGCTCGGGCGGCGGCGGCCTCGTCCCGCTCACGTTCCCCGAAGCATCGCGTGGCGCGGCGTCGGCGAGGACCGCCGAGCACGAGCGGCTCGGGGGTGGGACCGTCGTCACCGCGTGCGCCGCGAGCCTGCGGCGGCTCCAGACGGTCGGGGCGGACGCCGAAGACCTCGTGACGTGGCTCGCCCGCGGTCTCGGCGTCGGGACCGAATGACCTCACGGAGCCCGCGTCGGGGCACGGTCGCGACGAGGCTCCTCGCGAGCTACCTCGTCCTGCTCGTCGCGTTCGGCGCGACGATGGGCCTCGCGGTCCGCGACATGCGCGTCGCCGCCGGGGAGGCGGAGCTGCTCCGATCGAGCCTGGTGCCGCTCCAGCTGCAGATCGGGCAAGCGCTGGCAGAGCAAAACGTGCTCGCGACGCAGCTGAACCACGTGACCGCCGCCAAGAACCCGAGCGACGTCCGCGAATGGATCGAGACGGCGCGGCGCGCGCGTCCGCTCACGTTCGCTGCGGCGCGAAAGATCGCGGAGGGCATCGACGCCACCGATCCCGACGCCGCGAAGCTCCGGAGCGAAGTGACGAAGGAGCTCGGCAGCCTGGAGGGGGAGGTGAAAGGCGACTCTTTCGGCCGCCTCTTCGAGGCGCTGGCGATCGGAGACAAGCCGGCCGCGGATCGCATCCAGGCAGAGCTCGTGAAGCGAGAGGCCGACACCTCGTCACGCCTGCGCGCCATGAAGTCCAAGGTCGAGAGCGCGTCCGAGGTGCTCACCGAGCGGGCGCGCGCCCGCGAGCGGCGCGCCATCCAGCTGCTCATCGGCACGAGCGCGCTCACGCTCCTCGTGGGCCTGGCCCTCTCGCTCTACGCCCGGCGCGTGCTCCGGCCGCTCTCCGCGGTCACCGCACGCGCGGAGGCCGTCGCCGCGGGCGACCTCACGCCGCAGCCGGTCGCCGCGGACTCGAGCGAGATAGGCGAGCTCGCGCGCACGTTCGAGACGATGGTCGGCGCGATCCGCGACGCCCGCGCGGAGATCGTCAAGGCCGAGCGGCTGGCCACGGTCGGAAAGATGGCGGCGCGCATCACACACGAGATCCGCAATCCCCTTTCGGCCATCGGGCTGAACCTGGAGCTGCTCGAGGGCGAGCTGGCCGAAGGCGGCGATCCGAAGGAGCAGCTCGAGCTCGTCTCGGCGATCAAAGGCGAGACCGTGCGCCTCTCGCGCATCTCCGAGCAGTACCTCGGCATGGCGAGGCGCCCGGCGCCCGCGCTCGCGATGGAGTCGGTGGGCGAGATCGTCGAGGAGCTCCTGGCGTTCCTGAAGCCCGAGCTCGACCGGTCGGGGATCGTCGCCGAGGTCGAGGTGGATCCGGACGCGCCGCAGGTGCCCGTCGACGAGGGCTTGTTGCGGCAGGCGTTCTTGAACCTCGTGCGCAACGCGCGCGAGGCGATGCCGGAGGGGGGCCGCGTGACCGCCCGCGTGACGCGTGCGGCCGGCGGCGGAGTCGACGTCGTCATCGAGGACACGGGCACCGGAATCCCGGAGGAGATCCGCGCCACGATCTTCGAGCCGTTCATCACGACCAAAGATCAGGGAACGGGGCTCGGCCTCGCGGTGACGCGGGAGATCGTGGAGGCGCACGGGGGCGACATCGCCTGCGAGGCGCCGAGCGGGAGGGGGACACGCTTCCGGGTGCATCTGCCCGGGTGAGCGCGGCCCCCCCACGCTCTCGCCTCAGTCGATCCAGCTGACGCCGGCCGGCCGCGCGAACGGCTCGCGGTTCGGGACGGCCCGGACGAAGCCGGGGAACCGAACCGTGCGGTGATCCGGATGACGGACCTCGCCGCGGACGAAGATCTTGCGGCCGTTGCTGACGCTTTCGTCATGAATTACGACGACCTCGTCGGCGACGTGAGGGCGGCCCGCGCGGTCGAGCTTGGCCGCCTGCGCGATGCCGATCTCGTGCTGCACCCTCCGAGCGCGTACGGCGATCTCGATGGCCTCGAGGTCGCGGCGCGCGCAGGGCAAGAAGAACCACTCGCCTTGACGCACGACGCGGCCGTCGCGGACGTGCAGGTTGGGCGGCACCTCCGGGGCGCGGAGCGCATCCCGCGCGCCGTTCACCGAAGAGACGCCGAACGGGAGCTCCGCCACGAAGAGGTGAGCCTCGTCCATGCCGCAGAGGAAGTGGCGCTTGCTGCCGGTCGTCCACTGCTCGACGACGCGCTCGGTCTTCGACCACCGGAGGATGCGCACGCCGGGCGGCACCTTGACGTTCCGCGAGAGGCGGACCTCGAAGGCGCGGCGCGGCTCGTCCACGAAGAGCACCAGCTGGCGGCGCCGCGGATCGAGGCCGAGCGCCTCCACGCGGTTCTCGCGAGCGCCCTGGAAGATCTGGAAGCGCTCGGAGGTCGCGCGCGGCGGCCTGACGATGTCGATCTGAACGATGCTGTTCTGTCCACGCCGCACCCCGGCGCCGCCACCGATCGGCTCCATGAGGAGCTCCAGATCGAGGCGCGCTTCCCGGAAGCGGCGCTCCAAAGGAGTACGCGGGTCCATAGTGACCCGAGTGACGGCGGGCCGATTCGAGGCTGACAGCGGCCTCGCGGGGCCGCGCGGCGATCAGTCCGGGATGGGGTGCACGCCGTCCTTCACCCAGTCTTCCATGATCGCGCGGAAGCTCGCGACCGTTCCGAGGCCGGCGAGCACCGAGGCGAGGCCCCACTGCAGGCGGTTCACGAACGTGAAGTCCTGCGGCATCTTCGGGACCTTCGGCAGCTGAGGGATCTCACCCTCCTTGAACATGAGCTTGCGCATCCCGCGGGAGATGTACTGCACCGCCTCGCGCGCGCTCTCCGTGCTGCACACCCACGGCTCCTTCGTCATGATCGGCATCAGGAGCTGCAGCGTGTAGCTGCGGTAGAGGTCCCAGCTCTCGTCCTCCGGGTCGTAGCCGAGCACCTCGACACACGCGCGATCGAACTCGTGCCAGTCCGCGTCCATCGCGGCGCCCATGTAACGTTTCATGCCGCCGACCAGCTCGGGTGGCAGCACCTTGATGCAGCCGAAGTCCAGGAAGCCGACGGTACCGTCATCATAGAAGCGGTAGTTGCCCGGGTGCGGGTCCGCGTAGAGGTGACCGTGTTTGAGCAGCGCGCGGAAGGTGAAGCGCCAGAGCGTCTCGCCGGCCAGGTTCTTCGACTCCTGGCTGCCGGACTTGACGAAGTCTGCGTAGGCGGTGCCGCCGAGCAAGTCCGTCGTGAGCACCCGCTTGGTGGTGAGCGAGTGGTGCACCCGCGGGATGATGACCCTCGGATCGCCTTGGTGGATGCGCCGGAACACGTCCGCCATCTGCGCCTCGCGGCCGTAGTCGAGCTCGTCCCGGAACACCTGGCTGATCTCGTCGAGCGTCTGCTGGCTGTGCAGCTTCTTGGCGATGGGCGAGATCATCCCGTGGAAAAACGAGAGGCTCTTCAGGTCCGCCTCGATGGCCTTGTCGATGCCGGGGTACTGGACCTTCACGGCGACCTTGGCGCCGTCTTTCGTGGTCGCGCGGTGCACCTGCCCGATGCTGGCGGCAGCGAAGGGCTCGTCCTCCCACTCGGCGAAGACCTCGTGGGGGGGCGCGCCGAGCTCCGCCGTGACCACCTTGACCGCGGCCTCCGCGGAGAGCGGCGGCGCCTTGTCCTGCAGCTTCTTGAGCTCCGCCTTGAAGCGCTCCTCGTATCCGGGCGGGGCGAGGCCGTCGACGTAGCTGACCATCTGGCCCACCTTGAGCGGCAGGCCCTTCATCTCGCCCAGGGTCTTGAGGAGGGCTTCGGCCGCCTTCTTGGCGTCCTCCGCCATCTTCTTGCGGGCTTCGTCGGTCGTCTCCTCGGGCTTTCGCATGCCGAGGGCGCGCTTCGCGCCCTCGAGCGCGATGGGCACGCCCTTGGGCGCGAGCGCCGCGAGGCGCGCCAACCGGCCGAGCCGGGAGGTAGGGGGCTTGTCTTTGGGCTTGTCGTCAGCCATCGACCCGCGCGAGCGGGCTGACGTTATAGCACCCCCCTCACCGGAGGTGAGGGGGGCTGGGGGGTGAAAGCACGGGGAGAGAGCCTCCGGGCACGACGACGCCCCGGCCTTGGCTCCGCGTCAGGGCGCCGGCGTGCTCGCGGGGTTGGGACCCGCGGGAGCCTTCTTGTCGACCACGATGAACTGCACGCGGCGGTTCTTCGCGCGGCCGTCTTCCTTCGCGTTGTCCGCGATGGGCTTGTCGGGGCCGTAGCCCTTCGAGACGAGCCGGCCCGCGTCGACGCCGCGCTTGATGAGCGCGTCCTTCACGGCCTTGGCGCGGTCGTCCGAGAGCTTGGAGTTGAGCTGCTTCGAGCCCTTGTTGTCCGTGTGGCCCTGGACCTCGATCTTGAGGATCTCGGGGTGCTCCTTCAGGACCTGGGCGACCGAGTCGAGGAGCGGATCGCTCTCGCGCTTGATTGTCGACTTGCCGAAGTCGAACTGCACCTGCTCGAGGATGACGATCTCCTTGTCGGTGACGCGGACGAGCTTGGGGCAGCCGCGCTTGGACGGATCGGGATCGTCGACGCCCTTTTCCTTCGGGCAGGCGTCGTCCGGGTCGCGGAAGCCGTCGCCGTCCGTGTCGGGCGGGCAGCCGTTCGTCTTCGGGTCGTCCGTCTTGACGCCGGCGATGTCCGGGCAGGCGTCGACGTCGTCGGTCACGCCGTCGCCGTCTTTGTCGCGGAGGGGGCAGCCGTGTTTCTTCGGGTCGTCGCTGGGGACACCCGGCTCGGTCGGGCAGGCGTCGACGTCGTCGAGGATGCCGTCGCCGTCCGCGTCCTTCTCGGGGCAGCCGTTTTTCTTCGGATCGGCGTTGGGCACGCCCGGCACGTCCGGACACGCGTCCTTCTCGTTGAGGATGCCGTCCTTGTCGCGGTCGGGGTCGTTCGCCGGCAGCGGACAGCCGTGTTTCTTCGGATCTTCGCTGGGCACGCCGGGCGTATCCGGGCAGGCGTCCACCTCGTCCGTGATCTTGTCGCCGTCCCGATCGTTCCTGGGCGGCGGGATGTTCGGCGTGTACGCGAAGTTGAAGACGACGCGACCGGCGGGCGTGCCGATTCCGGTCGTGAGCCCGGGGCCGCCGGCCAGGCCGAGCTCGAGCATGTCCGCCCAGGGAGCCAGGCGCCATTTCACGCCGCCGAGGACCTCCGCGTTCGTCGAGCGAGAGTCGGGGTTCTCGATGTTGACACCACCGTAAGTCTCGACTCCGAGCTGGAGCGAGCGCTCCTCCAGGAGGAGCACGCCGACGCCGCCGCCCCAGTTCATCTCGTGCCCGAGCTCGATGATGCCTTGTGTGGAGGCCTTCCGGAAGCTGGGGCCGGCCATCATGCTCCAGATGAACCTGTCCGCGCGGCCGCCCATGAGCAGCTGCGGCTGCCCGCGGACGCTGCCGTCGCTCACGTACGAGTCGTCCGCCCCGGTGGGGACCCAGACGTAGCCGCCGGCCCCGAGCTGGAAGGCGTCGTGGTAGTCGCCGACGAGACGGACGCGCAGGCCGAGCCGGAGATCGCCGACGGCCGCGCCCGAGGGCTGGTTGAACGCGATGCCGCCGGCGTTCGGCGCGTCGCCCTGGCTCAGGACGGCGAAGGGCATGTCCGCGTTGATCGAGAAGCGATCGATGATCGAGAAGTTCAGCCCGATGTGGACGAACATCTGGTCGGAGACGACCGCCCCGAGGTCCTCCTCGTTGCCCTCGCGGACGAGGACGAGCGGCTCGCGCGCGTAGTCGAGCAGGGCCTGCGCGTGGAAGGTGACCTCGCCGGCCGCGTAGGGCGACGGCACGCCGAAGAACCGATCGCCCGCGACCGACGGGTTGAACTTGGGCAGGTCGATCTGCTGGGTCTGGACCTGCTGCGCACCGGCGTCGTTCGTGTGGGCGAGCACGGCAGCGAGCGCCGCGCACATCGACGCGCGGCTCATCCATCGACAAACACTCATAGTCGACCTCATGGGCACCAAAGGGCGCTCTCCCATTCTCGCCTTTCGCCGCCCATGTCAATGCCGGCCCACGCCGGGCTCCCCCACGAAGACGCTGGTCTTCGCGGGGCGCGGCGGCTCCGGCAGCCCCCCAGGGTCGCTACTCCTTGTCGGCGTCGACCTCTTTTTCGAGCTTCGCGAGCTCGTCGGCCATCGAGTCCTTCGTGATTTCCTTCTCGGCTTCCTCTTCGAAGTCTTCTTCGGTGGGGATGTCGTCACCGGCTTCGGCAGTCGCGGCCGAGGCGGTGGGCGTTGCCGAGGCCTTGGCGGCCGAAGCCGCAGGCTTTGCGCTCGTCGCGGCGGCCGGCTTGGCGGAGCCGCTCGTTGCAGGTTTTGCCGGGTCCGCGCCGTCTCCACAGGCGAGCAGCAGGACCGCGGTGAGCGACAGCGCTGTCATGGTCAGAGATCTCATTGCTCACCTCCTTTTTCCTTCAGGTGAGCCATCCGCTTCTCGTGACGGGCGTTCTCCTTCTCGATGAGCGCCTGGATCTTCTTCTTCGCCTCTTCGTTTTTCTCCTCCTCGGCCACTTCGAGGAGGCGGCTCAGGCGCGCCGTCCGGCGGGCGTGTTTCTTGAGCTCGGCTGCGACGAGGGGCTTCTTCACGAGATCGCCCCACTTCTCCTTGATCTTCTCGCGCCGCTCCTTGCGTCGTTCCTGACGCTTCTCGCGGCGCTCTTCCCGGCTTTCTCGCCGCTCTTCGCGGTTCTCCTGCCGGTCTTCGCGGCGCTCTTCGCGCTTCTCTTTCCTGTCTTCGCGGCGCTCTTCGCGCTTCTCTTTGCCGGGCTGGCCGAACGCCGGCGCGCTCACGGCGCAGACAAGCGTCAGGGCGATGGCCCCACGCCAAGAAACCAATCGACTACGCATCGGACCTCCGTCGTTCGAGAGCTCGACACAAAACGAGGCTCAGAAGCAAAAAGCCGAACGCCGGCGCGTGGGTCCGCCGGTCCGAGGCCGCGCCTCCTGCCGCCCGGCAGTCGCAGCCGTCTTCCGTGTCGTCGCCGTCGAGCCCGTCCGCGCCGCCCGCCCCGCCTGCGCCGCCGGCGTCCCCCGATCCGGTCGTGTCTCCTGGCGGAGCGTCTACGACCTGGACGACCACCGCGATCGCCGTGTCGGCCGGGCCACCCTGGTCGGCGAACCAGGCGACACCCTCTTGCACCAGGCCGAAGTGCTCGGTGTAGCTGCCGGTCTTTGTCGGCGCCTTCATCGTGAACTCGAACGTGTGCTCCTCCCCAGGGGCGACCGCGCCCGTCACCGCGGCCGGGCGGTTCGGAGACGTCCAGGTCGCGTCGGCGAAGACGCTCATGCGGTCGCGCGGCTCGGTCGTCCCGAGGAACGTCGAGCCGTCGAGCGGGGACCCGCCCGTGTTCTCGACCGTGACCCGCGCCGTGAACGACTCACCGGCGAGCACGGTCGCGGGCACGTCCACGCTCACGAGCTCGGCCGCGTAGGCGCCCTGGGAGGTGAACGCGACGAGGTCGTCGTACGTGCCCTTGAAGACGTTGAGGTCGACGTTGCCGGCGATGCCCGGGACGCTCCCCGAGGAGGTGTATTGCCAGACCAGGAAGTCGGCCCACTGGTCGGCGATGTTTGCGCAGCCGCAGTCCGGCGGCGGGGCGCTGGGTGGCTGGCACGCGTTGGGATATTGGGCGTGCCAGAGCGGGTAGCTCGCGTAGTCGGCCGACGCGACGTTGTCCTGCCAGAAGTACTTCCCCGTGTAGATGATCGGCTTCTTGCCCGTGGCCGCCTCGACCAAGAGGAGCCACTCTCCGACCGCCTGCGCGACCTGCGCCGGCGGGAGGCCGCCGTCGGTCTCCACGTCGATGACCGCGGGCAGGTCGCCGGGCCCGAGCTGCCCGACCGCGTCGATCATCACCTGGGCCTGCCAGGCCACGTCCTCTCCGGGCTCGAAATATTGGTAGGCGCCCCGGATCATGCCCACGGCCGGGATGGCCGCCCAGTTCTCCTCGAACTTCGGGTCCATGAAGGTGCTGTGGTTCACCCGGGTGATCGCGAACTGGTAGCCCGCGCCCGCGACCGCGGTCCAGTCGATGTCCCCCTGGTAGTAGGAGACGTCCAGGCCGCGCACGACATCCATCGCGCACACGGTCGCCGCGTCCGTCGACTCGCCCAGGTCCTCCTCGGGGGCGCCCGTGCTCGTCGGCTCCTCGACCGCGCAACCGGTGGCGACCAGGGCGAGGCCGAGCCCGAGCCCGAACGAAAAGCTACGCAGCCACATGAGCCCGCGGATGATAGGCGGACCGACCGCGCGGCGGAAAGGGGGCCCGGCTCCGTCTTCCTCGGTATCGCGCGCGTGGGGCCCTGGTATACGGGGGAAATGGACCCGGACGCGTTAACGCTCTTCGCCTCCTCGACGCTGCCGGTGGGCCTGTTGGCCTTCGACGCAGCGGGGCTCTGCGTGCACGCGAACGAACGCTGGAGCGCGCAGTCGCGCATGTCGGCGGAGCGGGCGCGTGGCCGCGGCTGGTTGGACAGCGTTCACGCCGCCGACCGGAGCCGCGTGGAGGCCGTCACGGCGGAGGCCATGGGCGCGGGCGCGGAGATCTCGGTGGAGTACCGCGTGGCGTCCGACGAAGATCCGCCGGCGTGGGTGCTCGCGCAGATCGCGCCGGTTCGGCAGGAGGGCTACGGCGAGATCACCGGCTACGTGGCCGTGACGTTCGACATCACGAGCCGAGCGCGCGCCGACGCGGAGCGGCGGACGCTCGCCCAGCGCGTCGCGCTCGCCGACCGGCTCGCCTCGTTGGGGACGCTCTCTGCCGGGATCGGCCACGAGATCAACAACCCGCTGGCCGCGCTCTTCATGTCGCTCGACCACGTGTCCGCGCGCCTCGAAGCCGTGAAGCTCGAGCTCGGAGTCGCCGCGCCGCGGACGCTCGTCGAGGCGGAGAAGGTGGTGCGGGAGGCGCGCATCGCGGCCGACCGCATCGGCAGGATCGTCCGCAGCGTGATGACCCTGGCGCCGCCGCGGGATCACGACTCCACGCGCGAGTGTCGAGTCCAGGACGCGATCGATCGCGTCCTGGCCATGAGCAGCCACGCCTTCGGCGCGCGAATCAAGCTGGTGCGCGACTTCCGGCCGACGCCGCGGGTCCTCGCCGATCCGATCGGCCTGTCGCAGGTCTTCTTGAACCTGGTCGTGAACGCGGTCGAAGCCATCCAATCCTCGGGCGGCACGGGGACGATCCGCGTCGCCACCTTCCTCGGCGATCAAGGAGAGGTCGTGACCGAGATCGAGGACGACGGCCCCGGCGTGGAGCCCGCGATCGCGAAGCGCATCTTCGATCCGTTTTTCACGACGAAGCCGCCGGGGTACACGGGGCTCGGCCTCGCGGTCAGTCACGAGCTCGTCCGCGGCCTCGGCGGCGCGCTCGAGCTGGTTGCCGCCACCGAGCGAGGCGCGCGGTTCAGGCTGACGCTCCCGGCCGCAGAACTGCCGCACGACCCGGACACGGCCGGCGAAGCGCGTCGGCTCCGCGTGCTCGTCATCGAGGAGGAGTACGGACTGCTCATCGCGCTCAAGCGCGCGTTTGGTGATCGGTTCCTCGTGGCGACGGAGCGCGACGCGCCGACCGCGCTCGCGCGCCTCCGCCGCGGCGAGCGCTTCGACGCCATCCTCGTCGGCGCGATCATGACAGATTTGTCCGTCTCGGAGATCTACGCGGCGATCGCGATGCTCGACCCGGCGCAGGCGCGGCGCGTCGCCTTCTTGACCGGCCTCCCGGTCGGGAGCGAGACCGAGCAGTTCCTCGAGGGGTTCACCGACCGGCTCGTCCCGCTCGCGGCGCGACCCGACGAGCTTCAGCAGGCGATCCGAGAGGCTGCGCGGCGCTGAGCGCGCCGCCTCAGCGCGAGCGACGCCAGCCCGCAGAGCCCCCACCCGAAGAGGAGCTCGGGCCACGGGCGGTCGACGTCGTCGCGCGCGATCGGCGTCGTCCCGGCCGGACAGGCGGACTCGGCGCGCTCCGCGATCGACGCCGTGATGGACGACTCGACCGGGGTCTGGCTCGGCGACGCCACCAGCTTCAGATCTGCCACCAGGGCGGAGCGCGGCAACACCATCTCCAGACGGGTGAGCCACACGTCATCGAAATGCAGTCCTTCGAGCGCGACCGCCACGTCGTCGAGGTCCTCGCAGCCGAGCCGCCGCGCGTCGACGCCGTCGGCGACCACGCCACACGCCGGGGAGTCCCACGGCTCACCCGGCGGGCAAGGGTCCTGCACGAGGCCGCCCTCGTCGGGGAACACGGCCGAGCAGCGCTCGGACTCGCCGTTCTGGACGGCGCGGTCCGCGTAGAGGACGAAAAACGGGTCACGCCTGAAGAAGCCGATCGACGCCGAGGTGGTCAGGAAGCTCGCGCCGCCGTTTTGCGCGAGCGCCGCTCGCCTGAGCGGCTCGTAGCTCGTCGTCCCGTCGGCGAAATCCCACGAGAGCAGGCCACGCTGGAGCGCGACCTCTTGCAGGCCTTCGACGCGGTAACGTCCCTCTCCGATGATCGAGAGCACGATGGGCGTCTCTTCGGGCGCGCCGACGGAGACCATCCGGAGCGGCAAGACGTCTCCCCCGCCGATGACGCGGACGGGCGTCATCTGCGCGACGCCTTGCCCGGGCAGGAGGCGGAGCGCGATGAAATCGAAGCCCTCGGCGGCGTAGGCGTCGATCACGGCCGCGGCGCTCGCGTCGATGCCGTAGCCGTGGGAGAGCAGCCACTCGCCGAGCGCGCCCGGCACGGAGCTCGAGAGCGTGACGGTTTCGTAAGGCCCCACCGTGCCTTGGTGAACGATCTCGACGGGCTCGGGCTCGCCCTCGCCGGCGCCCTCGTCGAGCGCGCCGAGGCTGAACGTGGTGTTGCACCCGAAGCTCGAGCCGCCGCAGTCGACCGCGGGCGGCAGGACACGCACGCCCGAGAGGGCGTCGAGCGTCTCGAAGAAGGCGGCCCGGGAGACCTCGACGCGTGCGCCCTGCTTCACGGGCAGCACCCAGGCGAACTCGGCCGGGTCGCCGGTGTATCGGATCTGGTCCCAGAGGACGGTCCGCCCCGGCGCCACGCTGACGACCATGTGATGGCCGGCCACGGCAGCGGGCACCCCTTGAGGCGCGAAGAACCCCCCGCACGCCTCGGCCGGCGCCGGCTCGAGCAGCGCGCCGACCGCGACGCAGGGAGCGAGGACCCAGCGACCCCGGCTCACGCGAGTCGACCTCTCCCCCCTCGACGCGGTCGAGGGGGGCTGGGGGGGTGAGCCCACGGCGCTGCCGCTGTCGAAAGCCACGGAGTCGACTGCTTCTCCAATCGGTTCGTGTCCGGCATGGTCTAGAACTGTGCCTCGAAGGTGATTCCGGTCCGTCCGGCCACCGGGCCAGGCTGGTGGACGAGGATGGGCTCCGGCTCGTTGGCCGAGATGAGGAAGCTCGGCCGCGTCAGCGGAAACGCGAGCCCGGCGTGGGGGACCAAGGAGAGCGGCGGCGTGATGCCGATCCCCAGGCGGAGATCGAGCTGCGGTGCCAGCCAGAGGCCCGAGGCGCGCTCGGGGATGAACACGCCGAACGTCTCGCCCGAGATCTGCCCCACCTCGACGCCCACACAGGCCGAGAAGTCGACGCCCGGCATCGGGCGCGGCCAGGCGGGCGCGACGAACGGCGCGAGCACGCGACAGCCGCGCAGGAGGCCCACGAGGCGGAGGAAGCTCGCCCCCGCGTCGGGCCGGTTCTCGACGATGCGGTTCGCGCCGTAGCCACCCTCGAAGCCTGCTTCGATCGTCCACGCTTCGATCCTCAACGCCGCGGCGATCTGGCCGCCGACCTGAGGAAAAGGCAGGTCGGCGACGCCGAACAGCGGCCCGGCCCGCACCGCGAAGCCGAGGAGGTCGCGGCGCGCGGGAGCCGTCGCGGCTCGGGCGCGGTCGAGCGAGGCAGGTAGAGGCGGGGGAGGGTGGACCTCGGGTGAGGTCGGCCGCTCGGGCACCGGCCCCTGTGGCGTGAGGGCGCCGCTGGGCTCCGGCGTCCCGACCGAGTCCGGCGTCCCGACCGAGTCCGGCGCGACGGCAAGCGAGACGAGCAACGCCGCGACGTCGGCGGCGGTCTCGCAGGAGCGCGCCTCGAGCCTCCGCGCGATTCGATTCGAGCCGCGCTCGATCGTCAGGTCGAGCTCGTATCGGTCGCCGCGCCGCGTGATCGCTCCGCTCGCCCTGAGCCGGACCCCTTCCGGTCGGGGTGATTTCCCGAGGAGACGCTCGGTCTCCTGGCGAATGGCCTCGCTGTCGGGGCAGCCCGGCGGGACCTCGATGGCGATCTCGACCGGGGCAGCGCTCTCCTGCGCGGCTGCGGACCCGGGCAGGAGCGCCACGACCAGCGCGAGCTGGTAGCCTGAAGCGCGGCGCTCGCGGGTCACCCCCATGGCTATACCCTCCGAAGGCGATGAATGGCACGGGGGGCAACGGGAATCGGGTCGAGGGGACACCCACTCACCGGCGATGAGCCTGGCCTCGGTTTCCCTCGCTCGATCCGGCGGCGCGACGACGCCGCCGACCGAGGCACGTGTGTCGCCCGCGGTCCTCGATTTCGCGCAGGTCTACGACGCCCACGTCGATCTGGTGTGGCGTGCTCTCAAGCGGTTCGGTGTCGCCGAGGCCTCGCTGGAGGACGCGACACAGGATGTGTTCCTGGTGGTGCATCGCCGGCTCGCCGAGTTCGAAGGACGGAGCAGCGTGTCGACCTGGCTCTACGGCATCGCGGTGGGTGTCGCGCGGAACCACCGCCGCACGAAGCGGCGCCGGCCAGAGCAGCCGACCGAGGGGGTGGAGGACGAGCTCGTGGCTCGTGGCGCGAGCCCCGAGCGATCCGCCTCCGACCGGGAGACCGTGCGGATGCTCGACGCGCTCCTCGGCGAGCTCGATGCGGACAAGCGTGAGGTCTTCGTCTTGGCCGAGCTCGAGGAGCTGACGGCACCCGAGATCGGCGCGGCGCTCGGGCTGAACGTGAACACGGTCTACACCCGGCTCCGCGCGGCGCGCGCCGCGTTCGAGCAAGCGCTCGCCAGGCGACGCGCCCGAGAGCAGGACGAGGAAGGGAGAGTCGGACAATGATGACCCGCGATGCCGAGGCGCTCTTGGCGAAGGGGCGGGCGAGCCCGCCTCGCCCGGACGAGGCGTCACGCGCTCGCATGCGGGAGCGCGTCCTCGCTCGCGCGGGTGCAGCCGCGTTGGCCGGGGCGACCGTCGCCTCGGTCGCCAAGGCGTCGCCGTCGGTGGTGGCGACCACCGGAAAGATCGGGCTCGTCTGGAAGCTCGTCGCCGTCCTGGTCCTCGGGGGAGGGGTCGTCGGCGGCGTGAGCTTGCTCGGCCGAGCGAACGAGCCAGCTCCCCGAGCTCCGACCGCCGAGCCGGCTCCTGCGTTTGCGCCCCCTCGAGAGCAGTCCTCCGCTGCCGCAGCATCCGAAGGCGTCGACCCGCCGCCGCCGGCCACGGCGAGCGTGGCGGAGGCGCCGAGCCCCGCCCCGTCCGCGGAGGCCTCGCGGCCGGGCGCGAGCGCCGTCCCGGCGCCGTCCTCGCGCCCAAGCCCGGAGCGTCGCGACTCGCTCGAACAGGAGCTGGCGCTCCTCGCGTCGGCGCAGACCGCGCTTCGGTCCGGTCAGCCCGCGCAAGCGCTGGCGCTCACGGACGAGCACGCGAAGCGGTTCCCCCAAGGGATGTTGGGGGCCGAGCGCCGCCTCATCCGAATTCGGGCGCTCTGCGCCTCCGGACGCAAGGAGCAGGGCCTCGCGGAAGGGCGCGCCGCGTTCCCGGACGAAGCGAGCCCCGGCCGCCAACAGCTCGAGGTCGCCTGCCAATAATGACGATTGTGTCAGATTCTAGCGTCGCGTCTCGACGCTCGAGAGCCGCGTGCGGACGACCTTGTCGGCCTTGGGGTCGACCCGGCTGATCGTGACGTCGAGCGCCCGCGTCTTCGCGCGCGTATCGAGCAGGGCGTACACGAGCTGGGCGTGACGTTCGGCGATCGAGCCTTCGTCCGTGACGCGGGCGGCCGACATCCGTGCCATCTCCTTGGCGAGCGCGAGGCAGCCGCGTGAGGCCGCCGGCGAGCACGTCGAGCCGAGGACCACGCACCGCGCCTCGCGCTCGGCGCACCGGTGGTGGATCGCAGCGTCGTCCAGGCGGCTCGCGCCGAGCGCGATCTTTCCGTCGGCGTCGGCTTGCCCGACGACCACGACGAGCGCGCCGGGGACCGCGCTCCGGAGAAATTCCGCGTAGTGTCCGGGGCCATCGGTCGTCACGACCGCCGGCGTGCTCCCGGACACGGCTCGCGAGGGGAGGTCCTCACCTTCGTCGGGCAGGTCGACGCTGATGACCTCGAGGCTCAGGTCCATCCCGGTGTCGACGAGGGCTTCTTCGACCGAGTGGCCCGCGCCGGGCGCGGCGTCGTCAGCCACCTTGGCGAGGGCGCCCTCCCCGAGACGGACCGGGCTGCCCGCCTCGAGCACGACGGGCGCGCGGCTGCCCGCACGGAGGGCGTCGTCGGCGGCGAGGGCACCCGCGCGGCCCACGTCGTCACCGACACCGCCCAGGCGCCCCGCCCCACGCAGGGCGTCGTCACCGACGTGTGTCGCCGCGCCGCCGACCTTGGCCACCCTCCCGCAGTCGTCCGCGAGCTTCCCGGCCCCGCCCAGCACGGCCAGGAGGCCGGCCAAGAGGCCTGCTTTGTGACCTCCGCCTTGCTGCGACTCACTCACGCCGCGTTCTACGCCGCGGCGCGCCATCGGCTCCCCTGGTCTTCGATCAAGCCGCGGGCGTCAAACCTCGTCGCGGAGGTGGATGGCCAGCTCGCTCACGTGGGCATCCACGATCCCGGCCTCCGCGAGCACCCGCTCGAGCGACAGCACGTAGTCCCTGTTTTTCCCGCTGGGGCCGGCCGCCGTCCTCACCTGCGCCGCGATGGCGGCGAGCGGCGCTTCGCCCAGCCAGCAGGGGTTGTCTCGATGGGCGATGTAGGTGACCGCCTCCTCGATCTGCGCTCCGCTCGTCGTGTGGAGCGCGACGGAAGCACGTGTGTACCCGCCGCGCTCCCGATGGTCGAGGTAGGCGAGGACGCGCTCCTCCTCTCCTCGGGTCACCCGGAAGGCGACGCCGTGGCAACGAGCCGCCGCCCGCTCGACGAGCGTCACGACCCGGCCGGGCGCCTCGGGGACGCCGCGATGGTCGGTCGAGCCTTGCCAGAACCGCCGCTCCCAGCCGTCGAGGCGCACGACCTCACGATGGTCGAAGGGAAAGTCTGGTCGAAATAACAGCGACCCGTAGCCGAAGATCCACACGGCGCCCGCAAGCATACTCGCGTCGCGATCGTGCGCTACGAGGTGCGCGCCGCTCCTGGCCCCGTAGATCGAAGACGAGTACGCTCTTCGACCCGGAAAGCCCCATGAACCACATCCGAGCTGCCTTCGCCGTCCTCCTCGCCGCCTCCGCCCTCACGGGCTGCGCCAAGCCGACCTACGTCCGGGGTGACGAGGTCGAGGGCTTCGACGACCAGACGATGGGCACGACGTTCGACAAACGCGACCTCGACAAGCTCATGCACGAGAACCTGACGAAGTTCGTCGAGTCGGGCATCGCGCGGCAGTGGTCGACAGACAAGAGCCGCCCGATCCTCGCCATCTACCCGATGGCCAACGAGACGAGCGAGCACATCGGCAGCCAGCTCGACGCGCTGATGAGCGACATCGAGACGTACATGGTGAACACGAACCTGGTCCGCGTCGTCTCGGTCGAGCGGCAGAAGCAGATGATCCGGGAGATCGAGAAACAACACGGCGGCGGCTTCGATCCGAACCACGTGGCCGAGTACAACAAGCAGCTCGGCGCGCAGTATTACATCACCGGCAAGGTGTTCTCGTCGGATCAGGCGGCCGGCGGCGAGCGCCGCGTGCAGTATTTCATGTTCATGCAGGTGATCGACGTCGCGACGAGCGAGGTCGTCTGGCAGAACAAGGCCGAGGTCACGAAGGGCATCGCGAAGATCTGAGGACGGGAAGGACGCCCTGCACTCTTCTACTGGAGCGTTGGTGCTGCACGGACCTCTCCCCCCGGCCCCCTCTCCGAAGCGGAGAGGGGGGGTATGCCTCTCGATCGCGGTGACGTTGCTCTCGCTCGCCGGCTGCGCGGGCTACGAGAGCCGGGTCGTCGGGGCGCTCGAGGCGCTTGATCGCGGGCAGCCCGACCAGGCGGTCGCCGAGCTCAACGAGGAGATGAGCCTGGACGGCTCGGACCAGCTGCCGGCCGACATGCGCACGGACGACGCGCTCCTCGTGCTCGAGCGCGGGACCATCCAGCTCTGGCGGAGCGACTACTCCCACGCGACGCGCGATCTCGGCGCGGCCGACAAGGGGATCGAGCTGCTCGACATGAGCCGCGACGCCGCGGACGACCTCGGGAAGTACCTCTTCTCGGACGATATCGGCGCGTACCGCGCCCCCGCCTACGAGAAGCTCATGATCAACACGATGGGCCTCGTGGGTTACCTCGCGCAGCGCAAGCTGGAGGACGCGAAGGTCGAGGCGCGCCGTCTCGCCATCGTGCAGAAGTACCTGAAGGACAACGAAGAGGACACGACCATGCTCGGCGTCGCCAGCTACCTCGCGGGCTTCGCCTTCGAGAAGGCCGGCAACCTCGACGAGGCCCTCCTCTTCTACGAGGAGGCGCTGGAGGAGGACGACTTCGAGACGCTCCGCGATCCGCTCCGTGTGCTCACTCGCGGCGAGCCGAGGACCCCGAACGTCAAGGAGCTGGTCGGCGCGTCCGGCCCGCTCGACTCCGTCGCGCAGACCGGCGAGTGCGACGTCCTCGTGCTCGTCAGCTTCGGGCGCGTGCCCGCGAAGGAGCCGCGCCGCATCCCCATCGGGCTCGCGCTCACCATCGCCTCGGGCGCGCTCAGCCCTAACGATCACGCACGCGCCAACGAGCTCGCCGCCAAGGGGCTCGTCACCTGGGTGAACTACCCCGTCCTCGGCCGGTCGCGCGGGAGCTTCGGGCGCGCTAGCGTCGTGGTGGACGGCCAAGCCGTCGGCCTCGAGGAGGCGCTCGACGTCGAGGCCGAGGTGCGCAAGGCCTTCGAGGCGCTCGAGCCGACCATCATCGTCTCGGCGATCACTCGGATGATCGCGCGGCTGGCCGTGAGCGAGGCCGCGCATGCCGCGGGGCGCGGGGCCGACAGCGGAAACGGCGCTGGCGGCGCGATCGGTCTCCTCGCCGGTCTCGCTGCGTCGGCCGCGCTGACCGCGGCCGATACGCCCGATACGCGCTCGTGGTCGACGTTGCCCGCACGCATCTCGCTAGCGCGGTTCCGCGTGAAGCCCGGCCGCCACACGATGCGCCTGCAGGCGCGCGGCGTGACGAAAGACGTGGTGATCGACGCCGCGCCGGGCGGCTGGGCGTTCGTGAACCTGACCGCGCTGCGCTGACGGGCCCTGCGCCGACCAGCTCAGTCCGTCGGGACGTGCTCGCAGACGGGGCGTCCGCCGCTGCCCGTGCACCGGTAGAGCTGCCCGCCCTTCTGGATCCACACCACGTCGACCTCTTGCGCAGGGCCGACCTGGACGGTGTGGGACGAGAGGCCGGACGGCGCCTGCGCGCAGCCGGCGAGGGTGAACAAGGAGAGGAGGAAGGGCGCGCGTCGTCGTCGAGTCATGGCTCTCGCTGGGGATCGATGAAGGTCGCTCGTTCGCAGCGCGGTACCGGCGACGCCGGGCTCGCCTCGCAGCGCGCCAGCTGTCCGCTCAGGCTGACCCAGGCCACATCGGTCGCGGACGGCTCTCGCAGGCGAACGGCGGCGATGACGCCGCGGAGCACCTCGCGCTGGGCGTCGAATCGCGCCGCATGGCACGCGGCGCCCCCTTCTTTCGAGACACAATACGCGAGCGCGCCTCGTCCGGCGCGGATCGCCCCCTGTGGCAGGCCGCGCACCCAGACGGCGTTTGCGGTCTCGGCGCCGCCCTCCGGCGCCTCCCCGCGCGGGACCACGATCGTGTCGGGCGGCACGCCGTCCGTCGGGACGGCTCGGCAGCCGCGTCCGGCCGGGTCGCAGAGCTCGAGCCGCCCGGGCTGGATCCGCCAGACCGTATCGCGACGGCCGGCGTGCCCGGCCGACCCGCTGATGAGCCAGCTCTGGCCGAGGTCTTCCACGACGGCGACGCCTTCGGCCATCCGCGCGGTGGTCGCGGTGGTGCTCGCGAGCGGCGTGACCGAGCACGCCGACAGCGTGAGCGCGACGAGCGCACACGCCGGCGTGCTCGGCGCCCCGAGCATCAGCCGACCACGAGGTTCAGGATCCGCCCGGAGACGAAGACGACCTTCTTCACGGCCTTGCCTTCGACGAACGGCTTCACGCTCTCGACGTCCATCGCGGCCTTCACCGCGTCGTCCTGCGAGGCTGCGCGCGCGAGCTTCACGTGACCGCGCACCTTGCCGTTCACCTGCACCGGCATCTCGATCACGTCGTCGACGCAGAGCGCCTCGTCGAACTGCGGCCAAGGCTCGTACGCGAGCGACTCGCCGTGGCCGAAGCGCGACCAGAGCTCCTCCGCGACGTGGGGCGCGAAGGGCGAGAGCAGGAGGACGAGCTTCTCCGCGGCCGCCTTCGGGACCTCCTTCAGGCCCGCGAGGTGGTTCGTGAAGATCATCATCGTGCTGATGGCGGTGTTGAACGAGAGCGTCTCGATCGCCTTGGTGACCTTCTGGATGGTCTTGTGCAGCAAGCGATTGGTCTCGTCGTCGAGCGCGTCCGTCGTGGGGCGCGTACACGCCGCCCACACGCGGTCGCGGAAGCGGACGACGCCCTGGATCTGCGAGGACTGCCACGGCTTCACCGCCTCGAGCGGGCCCATGAACATCTCGTACATCCGCAGGCAATCCGCCCCGTGCGCCTTGACGATGTCGTCGGGGTTCACGACGTTGCCGCGGGCCTTGCTCATCTTCTCGTTGTCTTCCCCGAGGATCATCCCCTGGTGGACGAGCTTCTTGAACGGCTCCTTGTGGGTGACGTGGCCCGCGTCGAACAGCACCTTGTGCCAGAAGCGTGAGTAGAGAAGGTGCAAGACCGCGTGCTCGGCGCCGCCGACGTAGAGGTCGACGGGCATCCACGCGTCGTACGCCTCCTTGGACCAACCCTCGGCCTGGTTCTTCGGGTCGAGGAAGCGCAGGTAATACCAACACGAGCCGGCCCACTGCGGCATGGTGTTGGTCTCCCGCGCGTACCACTTGCCGTCCTTCTGGAAGAAGCGCCAGTCGAGCGCGCGCGCGAGCGGGCCCGCCGGGTCCTCACCGGGGCGGTAGTCCGCCAGCTCCGGCAAGCGGAGCGGCAGCTCGGACCGATCGACCGCGATGGGCTTGTCGAAGCGCACCACCGCCTTCGCGCCCTCGCGCGGGCTCCCGCCCTCGGGCAGGTCCACCGGGAAATACACGGGGATGGGCTCGCCCCAGTAGCGCTGGCGCGAAAAGACCCAGTCGCGCAGCTTGTAGCTGACGCGCTTCTTGCCGCGGCTCATCGACTCGAGCTTCTGCACGACCGCGCGCTTCATCTCGGCGGTGGAGAGGCCCGACAGCTCGGCGCTGTTCACCGAGAAGCCGTCTTCGACATAGGCCGCGTCCAGCTTGCCCTTGGGCGCCTTCTCGGGGCTGACGACTTCGATGACAGGGACGTCATATTGTTTGGCGAACTCGAAGTCGCGCTCGTCGTGCCCGGGGACGCCCATGACGGCGCCGGTCCCGTACGAGCCGATGACGTAGTCGCCGATCCACACGGGGATCTCCGCGCCCGTGAGCGGGTGGACACACGAGCCGCCGGTGCGCACGCCGGTCTTCGTCTTGGCGTGGGCCATGCGGTCGCGGTCGCTCTTGGAGGCGGCGGCCTTGATGTATGCCTCCACCTCGGCGCGCCGCTCGGGCGTGGTCAGCCGCAGCGCGAGCGGGTGCTCGGGGGCGAGCACCATGAACGTCACGCCGTAGAGCGTGTCGGGGCGCGTGGTGAAGACCGAGATCGTCTCGCCCTCGAGGCCCTTGGCCGCGAAGTCGATCTCGGCGCCCTCGGAGCGGCCGATCCACTCGCGCTGCATGGTGAGCGTGCCCTCCGGCCACTCGACCTCGGCGAGGTCTTCCAGCAGCCGATCGGCGTACGCGGTGATGCGCAGCATCCACTGGCGGAGCGGGGTGCGGACGACCGGGTGGTTGCCGCGCTCGCTCTTGCCGTCGATGACCTCTTCGTTGGCCAGCACCGTGCCGAGCGCCGGGCACCAGTTGACCGGGATCTCGTCCTGGTAGGCGAGGCCCTTCTCGAAGAGCAGCAGGAAGATCCACTGCGTCCAGCGGACGTATTCGTCGTCCGTCGTGGCGAGCTCACGCGACCAGTCGTAGCTGAAGCCGAGCGACTTGAGCTGGCGGCGGAAGGTCGCGATGTTGTCGTAGGTCGTCTTCGACGGGTGCGTACCGGTCTGGATGGCGTATTGCTCGGCGGGCAGACCGAACGAGTCCCAGCCCATCGGGTGCAGCACGTCCACCCCGCGCATCCGCTCGAAGCGCGCGACGATGTCGGTCGCGGTGTAGCCCTCGGGGTGCCCCACGTGCAGGCCCGCGCCCGAGGGGTAGGGGAACATGTCGAGCAGGTAACGCTTGGGGCGGCCCGCGTGGCGCTTGGCCGCGAACGTCCCGTTCTCCTCCCAGAAGCGCTGCCACTTCGCCTCGACCGCGCCGTGGTCGTAGCGATCTTGCCTGCTTTGGTCGTCTTCTCCGCTCATCTTGGGGCTCCGGACACTAGCACAGCGACGAGCGAGGCGGCTCTCGCCGGACGGCCCGGGTCAGGGCGCCTTCTTGCGCCAGCGGAAGAGCCGGTTCGGGTCCTTCGCCGCGGGGCCGATGGTGAAGAAGACGAAATCGGGATGGGAGGCGTCGATGCTGCCGATGGGCTCACCCAGGAGCTTGGTGAGCTGTACGCCGGTCGACTTGTCGAGGATGACGAGTCCGTCATTCGTGCTGTCGGCAGAGCGGGCGTAGACGAACCGGTCGTCTGCCGCGATCGGCGGCTGGACTTCGACGGTGCTGAACTCCACCAGGGCGCCATCGTCGAATGCGTATGGCGAGCCACCAGCCGAGCTCAACACGAACGCTTCCCCGGCGGCGTTCACCGCGAGGTCGACCGGCCCGGCGGGCGCCGGGAGCGAAGCGTCGCACTCCGCGGCCATGTTCGGCTTGACGTTGGTGTTTTCGCGATAGAAGCAACCACCGTCGCCGTAGCTGGTGAAGATCAGGAAGTCGGAGGCACCCTCCCGGAACATCCTGTGCGGTCCGTCGCTCCCGTAATTCTCGAGCGTGTAAAAGAGCGTGCTGGCTCCCGTGACGATGCCCTGTGGCGTGAGGTCGAACGCGAGCAGGTTCGACGTCGACGCTTGCAGGACGAAGAGCTTGTCGAGCACCGCGGCGCTGCCGTTGTACGACCCGGACGATCCGTTCGGCAATTGGACGCAATCGCTCGCGTCACACGAGAGGATCGTGGGGCGGGACTGGGGCGTGAAGTAGCTCTTCAGCGGGCCCCTGCCCCACATGCCGACGAGGTTCGGAGTCTCTGCGATCCCGATCGGCGCCATGTCGCCGTCGAACGTCGTCGGCACGGCGTAAATGCACGGATCGTCGCCCCCACAACTGGCCGACGCCGGGACGAGCACCGTCGCGCCGTCCGCGAGGACGTGCACCGAGCCCAGCGAGGTGGTGGCATCGGGGAACAGATCGAGCACCGCTTCCGTGCAGAGCCCGGCGGTGCAGCTCCCGCCTCCGCAGTCCACACCACAAGCGCCGCAGTTCAGGGGGTCGGTCGTCGTGTCTGCGTTGCAGCTCTCCCCGCCGGCTCCACCCGTTCCGCCGGCGCCGGTCGTGACGCTGGTGGCGTCCGTCGAGGTAACGCCCGTCCCCGTCGTGGACGCCGCATCGCCGCCGCCCACCTCGCCCGCGCAGGGCTCGTCCTCGTAACAGAGGAGCGCGATGCACGACGCGTGGGAGGCTAGGGCGCTGGCGGTCACCAGCGTGGCGAGCAGGGAGAGGGATCGCTTCACCATCAGTTGAAGTCGAGCGGGTTGCTCGTCGGTCTGGTGGTCGCGGGCGGATTGGGTGTCTTACCCGGTGGCTTCTGCGAGGGCTTCGCGCTGGGGGGCGCGCTCGCGCTGGGTGTCGCGCTCGCGGCAACCGCGCTCGTGCTGACCGCGGGGGCAGCCGACGCGGACGCGCCCGCGGGCGGCTCGGGCGTGACCGCCGCGCCGGGCGCCGTCGTGGTCGTGGCGCCGGCAGGTGGGCTCGAGCTCGTGGTGGTCACATCCGGTCCCGGCACGCCGGCCGTGGTGGGGGCCTGGCCCGGCCACAAGAAATAAGCGCCGCCGGCGGCGAGCGCACAACCGATCGCCGCGCCGGCACCGAGCAGCCAGCCGTTCCTCTTGGAGCGGCTCCGCGCGGTGTCCCTCGACGAGCTCGAGACCGGCGCAGCCGTTTGAATGCCAACGATCTGCGGAACCGCCCCGCTCGCGACCCCGCGCAGCGAGCCGGTCGAGGGCTCGTCGAGGACCCGGGGCCCGGGCGGCCCGAACGGCCCGGAGATCGCCGGCACCGAGGCGGTTGGTGCACGTCCCGCGACCAGCGTGGGGTGCGCGGTGACCCCGTTCGCGGCGGCGGCGAGCGCGCCGGCCATGGCGCGCGCGTTCGGCCAGCGCGCGGTGGGCTCGAACGCGAGCGCACGGTCGAGCACCTCCGCGATGGCCGGCGGCAACCCCGGCGCGAGGCTGCGAACTGGCGGCGCGGGTCGTGTCGACACCGCGACGAGCAGCTCCGGAAGGCTCCGCGTCTCGTGGAGGAGCCTGCCCGTGAGCAGGTTCACGATCGTCGCGGCGATGGAGTAGACGTCGGCTCGCGCGTCGACGCGATCCCAGTGCGCGAGCGCCTGCTCGGGCGGCATGAACGCGGGCGTACCCATCGGCACGCCGGTGACGGTGAGGCGCGCCTTCGTCTGCGCCTCCTTGACCTGAGCGATCCCGAAATCGAGCACCTTGAGCGACCCGTCACGGCAGACGAAGAAATTCTCGGGCTTCAGATCGCGATGGACGATGCCTTTGTCGTGGGCGGTCGCGATCACGTCGAGGACGGCGTGGGCGTATCGCATCACGTCGCCGAGCGGGAGCGTGCCGCCAGCGGCTTCCGCGACGGCGTCCAGCGTTCCGCCTTCGAGGCGTTCCATGACGAGGTAGGTGTGCCCGTCGCGCGTCGTGCCGTCGTCCAGGACGCGGACCGTACCGGGGTGGCCGACCTGGTTGGCGGCATACCCCTCGTGCAAGAACCGGTCGCGCACGGCTTTGTCGCGGCTCAGCTCTCGGTGGAGCACCTTGATCGCGACGCGGTTCTGGTTCCGGATATGGGTCGCCGCGTACACCGCGCCCATGCCACCCTGGCCGAGCGGCCCCTCGATCCGCCATTTGTCGTCGAGGACGGTTCCGGCTGCGAGCAAGTCTTCCTGCAAGCGGAAGCCAGCTTAGCACCAAAGCTCAGAAGCCGAAGCGCACGGCAATTCCGGCGTCGGCGAAACCGCCCACCTGAACGGGCGGAGCTGCGGCGTCGTCCATCGTCGCCCCGACGCCGAGGAGGATCGCTCCGGTCACCACCCCAGCGATTCCCACACCGAGCGTGACTGCATTGGCGATCGCGAGCCCGTCGACGGTGTCGCGTTCCGAGGCAGGGCAGAGGTCGATGTTGCCGCATGTCGAGAGGATGAGGCCTCCGGTCACCCCGAACACGACGAGGCTGGCGACGCCGACGCCGCCCACCACGCCGCCCGATACGAAAAATGGCAGCCGAGGATCGGAGTCGCCCACTGGCCCGACTGGCCCGGTCGCGGGAGTGTCGCGCTTCTCTGGGCTCGCAGCCGGGGCGGACGCCTCGCTCACGTCCTTGCCGGAGAAGAGCGTGACGGTCTTCCGCTCACCGATGTCGAGCCGGACGATCGACTCGTTTTTCTTGCGCGCCGTCGCCTCGACCACCACGCGGTGCTCTCCCGCGTCGACCGCGACCGGACCTTTCGTCACGTCGATGGGCCTGCCGTCGAGCGTGACGGAGAGGCCTTCGAGCCGATCCGGGGGCAACAGGAGCTCCAGCCAGGAGACCTTCGGCACCACCGCGAGCTGCCGATTGCGGACGTACTCCTGCCGCTCAGGGTTTCCGACGACCTTGGCCTCACCCTGCTTCCACAGGCTCAGCGCGGTCGCGAAGCGCCCTCGCCTCTCCTCGCAGTCGGCCCAGCTGAGGAGGGCCCCCGGGACCCCGGAGACGACGTAGCTCTCCTCGAACTTCCGGCACGCCTTCTCGATGTCTTCGGCCTCGATCGCGCGCTTGCCCTCGTCGAAGAGCGCTTTGCCCTTCGCGTCGGCGTCGTCCGCCGGCTGGGCGGCGGCGGGCGAGGCGAGCGCGACCACGGCCGCGAGGACGATCACTCCCAGGCGCAAAGCTTGGCTCCCATCGTGAAGAAGACCTGCGTCTTCGTCTGGGTCATGCCGCCAACCGGTGCCACTCCGTAGCTCCGGCATTCGCTCATCGGGCCGCCGACCGGACACCGGACGAGCATGCCGCCGCCGGCCGGGGGGTTGAGGCGGGCGACGAAGACCGCACTCTCGGTCGCGGCTATCCAGGTGGTCTCCGTCAGGCCGGGGACCAGGAGAGGGGCGAGCGTCGATTCCCCCCACGGGACCTCCCAGATGTCCGTGTTGCCTGCGACCAAGATGGTGCCGGCGTCCGGAGTGACCGCGACTCCGCTCATCGTAACCGCGCCGGATGGCGCCGTGTCGAAACAGTCGCCAGCAGTGAACGAGGAGCCGCCATCGTATGTCAGGGCGCAGAGCTGGGGGCTGCTCGCGGACGGTGACGGATTGCCCGTGTAAGCGATGCGCAGCCCGTTGTTGAAGGTTGTGGCGCCCATGGTCGAGCCGCCGAACTGACCGAGAGAATGGCTCGCGTCGACGTTGCAGCTCGCGCTGCGGAGCTCGAACCCACCTTGGCTCATCCACAGCGACTGCGCCGACAGGCTGGCCGCACCGCGGAGCTTTCCGCCCGCGATCTGCTGCCCAGCGCATGGAGAGCCCAGCGTGCCATCGGAGCTCGCATAGAAGATGAAGTCGCCTGCCGTGGCGAGCGTCTCGGCCGTGATCCCCGACGCAATCGTCGTGGGCATGTCCCCTCCGCCCAGGCTGCTCGCCGTGATCGAGACGAGATCGGTCTGCGTCGTGCTCTGGAGGGCGAACACGGTGCCGCTCTGGGACGTGGGGCTGAAGGCGACGGCTTGCCCGTTGCCGGCGAGCGCCGTGCATCTCGGCTGGCACGCCTCGAGCTCGCACGCGCCCGAGACGCAGTCCGTGGTGCACTCGCCGCCTCCCTGGCCGCCCTCGCCGCCCGCGCCGGCGGTGCCGGTCGACGTGGTGCCCGTGGCGGTGACGCTCGCGCCGCCTGCGCCGCCCGCGCTCGACGTGGTGCCGCCGGAGCCGGTCGCTGCCGCGCAGTCGTCCTCGACGCAGGTGATGAGGGCGCAGCCGTTGGCGAGACCGACGGCGAGCGCGACCGCGAAGGGCGCGAGCAGGGCGAGGTGCGCACCACGCATCAGAACGAACCTCCGAGCGCGACGTGACCGAGGCCGACGCGGAGCTGAGCACTGGCGCTGCCCGGCTTCGACCCGCTCGTGTAGCCGACGCCGAGCAACACGGCGCCGGCGCCGAGCCCGGCGAGACCGATCACGCCGAGCGCCATGTTCGACCGTGTGAGCGCGAGCGCCTTGTCCGCGTCTCGACCCTCCGCGCCGCCGCAAGGATCGAGGGTGCCGTGGCACGTGTCGAGGAGCAGCCCGCCCGTGATCCCGAAGCCGATGGCTCCGGCGAGGCCGACGCCGCCCACGATCCAGCCGGCGGTCACCAGGCCGGCGTCGGGCTCCGCGGCCGCGTCGGGCTCGGGCGCTCGAACGGGCTCGGGTGTGGTCTTCGCGACCGGGACGACCGTGCTCAAGAGCTCGATCGTCATGACAGTCCCCGGCGTCAGGTCGACCCGCCGGCTCTCGGGGGCTTGGCTCGGCGCCTCGGCGATGATCTCGTGCGAGCCCGGGTCGAGGGGGATGGGGGCCCCGAGGGTGATCTCGCGCCCGTCGATGCGGGCCTTCGCGTAGGCGACGGTCGGTGGCACCTTCACGGTCAGCTTGGGGACGCGGACCTCGAGCGCCGCGACGCGCGCCTGGACGAAGGCCGCCCGCTCGGCGTCGTCTTTCACGAGCGCCGCGCCCTTCTGCCAGAGCTCGAGCGCCGTGCCGATACGCCCGCGCGCCTCCTCGCAGTCCGCCCAGCTCAGCAGCGCGCCGGGCTTGTCGGAGGACTCGTAGCTCGCCTTGAACTTCGGGCACGCCGTCGCGAAGTCGCGCGCCGCCATGGCGGTCTTGCCCTCCTCGTAGAGCCGCCGGCCTTCCGCCTCGTCGGCGCGGGCGGCGGTGCCTGCAAGGGTGAGCGCTGTCGCCAGCGCGAGGCAAAGCCGAGGACGCATCACCGGGAGGATAGTCGATCGGCCGCGGACCGCGACACTCGACCTGGTCTCTGGACTCTTCATCGGGAAGGATACGAGCCGATGTCCACGCTCGCTCGAGTCGTCGATCCGGAGGCGGTGGCCGCGCTCGCCGGTCCCTCGGCCAGGCTCGCGGTGCGTGTCCCTGCGTCGTGGTCTGGTCGAGCGGTCGAGGTCAGGGCGCCGATCCGACTGTCCTGTGCGCGCTGCGACGGCGGCGGCTGCGACGGGTGCGCTCGAAGCGGCGCCTTCAAGATCGAGCTCGGCGCGGCCGAGCGCTCGTTCATCGTCACGTTGCCGGACCGGTTGGCCGCAGACGGCGCGTTGTTGCGGCTGCTCCGCCCGCTCGGAGACGGGTCGGTCATCGAGACGCTGCTCCTGGAAATCCGGGCGGACGACCAGCCGAGCGAGGGCGTGTCCCTCCACGCCACGCCCTCCGTCGCTGCCCGCGCGGGGACCACGACCATCCTCGTGGTCCTGGCGCTCGTGCTCACGGCCCTGGCCATCACGCTCGCGGCTCGTTGAGCGTCAGCCGCCTTCGCAGAACGCGACCTCTTGGCTCGGACAGAAGTCCACGCGGACGTTGTCTCCTTCACACGTGAGCACCGAGGTGGTCGCGATGCATTTGAGCGCGATGTCGATGTCGGGATCACACCCGCTCGGGCTCACGTCCACGCACCGCCCGCCGATCAGGTCGCGGCAGCTCGACGCACAACCGAGCGCGTCGACCCGACCGCAGAGCTCCTCGCAGTAGAGGATCTCGCCGAGGCCATCTTTCGAGGAGAGCGCGTTCTGCACGCCCACGTGCGGCTGGCAGGCCGTGTCACACGCGTTCAGGCAGCTGCCATCGGAGCTCGGTTCGGGCGCGGTGAGGACGGTGGTGCCGTCGAGGCACCGGCAGATGGAGTGACAGCGCCCGTCGCCCGTGGGCTCGGTCGACGGATCCGTCTCTTCCTCCTGCTCCACCGGGAGGATGGCCGACCGCGCGCCGCAGGCAGCGAGGAGGACGAGGAGAGCAAAGAGGGGCGTCGGGCGGCGGAGTGAGGAAAACGAAGAAAGGTGAGCCATTCGTCGGAGAAATAAGACAATTGCCCGCCACCTTCTACCCTCGGCGCGAGGTTTGGGGATACGATCCCGAGCCGTGAGATCGTCGGCTGTGTTCTTCCTCGGGTTGGCATTGGCCCTGGGCGCGGCGCTCCCCGATGTTGCGTTGGCCGAAGGCACTCCGGTCACCTCTGCGTCGGACGCCCAGAAGTCTGCCGCGCAGAAGGCATTCACGGACGCGCTCAACAAATCGAAGCTAGGCAAACACGAAGAGGCGCTGGCCGGGTTTCGCGCGTCGCACGAGATCGTGGCCAGCCCGAACTCGCGGCTCATGATCGCGCGTGAGCTCGCGGCGCTCTCCCGGTTTGGTGAGGCCTACCGGGAGGCGGTCGTGGCGGCGAAGCTCGCCGAGGCCGCGGCCGCGGTGGACCCGAAGTACACGGACGCGGTGAAGGGCGCCCAGGAGGACCTGGCGGAGTTCCGCGCCAAGGTCGGCTTCGTGAAGCTCGACCTGCGCGGCATAGCGGACAGCGAGGTCGTCATCGCCGGCCGCACCATCACACGTGAGGAGAAGGCCGAGCCCATCGCCGTCGATCCGGGGGAGGTCGTCGTCGTGGCGCGCAGCCCGCGTGGCCAGGAGACGCGCACCGTGACCGTCGCCGCGGGGACCGAGCAGGGCGTGACGTTCGTCGACCAGCCCACGTCTTCGTCGGAGAAGCCGGTCCAGAAGACCGAGAAGAGCCTCCACCCATTCGACATGGACGATGGGCAGCGCATCACGGGCACCGTCGTCGGCGGCGTCGGCGTCGTGGGCATGGTGCTCTTCGGCGTCTTCGGCGGGCTCCACCTGTCGAAGTACAACGACCTCCAGGATCAATGCCCGAACGGACGTTGCCCCGCGTCGCTGCAAGAGGACGCCGACTCGGGCCGTGGCCTGCAGACCGCCGCCAACGTCAGCCTCGTCATCGGCGCGGTCGGGCTCGTCGGAGGAGCGGCCCTGCTCATCCCCACGTACGTGATCGAAAAGGGCCCCGGCAGCTCGGCGCTCGAGCTGCGCGTGGGCCCGGGTTCCGCTTACTTGGAAGGGAGCTTCTGATGTCGTCTCCGAACTCCGTGGCTGGTCTCTCACGTGGTGTGTGGTGGCTCTTGCCGGTGCTTCTGTTCGGCTGCCTGCAGGACTACGACCAGTTCGAGTTCGGCGCGGGCGGAGCGCCGAGCACGTCGTCCGCCGGAGGCGCGGGCCCCGGGTCGACCACGGGCGGCGTGACCACCGCGACCGGAACCAGCGGCTCGACGACGACCAGCGGCAGCACCACGACGACGAGCACGACGAGCACCACGACCACGAGCGCGACGACGACGTCGGCGACCACGACCGCGGCGACGACCACCACCGGGATGGGCGGCATGGGCCCCGTGGTGGAGGTCGCTTGTTTCGGATCCGACTGCAACGTGGACGCGGGCGAGGTGTGTTGCGTCGCGAACGCGGCGATGGGCGCGTGTGAGGCCGCGCCCTGCGACGCGGGCGGCGACATCCCGATCAGCTGCGACTCGCAGGACGACTGCGGAGTCGGCGACACCTGCTGCGTCCACTTCTCACAAGGCGACGTCGTCGCGGTCGACTGCGCCGCGAACTGCAACGGGCAGAACGTCGATCCGCTCTGCAGCGCGAGCGAGCCGTGCCAGTTCGGCGTCTGCGTCCCCCACGCAGACCTGCCGGGCGGCTACATGTACTGCGACTGACGCGGCGGCGGCTCCGCACAACGGGGACATACGCCCCACGCCGCCAGCGCGGTACCGAACGTGCATTCTCTTTCACGCGAGCCAAGGAGGCGCGTGTGGAGCTGCCGGTCATGCCGCCGATCCCCCCGATGCTCGCCGAGATTTCGCGCGAGGTACCGCGAGGGGACTACCTCTATGAGCCCGGCTGGGACGGCTTCCGCGCGCTCATCTTCCGGGATGGGGCGGAGATCGTCCTCATGAGCCAGAACCAGCGGCCGCTCGAACGTTGGTTTCCCGAGCTCGTGCGGGCGCTGCGCTCTCGGCTCCCGCGCAAGGTGGTGCTCGACGGCGAGATCGTCGTCACGGGCCCCCACGGTCTCGACTTCGACGCGCTGCTGTTGCGCATCCATCCAAACGACTCGCGGGTGGACAAGCTCGCCCGTCTCCACCCGGCCTCGTTCGTCGCGTTCGATCTCCTCGCCCTCGGGGCCCAGGACCTGCGCGATCAGCCGATGGTCCGCCGGCGCACGGCGCTCGAGAAGGCTCTGAAGAAGGCGACGCCGCCGCTCTACGTGACCCCCGCGACGACCGATCCCAAGCTCGCGAAAGAATGGCTCGACCGCTTCGAGGGCGGCGGCCTCGAGGGCGTCATCTGCAAGCCGCTCTCTTCGCCGTACGTCCCGGGGCGCAAGTCGATGATCAAGGTCCGGCACGAGCGGACCGCCGACTGTGTCGTCGCCGGCTTCCGCCGCGGCAAAGAGGGCAGGGCGATCGCCTCGCTCTTGCTCGGGCTCTACGATCATGCGGGCGATCTCCAGCACGTCGGCGTGGCCACGGGGCTCGACGCCGAGACACGCGCGGAGCTCGAAGCTCGGCTCGACCCGCTGCGGGTGCCCGAGGGCAGAGCTCACCCCTGGCTGGGCCCACCCACACGACCGGATCTGCGGGTGCCTGGCGGCTCACAGAGCTGGGCCGACGATCGCCACGCTGCGTGGGAAGCGGTGGAGCCGTCGCTCGTCGCGCGGGTCGAATACGATCACATGCAAGGAGAACGGTTCCGTCATGCTACGCACTTCCAGCGCCTGATCGCGGACCGCGACCCGCGGTCGTGCACGTTCGAGCAGGTCTCGCGGCGCTCCTCCGCCGAGCTCGTGAGCCTCCTCCGGGCCTCCTGATCAGGAAGCGTCGCGGTCGCGCGCCGTCTCGTTGTAGACTCGAGGCCTCGGAGGCCTGCGACATGGCGACGATCCCGCACCTTCATCCTTGGGCTGCCCTCCTGGCGCTCGGCTCCCTCTCGGCGTGTGAGAGCGGCGATTCCTCGGGCTCCGGCGGAACCGCGGAGAACGGCTCGACGACCGCGTCGGGCCCTGTCACCACGACGGGCAGCCAATCGGGCCCGGGGAGCACGGCCACGACCGGGCAGGGAAGCACCACCGGCGCCGGGGGCAGCTCCTTCGCCTGCGACCCCCCTGCGGAGCCCGGCAGCCTCTACGAGCTCGCCGCCACCTCGTGGGACATCACGATCTCCGAGCCGGTCAGCATGTGTGAGTACCGCGACCAGGTCTTGTTGATAGTGAACACAGCCGCCATATGAGGCTACACGCCTCAAATGGCGGGCCTCCGGGTCTTGGAGGAGACGTTTGCGGGTCAGGGCTTCAAGGTCCTCGGGTTCTACAGCAACAACTTCGGCAATCAGGGTGGGTCGGACGACCAGATCGACACGTGCACGGGCGAGTACATGGTGACGTTCCCGCAGTTCGAGATCGCAAACGTGATCGATCCCGACGGCGCGGGTCCCGAGGCGCCGCAGCCCGTGTGGGAATGGTTGCTCTCGCAGCCCAACCCCGATCCGGGGCTCCCGCTCTCGCCTGATTGGAACTTCAACAAGTACCTCATCTCGCGAGACGGCCAGCTCGTCGGCCATTGGGCGTCGCCTACCTACCCGGGGGACGACCCGAACGACCCGAACGACAGCTTCGACACGAGCCCCGTCGTCGTGGCCATTCAGGCCGAGCTCGCCAAGTAGACCGCGTGAGCTCGGGCCGAGGGCGGCCGCGCACGACTTGACGGAGCCGTCAGCGTAGGGCCTCATCCCTCCCACGCTCCGCAACCTCTCCCCCTCCCTGTGCTGCGCAGCCGCGCTGCTCGCCGCCGTCGCCGCCGCCCCGGCGCGCGCGCAGGCGCAGCCGCCGGCGACCGAGGAGGCGCCGCCGCGCGTCGTCCGGATCGGCCTGTCGAAGCGCGCCGCGGAGACCTTGAGCGAAGCTCGCGTGCGGCGCCTGGTCGAGCTCCAGCTCGGCGGCGGGCTCGAGGTGGCGCCCGAGCCGTTTGGTGCCCTGGACGAGAACGCCGTCCGTGTGTTCATCGATCTGCCGAGCCCTGCCACGGCCGAGATCCAGGCGCAGGCCCCGAAGCGGCGGCTCGCGGTGCGCCGCGTGGACGTCGCGGGGCTCCCGTGGGACGCGGCGACGAGGTTCGTTGCCATCGCGGCCAGCGAGTCGATTCGCCTGCAGGTCAGGCCGTTGCCCAAGCGAAAGCCGCGTCCGCCCACGGACGCGGAGCTCGCGGACAGGCAGGCGAAGACGCCCTCGGTCGAGCTCGGAGGCGCGCTCTCGGGGGCGTGGCTGGAGAGCGCCGGGGGCGGGCTGTTCGGGTCCCGCCTGCGCCTCACGTTCCACCAGCGGCTCATCAGCGAGAGCTTCTCGTTTTCTGCGCTCGGCTCGACGTCCGGCGCCGAGTGGCTGGAAGGCGATGTCGGCGCCGCGCACCGGACGTTCTGGCTGCCCAACGTCCGCACCTCGTTTGGTGCGGGCGTCGCGGTCGCTGGGGTCTTCGAGTCCTCGGCAGGCGGCGAGGCCGACCCGTGGCTGCGCGCGCACGCCACGCTCGGCGTGGGCATTCGCGCGACGCCGCGCGCCTGGCTCTCGGTGGACCTCGAGCCAGGCGTCGCGATCGATCTTCAGCGTGAAGCGGCGGGCGCGTGGATCGGCGCCGCGATGTCGGTGAGCTACGACGCCCCGACCGAATGAGGCGTCAGCCGCCTTGCTCGCGCGCGGACTCGGCCTGGAGCGCGAAGATGGCGAGCGCCATCGCGAAGCGCGGATCGAGCCGATTCTGGTTCATCGACAGATCGAGCGTGAACTCCTTCACGAAGAACCGGAACACCTGCCGGATCTGTCCGACGACCTGCCCTTGCAGCTCGATCTTCCACTTGCCGAGGAGGATCGGGAAGATCCTCCGCAGGAAGGCGGCGCCCTCTTCTTCGCAGACGCCGACGACCTGATCCATCGGGTCGAGGATCTCGAAGGTGTCGCGGAACAGCGACTTGAGCCCGCGCCGCCGGATGGTGCCCACGCGCAGGCCGGAGGCGGCGTCGGTCACGTCGAAGCAGATGTTGAAGCCGATGACCTGCCGCGCCTTCACGTGGAGCATGGGCATCGTCTGCGCCTCGTCGGCGAAGATCGTGTACTCCTGCTTCAGCTTGAAGATGGGGTGTTTCACGAACGCGACGAGCGAGCCGTCCGGCGCGTAGACGTGGAACTTGCGGCCGAGCAGCGACCAGAACGGGCGCTTGACCGTGAAGGCGGGGTGCAGCAGCTGCGGGGGGATCATGCCCTGCGGACCCTGCGGAACCATCGCGTTCTGCTGGTAGCCCTGCTGGGGATAACCCTGCTGGTAACCTTGCTGGGGCGGCGCGTAGACGTTCGGAGGCTGCTGCATCGTGATCCTCGAGGTGTGGGCCTTCTACGAAGAGACGCAGTGAAGCCTCCCCACGCTCCGTTCGCAAGGCTCACGGCTTGTAAGGAGTCACGTAGCCCGGCTCCCGATGCTCCCGCGCCGAGAAGTAGGCCACGAGCGTCGCGAGCGACGGGCCGAACCGAGCGGGGTCCTCGTCGTATCGGTTCACCAGCTCGCGCGGGTCGGCGTCGAGGTCGTAGCCCTCGATCGTCTTGCGCCTGCCGTCGACGATGACCTTCGTGCCGCCTGAGTAGAGCGCGCGGCGCAGGCGACCTTCGGCCAGGATCGGTCGGCCCCGCGGCAGTTCCTTTCCGGCGAGGAGCGGGACGAGCGTCTCGCCGCTCGTGTCGTCGGGCGTGTCGAGCCCGAAGACGTCGAGGATCGTGGGGTAGAGATCGACGAGCGTCACGGGCTCGCCGATCTCTCGCGAGCGGACGCCGGCGCCCCAAGCGAACAGCGGTACGCGCACCAGCTCCTCGTAGATGGTCTTCGTGTGTTGCTCCGTGCCGTGCTCGCCGAACGCCTCTCCGTGGTCGGAGGTGACGATCAAGATCGCGCGGCTCGCGAGGTTGGGGCTCGAGAGCACGCTGAGGAGCTGGCCCACGTAGGGATCGGTCGCGCCGATCTCCGAGACGTAGCGCTCGAACTGCGGGCCGGTCCGGACCGGGCCTCGGTCGTACGGCGAGTGAGGCTCGGTCAGGTGCGCGAAGGCGAAGAAAGGCTCGTCTTCGCCGACCTTCCTCAGCCGCGCGACGAGAGGAGGAATGACCTCGCTCGCTCGCGCGTGCCGGCGCCCCTCGGTGACGACGTTCTCCTCGGCGAAGCCGGGCGCGACGCCGTAGCCGTTGGATAGGAACACGAGCGGCGCCACCTTGAAGGTCGATACGCCGGCGTCGGAGAGCAGCGCCGCGAGCCGCGGGGAGGGGTCGGTCGCAGCGTATTCGAACCGGTTCTTGCCCTTCCCGTGGCGGGCCCAGCGCATCTCGGAGAAGTACTTCCCTGCGAAGAGCGCGGTCAGCGACACGGACGTCTGGCTCCCTGGTGATCGGGCCAGCGTGAACGTAACGCCCTCGCGCCTCAGCCGGGTGAACGCGGGCCACGCTGCGGTGCGGGACTCGTCGAGCAGCACGTCCGCACGCGTCGCGTCGATGGTGAGCAGCACGACGACCGGCGCGGGGCCGGCGAGACGCTCACGTGACGGCGGTCGTTTCCCGTCCCGCGCGCCGACCCAGCGCTCCTCGGTGACGAGCGGCGAGCCCGCTGGCGGCGCCGCGACCGACCACACGTGGAGCGCCGCGAGCCAGGCGCCCGCGCACCCTGGCGACGCGAAGAGCGCGAGGCGAATCGCGTTCGATGGCGGCAGGGCGAGCGTCCCGATCGCCAGCGCGGCGGCGGCCATGCCAAGCCGGCCGCTCGAGATCGAGCGCCGCCTCGCGAGCCATCGGAGCAACGCGGGGCGCGACGACGTGCCGCCCACGATCGCCGCGAGCACGGCCGCCGCCGTGTGGAGCTCGAAATAGTCGTCGCGGAGCACCGAGACGTTGACGACCGCTGCGCCAAGCGCGAGCAGCAGGCCGACGACGAAGAGCCGTCGCCTCCGCCCGAGCCACGTCCCGACGGCGAACGCGGCGGGCACCGTCACGGCTGCGCCCAGGGTGAAGAGCCAGAAGAGCGCGCCCTGAAACCGGCCGTCGAAGCTGGCGTCCGCTTGCCGAGCCAGGTTTCGCTCGAGGAGGCCGAGCACAAGCGGGGTCGAGAGCGCCCACATGAGCAGCGCCACGACGAGGGCTCGCCCCCTGGCCGCGGTCCGGAGGCCGAGCGCGACCAGATCGACGCCGAGCCCGAACGCGAGCATCAGGCCGACGTCGTAGACCGCGCGGAAGAGCTGCGTCGAGAATGACAACCCCGTCGTTCGCGTCAGCCCCGAGACGACGTCGGCCGCGGCCGGCAGGAGCGCGCCCAGCGTGACGGGCAGCTCGAACGACCCCGAGCGGGCGAGGCGCACCGGCCGCGTTCCTCCGACAGCTCAGCCGGTCGTGCGTGGGAAATGCACGCGAGCCCGGGTGCCGCCGTGCGGCGAGTCTTCGAGGGTGAGCGGCGCGTGCAGGTGGGCTGCGATGGCGAACGCCGCGATGAGGGGGAGGGCCGCGTCTCGCTCTTGCACGAGGGCGTCGAAGTCCCGGTTCAACGCCCCGCTGCGCGCCTTCGCGGTGAGGCCCGGGCCCGCGTCGTCGATCGTGATGGCCACGCCCGATCCGCCGAGCGTGACGCCGACGTGGATGACCGAGTCGGGAGGCGAGACGCTGATGGCGCTGTCGAGCAGCTCCTGGAACAGGATGTGGACCGACGAGACGGGCAAGAGCTCGTCCGGCACGTGCGCCGGGGTGTCGAGCTCGATCGTCACGCCGTGGCGCTTGGCCCTGAGGAGCTCCGCCTTCACCACGTCGCGGGCGACGTCGGCGACGTTGCACGAAGCCGGGAGCTCGAACAGCGGGCACCCCGCCAGCCTGGCGAGATCGCCCACGACCTCGCTCGCGGCCGTCACGTGGCGCCCCACCGAGGAGGCGATCTCGGCGATCTCCGCGTCGCGCTCGCCCCAGCGTCCGCGCTCGCGCAGCGGCGCCATGTCGCGCCCGATCGCCGCGAGGATGCCGCGCACGTCGGTCACGAGCGAGCGGGCCATGCCGACGAGCGGCGCCAGGCCGTCCGAGGAGGCGGCGGCCGACGACCCCGGTATGCGGGGCGGCGGCTCGCTGCGCGACGACATCACCGCGGCGAGCTCTCGGGCGTACGCCTCTCCTTGGGCCTGCGCTGCCGCGAGCTCGCGTCGCAGCTCCTCCACCTCGCGCTGATCGTCGCTCGCCGGCAAGACGAGCGTGTTGGAGTTGCCCTCGAGCTGGAACTGGCCGCCGTAGCGGATGGCCATCCGCGAGAGCCACTGCGTCTCGGCCTCGAAGCCCTGCGTCTTGTCCGGGCCGAGCTCGACCGCGATCTTGATGTCCTCACCTTCGCGCCCGACGCTGACGGCGACGGCGCCGTGTGTCGTCGGGTCACCGCCGAGCGCCATGAGCACGTGGAGCATGCGGCGGAGCTCGTTTTCGTCGCCGAAGACAACGAGGCCGCCCTCGTCCACGGTGATCTGCACGCGGGCCTCCGGGGCGATCTCCCAGAGCAGCGCGGCGACGTCGATCTTCCCGCGGCGCCCCCGCGGCGCGTGGCCGTGGAGGGAAGCGAGCATGCTCATCGTCTCGTCGAGCCGATTGAGCACGCCTTCGACGCCGGTGTCCTCGCCCGGAGAGGGCAGGATGATGTTCGGCGAGACCGCCGGCGGGTGCGGCGTGCTGCCCGACGTCGACGGTGGGGGTGGTGTGGTCCCCGCCGCGCCGGCGCCCACGCCTTTTCGTAGCTTCTCGGCAGCTGCGCGCGCCTCCTGCGTGAGGAGCCACGAGAGCTCGGTTCTCGTCAGTCGATCTCCCGACATGCCTCGTGTCGCCTCGTGGGCCGCTTCGCGGCGCCGGAGGATGATGCCAGAGCCGCGCGCTACCTGCTACAGTTTCCCCGATGCGGGCCGGGAGGCACCTACCCGTCCTTGTCGGCCTCATTTTCGCGGGGAGCGGGGTCCTTGCGGCGTGTGACGGTGAGGCACCCACGAACCCGTTCACCACCGGGACGGCGTCCGGCGGCGGAGCGCAGGGCGGAGCCGGCGGGGGAACGGCGGTCGATCCCGAGCTCGGCGGGCCCTGCGTGGAGGACGCCCAGTGCGACGACGGCGTCGGGTGCACCTTCGATCGGTGCGACCTCGAGCTGTCCCGCTGCCGGTTCAAGCGGGACGACTCCGTCTGCGACAACGGCGTGTTCTGCGACGGCGTGGAGGTCTGCGATCAGAAGCTCGACTGCGGCCCGGGCGTCCCGCCGAGCTGCACCGACGCCAACGTCTGCACCATCGACGTGTGCGTCGAGGCGAGCCAGATCTGCGAGCACGCCCCGCGAGACGCCGACGCCGACGGCGATCCCGACGAGCACTGCGGTGGCGGCGACTGCCAGGACGACGACCCGGCGATCTCCAGCCTCACCGAAGAGATCTGCGGCAACGGCGCCGACGACGACTGCGACGAGCAGGTCGATGAAGCCGAGTGCGCCTCGCCGGCGAACGACACGTGCGCCGAAGCGCTTCTCGTGACCGGCACGGGCACGTACGCGATGAGCACGGCGGGCGCGAGCGCGGACTACCCGACCGCTTGTACGCCGATGGGCTCGGTGCGCGACGTCGTCGCGGAGATCCGCGTCCCGGCCGGCCCGCCCATCGACGTCGTCGCGCGCGCCCGAACCGCGGGCGCGCCCGTGTCCGTCGCGCTGGCCGGGCAGTGTGGGAACGCCGGCACGGAGATCGCGTGTGGCGCCTCGTTTGCCTCCATGAACGGCGGGCAGGTCTCGCGTATCCACGCGCGCGGCGTCGGCGGCGGCGCGAGCGAGGTGTCGCTGCCGCTCTACGTGACCACCGCGGGCGCGAGCCCCGTCACGCTCGACGTCACGTACGGTCCGGCCACCACGGCGCCGACGAACGAGACCTGTGGCACGGCCGCCGATCTGTCGCTCGGCGCGCCGGTCGAGGTCGAGATCGTCGACGCCGCGACGGATCTCGCCTCGGCCTGCGAGCCGCTCCTGGGCGAGCTCGTGTACCGGTTCACGCTGGCGAGCCCCTCCGACGTGGACGTCTACGCGATCAGCCTCGACGGCGACGGGTTGCCGGTCGTCTCGCTGCGCGACGCGGCCTGCGCGCTCCAGACGGACGAGATCGCGTGTCACGCCTCGACCTCGGCGCACATCTACCGGAACGCGTTGCCTGCGGGTGACTACTACGTCGCCCTGTCGGCTTCGGCGCCGACGACGGTCAGCCTGAACGTGCTCGCGAGCCCGGCAACCGCCCCCGCTCCCGACGAAGACTGCTCGACCTCGGTGGCGCTCGTCCCCGGGCAGACGATCGACGTGTCCTTCGCCGACCACCAGGACGACATCTCGCTGGGGTGCTTCGGCGCAGCGACCGACGCCGCGTACGAGCTGAGCCTCGGCGGACCGAGCGACGTCCTTCTCGTCGAGCGGATCTCCCAGGGCGACGCCGGCGCGATCCACCTCGCGGGACCCACCTGCGACGAGGCCGACCTCGTCGCTTGTGCGTTCGGCGGAAAGTCCCCGGTGCGCTCGCGCAAGCGCAACGTCGCCGCGGGCGACTACCGCGTCGTGGCGGAGTCGAACCTGGGTCAGCCGGCGCAGGTCACCGCGTTCGTGCGCGACTACGCGCCAGCGACGCTCGTCCCGTTCGCGGACGACTGCGCCGGCGCGCAGATCATCCCGCCGGAAGGCGGCTTCTTCCAGGGCAACACCAGCAACGTGAGCGCCAACTTCAGCGCGGGCTGCGATCAAGGCGGTGGCCCGCCGAACGGCGCGAAGGACCAGCTCCTGGTGCTCACGCTCGACCAGACGAAACGTGTGGTGCTCGACATGCAGGGCTCCACCTACGACACCCTGCTGGACGTCCGCGAAGGGCCGAGCTGCCCCGGGACGGAGGTCCCGCTCGGCTGCACGATCGGGGTCGGACAATCGAAGAGCTTCCTCGACCTCACGCTCGATCCGGGCACGTATTACGTGCAGATCGACGGCGTGGGCACGGCGACCGGAGCGTGGATGCTCGACGTCCATGTCGTCGACCAATGAGAGCGTCGGCGGGCGCGATCACCCTGGGGCTCCTCGCGCTCGCCGCGACCCGGAGCGCCTCGGCTGCCCCACCCGTCGATCCCGCGTACGAGCTGAAGGAGGGCGAGCGTCAGCTCGCCGCCGCCAACGCGTCCTCGTCTCCGTCGGACAAGGTCAAGCTCGCTCGCGCCGCCGCCAGCCATTTCGAGGCAGCGTCGCGCGCGACCGGCGAGTGGTCGTCGGCCGCGCGCGCGTCCGAGGCCTACCTCACGGCGAACATCCCGCCGCTCGCCTCCGCCTGGTACTGGATCGCGGCGGAAGGAGCGGACTACTCGGAGAGCTACCTGACCTGGCAGAAGGGGGCGCTCGACCGGGTCTTCGGGGGTCGCGCGTCCATCACGCTCGATCCCAACCAGCCCATCAAGACCGCGCAGGTCGACGGCGCGTCTCTTCCCTACGACGCCATCGGTCGGCCCATCGCGCTCGACCCGGGGACCCATCGGGTCGCGGCCACCTCGGATGGAGCGGCCGTGTTCCAAGGCAGCGTCGTGCTCTCGGCCGGCGACGTCGGCAAGACCAAGTTCTTCCCGGTCACCTTCCAGACCACCGAGCGTCCGGACGAGATCCGCGCCGACAAGAAGTACCCGCGCCGTCCGAACGACGGCGGGTTCAGCGCGCTCCGGATCGTCACGATCGTCGCGACGACCACCTTGGCGACGGGCATCGCGGTCGGCGGCGGCTACCTGCTCTTCGGATCCGAAAATCCGCACGGCCTCGACTCGCCGCAAGGTGTCGCCATCGTCTCCACCGAAGTCCTGTTGATCGCGGCCGGCGTGACGATCGCCCTCATCGCGGATTGACGAGCGAACGATCACCTCGGGTGGGCCGCCATCAGGGCAGGCCGAGCACCCAGCTCGCCAGATCGTCGACGAGCGCCGCGTCGACCGGAGCGCGGCGCTGGTACTCCTCGGGGGAGCTCTTGCCTTCGCCGTTGCCAAAGGCGTGGTTGGCGTCGGGGTAGAGCTTGAAGGTGACGTCCTTGCGGCCGGCGAGCGCCTTCTTCCAAGCGTCGAAGTCGACGGTGGTGACCTGGTAGTCGCGTCCGCCCTGCGCCACGAAGATGGGGCGCGTGAGGCCGGCGGCGACCTTCGTCTCGTCGTATTGGGCCAGGTCGACCCAATACGCCGCGCCGACGCCCAACACGACCTCCCGGTCGTTTGGCTTCGCGCCCTTCGCGAGCTCCCGCGCGCGGGCCGCGGCCTTCTCGAGGGCCTGGATCTGCTCGCTCTCCTCCGGTGCCTTCCGTCCGTCGAGGGAAGCGATGTAGCGCAGCTGCTCGATCATCATGTCGTAGACGGGGCGCGTGCTGCCCGCGAGGATGGCGATCGCCGCGACGTCCGTCGATTTGGCGGCGATTCGCGGCGCGAGCTGGCCACCCAGGCTGTGACCTGCGACGACGACGCGGGCCTTGTCGATCTCCTTCATGCCGCGGAGGAGCGCCACCGCGAGGAGCGCGTCTTCGACGGTCTCCTGCTCGACGGTCAAGTCGACGCTCGCCGCCATCTTGGGGCCGTGCACCTTCGTGCGCTTCTCGTAGCGGAGCACCGCGACGCCGCGCGACGCGAGCCCGCCCGCGAGGTCCTTGAACGGTTTGTTGGCGCCGATCGTCTCGTCGCGATCGTTTGGCCCGGAGCCGTGGACGAGCACGACCGCGCGGAACGGGCCCGCGCCCTTCGGGAGCGAGAGCGTCCCCGGGAGGGCCCAGTCGCCCTGGCCGATCGTCACCTCACGCTCCTCGATCTTGGATCGATCGACGTAGGGCGGATCCGAATAGGGCTCCGCCGCGGGCGCGAAGAAGAGCCCGGCCACCTTCTCTTCCTTGTCGTAGGCGACCTTCGCGTCGAGCTTCACGTTCTTGAACTTGCAGGTGATGAGGACGCTTCTGTAGGCGCCCGCCGGCGCGACGCGTGCGCCCTCCACCTTCTCGAGCGGGCCGGCGCCTGCGAGGACACCCTCCCAGACCCCCTTCAGCTTCTCTGGCGGCAGCGCGGCCGTCATCGTCGCGTCGAAGCCCGACGCGGCCTCGGCGAACTTGCCTTGCGAGAGGAGATCGATGAACGCGCGGCCCTTCGCGGCGAGGGCTTCTTCCTTCGGATCGGTCGGAGGATCGGTCGTGCTCATGGCAGGGCTCCCGGCGGACGCAGAGGCGATCGGAGAGGACGCGGACGGCCCGACGCTGGACGCCGACGCCACGGCGGGCGCGTTGCTCCCCGAGTGTGCTCCGGGGCTCGGCTCTGCGCACGCGAGGGTGGAGGCGACGAGGAGCAGGCCGAGCCGCTTCATGGGGCCGAGAGGGTACACCCGTCGGCCCGGTTTGTCCGAGCAGACGCCGGCGCGAGCACCGGCTCGTCGGCCCGACGATCCCGACGTCCCCGCTACACGGGGCGGGGGCGTTCAGCGCGCTCCGCAGCGCTCGGTGAGGGCACGACGCGCTTCGGCGACGCCTCCTGCGCCCCTGCTCGAGGCCCGATCGAGGACGTCGCTCGCTCGGCGGCAGGCCGTCGGCTCCAGGCGGGCGTCGCTCAAGACGCCATCGAGCGCGATCACGGCGTAGTCCGGCGCGCGCTCGGCCAGGCTCTCGTCCTTCTGCTCGAGGTACCCCTCGGAGACCCGCAGCATTGTCATGACGAATTCGTCATTGTCTTTCGCGAGGCGCCGCGTGAACGGGGCGGCCTTCTTCGGGTCGCCCACCTGCGGGTACACCGCGACGATCACGTCGAGGCCGGCCGCGCGGGCGCCGGGGGCGCAGATCGCGCCGTCCGCCGTCGCCTCCGCAGCCCGGACGGCGTCGGCGAGCGCCCTGTCCAGGACGCCGTTTCGGGCCAGCACGTCGGCCAATAGGGCCGACGCCGCGCGCTCGAGGCCGGACCCGGGCTGCCTCAGGACCTCCTCGTAGGCCAGCCTCGCGGGCGCCAGCCGGGTGGGGTCGTCGCGGGCGTCCGCGTGGAAGAGCTGGGCGAGGCGGAAATGGACGAACGGCACGAGCGGCGACCGGGGATGCGCCTGGACGAGCTGGGAATAGAGGACCCTCGCGTCGTCGGCGCCGCGCTCCTTGTCGGCGAGGCGGGCGCGCCGGTAGAGCGCCGTCGCTTCGGACGGCGTCTGGCCTCGGATCGCGTCGTCGAGCGCTCGTTCCAGGCAGGCCTCGAGCTCCTCCGGCGCCCCAGCGTCGGGCGTCGAGGTGCTCGCCGAGCGCGTGTCGACCGGGCGCTCCGCGCGCGTCCCGTCCACGGAGCGCGCGGACGAGCCCGCGCAACCGAGCGCGAAGACGAGCGCCGCTGCGCCTCGCCTCACGGCGCCACCACGCGCGCGAGCTGCGGCAACACCTCGCCGAGCGGCGCGTCGATCCGCGCCGTCGCGAGCGGGTCGCCGCGTGTCTCGCCGCGGTTGACGATGACGATGGGCTTCTGCTTTTCGGCCGCGCGCCGCACGAAGCGAAAGCCGGAGAACACCGTCAGCGAGGTGCCGAGCACCAGCAGCGCGTCCGCGTCGTCCACCACACGAAAGGCCTCGTCCACGACGGGCCGCGGCACGTTGTCGCCGAAGAACACGACGTCGGGCTTGAGCACGCCGCCGCAGGCGAGGCACCCGGGCACCCGGAAGCTCTCGGTGGCCTCGGCGGGCAGCTCGGCGTCGCCGTCGGGCGCGACGACCACGTCGCGCGCCACGAGATCGTCGTTCATCCGAGAGAGCCGCGACTGGAGCTCGGCGCGCAGCTCCTTGGCGCCGCACGTGAGGCACACGACGTTCGCCAGGGCGCCGTGCAGCTCGATGACCCGACGGCTGCCGGCGGCGTGGTGGAGCCGGTCCACGTTCTGCGTGATGACGTGGGCGACGACGCCGGCCTGCTCGAGCCGGGCCAGCGCGGCGTGGGCGGGGTTGGGCTTCGCCGCCGAGATGCGCGGCCAGCCGAGGAAGCTCCGGGCCCAATAACGCCTGCGAACGGCCTCGTGGTGGACGAACTCGCGGTGCTGGATCGGCGTGCTCACCCGGGCGCGGCCGGTCTCTCCTCGGTAGTCGGGGATCCCCGAGTCGGTGCTCATCCCCGCCCCGGTCAGCGCAGCCACGCGCTTGCCACGGAGCAGCTCGCCCAGCTCCTCCCCCCTCCACGACGTGGAGGGGGGCCAGGGGGGAGGAAGGTGCGGGGAGGAGCTCATCGAACCTCGGGGCGCGCGAACAACCTTTTCCTCGGACATGCTAACTTCCGCGCGTCGGGATGCTAGGTCGAGTGCAAGCCATCGCGGAGAACACGTATCGGGAGTCTGTCCGCGCGCGGATCCTCCTCGGGCTGGCCGGCGTGGCTTTCTGCGTCTCGCTCTTTTCGCTGGTCATCGGCAGCTTCACGTTGGAGAGCGCGCCGCGGGTCGTGAGCGATCTCGGCACCGCCTCGATCTCGATCTTCGGGATCGTCGTCGCGGTCGTCATCGGCGCGACCACGCTCCACCGCGAGCTCGATCAGAAGACCATCTTCCCGATCCTCGCGCGGCCCATCTCTCGCCCCGAGTACATCGTGGGGAAGTTCCTCGGCATCATGCTGACGATCTTCACCTTCATCGCGGCGGACACCGGCCTCGTCCTTGGCCTTGCGGCCGGACTGGGCGGCGCGAACGTCCTCGCGGTAGCCGGGGCCGGGCTCGTGCTGGTGGCCGCCCTGATCGCGGCCGGCCTCAAATGGCCCTCCGCGTTCACCTTCGGGCCTATCCTCTGGGCGATCGGCATGCTGGTGGCCGGGGCGATGTTCTGCGCCGTCGCGCCGGATGAACGCCGCGCCATCCTCACCCAGGGGCTGCTCACCCTGCTCGAGGTCGGGATCGTGACGGCCATCGCGCTCCTCATGTCCTCGTTCTCGACCCCGTTCGTCAGCGCCTTGATGACGTTCGGCGTCTGGATCGTGGGTCGATCTTCGGACTCCCTCGCGCGGTTCCCGAAGAAGTTCTTCGGGCCCGAGGTGAGCGCGGCCGCCAAGGTCCTCGGGAAGGCCGTGCCCAACCTGCAGGTGTACGTTCCGCCTCGCCCGCTCCTCACCGGAGAGGCCGCCAACGTGGACCGGCTCGGCTACCTCCTGCTCGCCGCGGGCACCGCCGTCGGATGGGCCATCGCGCTCTTGGCGCTCGCGAGCTTCATCTTCAAGAGGCGCGACTTCTTGTGAGCCTGCGCTGGCTCAAGGGCGCCCTCACGATCGTGTTCGTCCTTGTTCTCGGCGCCGCGGGCCTGACCTTCCGCGTGATCTTCGCGGGCGAGCAGGAGATCGCGAAGAGCACGGCCGCGCTCGAGGCCGGCGATCCCGACCTCGCCATCGATCACGCTCGCGCTGCCGCCACCTGGTACGCGCCCGGCGCCCCTCACGTGCGGGTCGCCTACGGGAGACTCGTCGCCCTCGCGCGGGAGTCCGAGGCGCGCAAGCGCAAGGACCTGGCGCTGCGCGCGTACCGCGCGATCATGACGGCGTCGTCATCGACATCGTGGGCCATCGTCCCACACGCCGCCGACGCCGAGGCGGCGCGCGCGGCGATCGCTCGGCTCGAGTCCACGACCGAGCGGCCGGTCGATTCCGCCACCGAGCCGCCCGCTGCGATCGAGCAGAAGCTCCTCGCCGAGCTGGCTCGTGAGCCAGGCCCGAGCCGCGGGTGGTCCCTCGTCCTCGGCGCCTCGTTTCTCTTGCTCCTCGCCGGCCTGGCCGTCGTGTTGCAGCGGGCCCTCGACGAGACCGGACGGCTCCACCCGCGCCCGGCCGCCGTGGGCGCCGTGATCGCGACGGTCGGCCTCTTCGGCTATGCGCTCGCGCTGTGGCTCGCGTGAGGTGTACGCTGCTCTACCTCCTCGCTCACCATGAGCCGAAGCGATCTCCCTCCGCCGCCGGGTGAGGCGCCTCCTACGGGTGAGGAGGCGCAGAGCGGGCCGCCCCCGTCGGTGCGTCCCTCGGCGATATCCCTCGTTCCTACGGGCCCGCGCCGCAGCCCCGGCCTGGGCCTGAGCGTCATCGCCTTGCTCGCCGCGTGCGGCGCCGCCTACATCGCCCATCCGCTGTGGATGGGGCTGGCGGTCGGCACCGTGATGGCGTTCACGTCGGACCCTCTCTACATCTGGCTGGCCCGCGTGCTCGGACAGCGGCGGGCGCTCGCCGCGCTCATCACCACGATCACCGGCGGGCTGGCGAGCCTGGCGGTCGTCGCGGCCGTCACGTGGGTCGCCATCTCGGAGGTGCTCGATCTGGTCTCGCGCCTGCGTGTCCCCTCCGCGCCGGACGTCCTCGGCGGCCGCGGGAAGGCCCTCCTGGAGCGCGCGCACCTCTCCCCCGACGCGCTCATCGAGCGGCTCAACGCTGCGCTCGTCTCGATCTCGGAGAAGGCCGCAGGCGGCCTCGCGAGCGTGCTCACCACGACGACGTCGATGATGCTCACCGTCGTGATCGCCTTCTTCACGATGTACTACGTGCTGCTCGGGTGGCCCTCGCTCGTCCGCAGGCTCCAGCGTTTGTTGCCGCTCGACCCACGTCACACCCGCGCGCTCGCCGCGGAGTTCCGCGCGGTCGGGCGGAGCGCGTTCGTCGGCACGATGGGCACCGCCTTCGTCCAGGGCCTGTTCGCGGGCGTGGGCTTCGCGCTCGCGGGCATCAGCCAGCCGCTGCTCTGGGCCACCGTCACCATGCTCGCGTCGTTCTTACCGGTCGTTGGAACGGCGGCCGTGTGGGTGCCGCTCTCGATCGTCACCTTCGCGATGGGACGAACCGGATCGGCCATCTTCGTCGGGGTCTGGGGGTTCCTCGTCGTGACGGCGGTCGCGGACTACGTCGTACGGCCTCGTCTGGTCGGGTCGCACACCCAGGTCCACCCCCTGCCACTGCTCATCTCGCTCATCGGAGGGGTCGAGATGCTCGGGCTCATGGGCGTGCTCGTCGGTCCAGTCGTGATGGCCCTCTGCCTCGCGGTTCTGCGTATTTACGAGGTGGAGCGGATGCGGGACGCGGACCCTGCCGCCACCCCGACCCCGACCCCCGTCTCCGACTGAGACAACTGCCCCCCGAATCCCGATTAGCGATCGCGAGCTCGCGGAGGGCGGTTCCGATCCGGGACGCAGACCCTGCGCACCCCCGAGAGCTCGCGGGAAATCGAGGATCTCGAGGTCGGCACGCAGCTTGAAAAGGGGCATCGGCATGACGTGCTCCTTCGAGATGCCGCAGCAAGGTGTGTGGGATGGCCGGACGCTCCAGCCGAGCGAGCTCGCGGCTCACGTGATGCCGCTGATTCGCCGGCAGGCGCGCGCCCTCGCGCAGCGCCTCCCGCCGCACGTCGCGATCGACGATCTCGTCAGCGCCGGCACGGTCGCGCTGGCCGAGCTGCTCCGCAAGACGAGCTCGATGCCGCTCGCGGAGTTCGAGCGCCTCGCCACCTCTCGCGCGCGCTACGCCATGCTCGACGAGCTCCGCGCGCTCGACCCGGTGTCGCGCCGGCTTCGCCAGCGCGCGCGCCGGATCGGGCAGGTCTCCACCGAGCTCGCGGCGCGCCTGGGCCGACGTCCTTCGGAGGACGAGATCGCCGAGGCGATCGGCATCAACGTCGACACCTGCCGCGCGGCCCTCGCCCTCGCGCAGTCGAGCGCGACCTGCAGCATCGACGGCGACAACGGCTTCGAGGTCGCTGACGACAGCCGGAACCCCGAAGAGGAGCTCGGTCGCACGCAGCGCGCGGCGATCGTCCGCGGCGCGATGGCCGGCCTCACGGCGCGCCAGCGCAACATCCTCGAGCTCTACTTTCACGAGGAGATGACCCTCCGTCAGATCGGTGACATCTTGGGCGTCACGGAAGCGCGGGTCTCGCAGATCCTCGGCGAGTCGGTCCGCAAGCTCCGCGAGACGTGCACGGGCCAGGTCCTTCACTGAGCGTCGAAACCGACCGCTGAGCCCGCCTGAGGCCGTCCGCTCAGCGCGGAAGATGTTTGCAGGGAGACTCGGGCGAGGGCGGGACGGCTTGGGGGCGCTTCGCGACGCCGTCGACGACCGCCATGTTGGCCCCCGACATGCTGCGGAACTGCGCGGCGATCAACATCTCGGCGGCGCAGGTCTCTTGGGGGTCGAGGCCCTCGAACCGCCAAGTCGGCATGGTCGGCGTCTCTGCGTCGAACTTCATCGTGACGGTTCCGTCAGCCATTGTCGTGAGCTCCCCGTGTGGGAAGACGAGCTTGTCTCCTGTGCGCGTGGCGAAGAGCTCGCCGGAAGCCGTGAGGAGCCGCCCGTCCGGCATGAGCTCGACGACGAGCTTGCCGTCGTACGTCAGGCAGCCTTCGGGATGCAGCACGTAGGGTGTTTTCCCCGTCGTCAGGGCGTCTTCGATCTCCCCCGTGGCTCGCATCCGAGCGAGGGTCAGCCCGCCCGGGAGAGAAGGGAGACCCGGCGCCACGACGCTCGCCGTGAGCGCGAGCTCTCCGGGAGGGCAGGCGGGGCCCGCGCCCCAGAGCCCGGAGGGCGAAGCGAACACGGCCGTCGCCGCGCGCACCGAGAGCGCGAGGAGCACGAGCGACGAGAGCAGGAAAAACGCGAACCTGACCTCGATGACGTTCCGCGTCGACTGCCAGATGCTGTGCAGCACGCGCAGCCCGACGTAGCTCCAAGCGAGCGCGACGTTCGTCGTGTCGTCCCCGCCCGCCAGCGCGAGCGTGATCGCCACCGCGTAGAAGAGCGTCGGCTGCTCGAACAGGTGGTTGTAGTTGTCGGCCTTCCAGCGCACGTTCGCCGGAAGCGACGCCATCTGCTCGCCGCGCGGCGCGGTCGGGTCCAGCTTCATCTTGGCGCGCCGGATCGCCGGGATGCGCGTCGCGTACATCCACGTCCACATCACGAACGTCCAGAGGACGAGGGCGACGACGGGCTGGAGGAGCGCTGTCTTCATGTCAACGCGGCCTCGAGATCGCGCTCGGTCGAGAGCTTCTTGGGTCGGCTCCTGAACGCGACGATCGGCCCGCCGATGGCGCACAAGACGGCGACGATGGCGCCCCTCCGCTCGTAAGCGGGCGCGTCGATGACGCCGAGGAACAAGAGCGCGCCGACCACCGCACAGATCACGGCGATCGTCGCCACGGTGCCGGCGAGCAACCAGGCCCCCGAGACGAAGGGCACGCTCCGCGGCGCGAGCGCAGCCCAGACCGCGCGGACCGCGTCGGCGTAAGCCGTCCGCGTCGACTTCTCGTCCGTGCCGAAGGTGTACTCCTGCCCGCCATCGAGGTGCAGGCCACACATCTCGTGCTCGCCGATGCGTCCGATGACGACCTTGCGGATCGTGTCGAAAGCGATCGTGCGGCTTCCCAAGATCACGTCACGATCCTGCACTTCTACGATCTGCTCCTGGCCCAGACGGCGGAGAACGAAGCGCCCGGTCATCGAGCGCAACCGTATCAGGCTCCGACCCGCCTCGGGGCATCCGTTCCCTGGTCCGCCCTAGCGCGGGCTCAGCTCGCCCCAACGCTGCAGGTGCCGGCGATCTGGTCCGCAATGAAGCCGAGCGTCTCCTCTCCGAGCCCTTCTCGGATGACGGGTGCGACCCCTGCGATGGGCGGGTTAGCCCCGACGAGGAGCTCCGACAGCGTGAGCTCTCCGAGATAGAGGAGCAGGCGCTCGAGCGTCAGCTTCATCAGGGTGGGGGTTCGCAATCTGTGCATCGGCGGTACGGTCGCGAGCTCCTCCCAACGTTCGATGGGGAGCTCGATCAGGACCGACTCCAGTCGGCTCTGGGCGAGGGGGCGCAGCTCCTCGTCGTGCGTGGCGTCCAGGAGTCGGCTGATGGCAGCGGGGCGCTCGAGCCGCCGAATGATCTCCGCGAGCTCGGCCCGCGCATGTCGGGCGAGATTGTGCGGCCAGCGTTCGGCGTGCGCGTCGAGCGTCGCGACCGAGGCTGTCGTCGCGACCGCCGGCAGCAGATGGCGCAGCTCCGCCGGTGGGGAGGCGCCGAGGGCCGCGGCTCGCTCCAGCGCGAGGCGCGCCGCCTCGCTCGCATACACCCCCATCGAGGGGACCGCGCGAGCAACCTGGAGCAGCCCCGGCGCGTCGAGCGCACCCATGACCAGCTCGAGCGCGCCGCGTGCGTCGTGGGGGTCGGTTGCGCAGAAGGTGATCGCGGAGAGCGCGATCTCGAGCGCCGACTCCGGGGCAGCGCCCCCTTCGGGGCACGTCACCAGGCAAGCTCGTTGATACGGCGTGAGCTCGCCGACGCCTTGGAGCCGATCTTCGAGCCCAGAGAGGATCTCTTTGCGAGACCCGCGGGCGGCGCCGATCAACGCGGAGGTCTTGCCGGCTCGGAGCGCCGTCTCGACGGCGGCGTCGAGCGCGCGAGAACGTGCCTCGGGGGTGTTGGCCAGCTCCGCGCGCATGATCGTCGCGGCGACGAGATCATCGCTCATTTCGGAGCCTTCGTCGGCGGGCAGCCGCGAGGCCGCGTCTCCGATCGAATCCCGGGTCGCGTCGCGCCTCGCGACCCGCGATAGCGCGACGAGCGCCTCGAGCGCTTCAGTCGTCGAAGGAACGGAGCGCGAGGCCGCGCGAGATTGCGCGAAGACGCTCGCGACCAGCGCTTCTCGACCTCCATCGCGCAAGCTGCCGGGGAGGACCGCCAAGAGCTCGCGGCGAAGCTGGTGAAGCTCGAGCCCCCACCCCGAGAGCCCCGCCCAATGGGCCTCCCACGCGCGACCGCGCGCCTCGGAGACGATCTGGGTCAATTGGTCGGCCGTCCAGGTCGCAGCCGAGCCCCACGGGAGCGGGAGATCGGCGATCGGGTCCGCGGGAGGCGTGACCCCGCGGCGCGGGCCGGGAGAGCTCGCGCCGCGGGACACCTCGGCGCCGGCGGACAGGAGCACGGGGAGCCATGTCTCGAGCTCTCCGAGCGCGAGGGCTTCGTCGACGTTGTCGAGATGCAAGCGAACGCGCGATCCCTCGGCGACGGCGTCGAGTATCGATTCGCGCAGGTCCACCAGCAGCGCGCGGAAGCCCGGGTAGGTGGCGTCGGCGGGCCACGCCGAGTCGACCCCCGCTCGCGACAACCCAGCCCGCAGCAAAGGAGGCACCAGCCCAGCCCGCAGCGCGCGCACGTCGAGAGCTGCGAGTATCACGTCCTCGCGTTCGTCGGCCACCGACGTCGCGCGCTGAGCCCAGGCTTCTTCGAGCTTCATTCGACGAACGGTGGTGTTCGCCCCGGCACGGAACGGTCGCGCGTGTGGCGATTGGAGCCTTGCTGGCAATCCCGCCCGTTCCATTGCCCATCACGCCCCTGGACGCCACTGCGACGATTCCTCGGATCGTAATGCGGGCTCTTTGGATGCAGGCCGAGCTCACGGAGGATCTGTCCGCATGACGTACAAGGGTTCATTGGCGAGCCGTCGTCATCCACGGTGCTCATCCTCCCTGCCTGGACCTCGTCGTGGACCTGCTGCCTGATCCGAGATCCGGGTCGTAATACCGGAAGCGGTTGTACGAGAGCCCCGTCTCTTCGTCGTGGTATTGACCGGCCAGGCGCAGCCCATCCCCGCTCGGTGCCGCGCCCCAGATGTCGATCTGTGTGTCGTCGGAGACCACACCTCCGCTCTCCACCAGGTGCTGCGGCGTCCCCAGCGGGTCGTTCAGGAGGTGTCGCCAGCCGAGATCCTGGTCGACCTGCGCGCGGCGCCGCACCGTCCGTTGCGCGAGCGGCGTCCCGTCGTCGTCGTCGTAGGCGAACGTCGTCTCTTCCACGACCGGGTCGCCCGCCCGCGCCGCGTCATATTTGATGGCGTGGACGAGCTTCGATCGATCCCACACGAACTTGTGATCTGCCTGCAGGCGACCATCCTTCCGGACGCGCTTGCGGACGCGCCGGCGGAATGTGTCGTACTCGAATTCGACGAGGACGCCGTCGGGCCGCAGGACGCTCCGAAGTAGGCCGTCCTCGCACCACTCGAGCCGTGTTTGCTCTTCTTTGCCGTCGGCCATCGTGCTGACGGACGTCAGCCGCCCCCAGGCGTCCCATCCGTAGGTCCGATCGCCCTTCTGGAGGATCTTTCCTCCTGGCCCGAACCGGTGTGCGCCTCGACCGCGCTCCGCGCGGTTGCCGGCTGCGTCGTAATCGAAGAAGCGCGCGACGTCTTCGCCGACCGCCGCGATGAGTCGATCGTTCAGGTCGTGCTCGAAGTGGAGCGCGCCGCTTCGCCGGCTCTGCACCATCGCGAGCTCCCCTCGAGGTCCGTAGGCCCAGGATTCAATGGCGGTCACTTTCCCTCCGGCGTCGCGGACGACGCGGCGGGTCTGCCGCTCCATGACGTCGCGGCCCCCGCCGCCGAGCTCCCGAAACACCTCCCGGTGGAACCCGTCGTACGACCTTCGGAGCTCGAGCCCGGGGGCCGCATAGGAGACGGCGCGGCCGATCGCGTCTCTCGTCACGGAGAGCGCGTGCCCGAGCGAGGTCCGCTGCTCGACGACCTCGCCCATCACGTCCCAGTCCAGGCAGACCTCGGTTACTTCGTCGCCGACCTTGCAACGTTGCGTCGTCGGCCAGCCGACCGCGTTGTACGCGAACGTGAGCTCCACGCCGTTGCGCTTCGCTCGGGTTAGTCGGCCGAGGGCGTCGTATTCGAACTCCTCTTCGATGCCACGTACGGAGCGCTTCACGAGCTGCCCGGCGAGGTCGTGCTCGAGAGCGAGCGTGCGGGCGCCCTCTCGAACGCAGGAGAGGTTCCCGGCGGCGTCGTACTGATACAGAATCGCCCGGCCGTCGAACGTGGTCTCGCGCACGAGACGTCCAGCAGCATTCAGCTCGAACGTCCACGTCTCGCCGGCCGCGTTGACGACCTTGCGCAGGCGCTGCTCGCGGTCCCACAAGTAGCGAGTCGTCGAGCCGTCGGGATACCGGACCGTGTGGACGCGGTGATCGCCGCCGCGCAAAAGCTCCACGGTCCGGTTGTTCGCTCGCGTGATACCGACGAGGTACCGGTCGCCGTCATACCGGAAGTGGACCGCGCTGCCGTCCGGCATGGTCTGGCGGGCGATGTCCCCTCGGGCGTCGTACGTGTAATGGGTCTCGGCTCCGGCGCGCTTCACCGCGAGGACGCGCCCGAAGAAGTCGAAGGTGCGCTCGGTCACGACTCCGCTTCGATCGATCTCGCGGATCGGGTTGCCATGCGCGTCGTAGGCGTAGCGTGAGACGCCGCCGTTCGGCGCATGCGCCTCGGTCATGAGGCCGCGCTGGTCGTGAAGAATGAAGAAGCGGGCGCCGCTGGGATCCGTCCAGGCGAGCCCATCCGGAAACGAGGTCGTCTCCGTCACGCCGCCCAGGGCGTCGATGACGCGCAACAGGTTGCCGCGGGCGTCGCGCTCGGTCCGCGTGATCCGATCGAGCGGGTCGATGGTCTCGGTGATGCGGCCGAACTCGTCGCGCCTGAAGCGCGTCGTCGCGCCGGCCGAGTCGGTAAAGGAGAGGAGGTTGCCGTTGTCGTCGTAGGTTCGCGCGAAGACGCCACCGGCGCGCACGCACTTCTCCATCTTGCCGTGTGCGTTGCCGAAGACGCGATCTACCGTGACCGAGTCGACGATCTCGCGATAGCCGTCGGCGCCGAAGTCGAGCCGCACGTGGTAGATGCCCTTGGCTCGTGTCGCGCCGTCCGCGAGGAAGCGCGGCGCGTCTTCGATGAGGGCCGGGTCGTCCTTGCCGCCGTAGTCGCCCCACGTCTCGATGCAGCGGCCCTGGCCGTCGTAGCGATAGTGGTAGGTGAGCCCCGTGGGGCTCTTGTGCATCGTCATCCGATGCGACTCGTAGGCGAATGTCGTCGTGTAGCCGAGCGCATCGGTCACGGCGACGAGGTCGCCGGCCGAGTCGTATGCGTACTCGGCGAAGCGGATCCAAGCGCCTTGGGACAGGGCGTTCATGACCTCGAAGGCGCGAATCCTCCCGGCCTCGTCCCGCGCCACGCGGATTCGGCGCCCCACGCAGTCTTCGACCTCGGACAGCTCCCCGTTCGAGTAAAAGAGGCGGATCGTATTGCCGAATCGGTCCGCGACGCTCACGAGCACGAACAGATCCGGCGCGATCGGCTCGAAGCGCAGCTGCGTGCGGTCCTCCAGGAGGAGTGAGAATCGCCCCTGCGCCTTGCCCAGAATCCACCCGTTCGGGCCGTACCCACAGAGCTCGTCGTCGAAGGCCGGAAAGTCGACAGCCGTCCCATCCCACTTGTAGACGCGAAAGCGCGAGCGCGTCGTCTCGACCGTCCAGCCCAGCGAGTGCGCCCACCCATAGCCGAGGCCGATGTCTCGGTCTCGCGATCCGCTCGAATAGGCGCGCAACAGCTCCAGCGGTAGCGGGCCCTTCAGCTCCAGATCCGTGACGGGGAGGGTAAAGACACGCCCGGTGACCACGTCGACCGGGTCGCCCCGTGAGGCGCCCCCGCTCGAGCCCCCATGATGATTGGGACAGCCGGCCTGCCCCCCACTCTGGCCATTTCCCGATTGCGCATTGCGGCCGTCGCCGTTCGCGCCGTCCCCGCTGCTGTCGCCATTTCCGGCGCCGTTCCCGCTACCGTCGCCCGAGCCGTTGCCGCTCCCACCACCGCCGCCTGCACCGCCGCCCATGACCGCGATGCTCGGGCACATTCCAGGGATCGGCGGGATGTTGGGCGCAGGTGCGGTGCCTGCCATGGCATGATTACGGCGGATTGGCGCCCGATGCTCCTTCAGTCGCCGAGGTGGCGAACCCCGCCCAGGAGGCTATCATCTCGCTCGCGGGCCCGGCCAGCGCGATCTCGGGTCGACTTGCTCGGCGCGGTGGCGCTGTGTACCTTTACCGCCCTTCTCGCGGAGCCTTCCACAAGGGTTGATCGATGGGGAAAGTTACGGCCCTGATGATGGATGTGATCACCGAGAAGTCGGGACACACCATCGTTCCGAACGCAGTCAGCGTGTGCCTCACGCCGGCCGCTCCGAGCCCGTTGCCCATCCCGTACCCGGTGGTCGGCAGCGCGGTCGAAGGGATCACGGATCCTCCGATGCGGACGAAGGTGGAGGGCCAGAAGTTCGCGACCACGGGCTCCGTCATCAAGACGTGCCACGGCAACGAGCCCGGCACGCTGAAGGAGACGTGCAGCCTGAATACGGCCGGCCCGTGCTTCATCATCATGGGCGCGCCGGTCGTCATCGCCGAGCTCGGGATGATGGGCATCACGGGCGCGCTCTGCATCTCCAACAAAGCCATCACCGTCGGCGCTGGCGGGTCGGCGAGCGGCGCGGGTGGGGCGGGTGGTCCAGGCGGCGGCGGCGGTGGCGCGGGCGCGGGCGGCGCCGGACCGAACGGCCCGAGCGGCCCATCGAACGGCGGCGGCGGCGGCGGGGGCAGTAACAGCGGCGCGAGCGCCAGCGCGGCGAGCCCGGGTGCGCGCGGCTCGGGAGCGGACGCCGCGCCGGGAGGGAGCTCGGGGCCGCCCGCGCAGCACCAGTGTCAGAACGGTCACCCGGTGGACATGGCCACCGGATACGTGGTCGACGAGGCAGTCGACCTCGAGCTCCCGGGGCTCATCCCGTTCGTCCTCAAACGGTATTATTCCTCGTCGAGACGCAACGACGTCCGCGCCACGCTCGGCCCGGGCTGGGCGCACAACTGGGAGATGAGCGTCTGGGAGGAGGCGTCCGGCCGCGGAGGGAACGTCACCGTCCTGCGCGACGCGCAGGGCCGCAGCGTGTTCTTCGAGCAGCTCTCGGTCGGCGGCGTCACCTTCCACCGCGGCGAGCGCATGGAGCTCAGGCGCCTGTCGACCACGCGCTGGGAGGTCTTCCACCTCGAGACGCGGCTCACCTATCGGTTCGAGGCGTTCTCCGAGGGGGAGCAGGCGGCGCTCCATCACGTGCGCGACGCGTGGGACAACCGCGTCGAGCTCGCGTACGAAGCCGGACGGCTCGCCGTCATCGTCGACACCGCAGGTCGCGAAATCCGCATCGGGTGGGACGGCGCGCGCATCCGTCGCGTCGACGTGCGGGTCGGGAGCTCGTCGGAGCAGTCAGTCGATTACCTGTACGCCGAGAGCGGGTGCCTCGTGGCCGTGACCGACGCCCTCGGCCACGCCGAGACGTTCGAGTACGACGGTCAGCGCCGAATGGTGGCGACGACGATAAAGACCGGCGTGACCTTTCGCTACGAATACGAGGCGGACACCGGCCGCTGCAGCCGGACCTGGGGTCCGAAGGGCCTCTACGATCTGGTCTTCCGCTACGAGCCCGAGCACCACCTCACGTTCGCCGAAGGCGAAGAGCCGCGCGTCTACACGACGGACGATCACGGCCATGTCATCAAAGAGGCCTTGCCGAACGGGAGGGTGCTCGAGGAGCGCGCCTACGACGACGGCCTCCTGGTCGCCGAGGTCAACGGTGCGGGCGAAGGGACGAAGTACTGGCACGATGCCCGCGGCAACCTCCTCCGTCGTGTGGACGCGGAGGGCGCCGTCACGGCGTGGGAGTACGACGCGCAGGATCTGCCGACGAAGCGGGTGGATCCGCTCGGCCTCGTGACCGAATACCGCCACGACGCGCGCGGCGCGTTGACGTACGTCGCCCTCCCGACCGGCCTCTCGCAGACGGGGACGTACGACGAGCGCGGACGGCTTACCTCGGTGGTCGCGAGCGACGGCGCCTCGACGACCTACGAGTACGCCGACGGCGTGCAGCCCGTCGCCCAGACTGACGCGCTCGGGGCGCGCACCACGTTCGCTTACGACGCGCTGGGGCGTGTCGTCGCGCGCACCGACGCGCTCGGCCGCGTGACGCGCCAGATCCGCGATCGGCTCGGCCACATCACGAGCGTCGTCATGGCCGACGGAGGGCGTATCGGCCGCAAGTACGACGCGCGGGGCAAGCTCGTGGAAGAGGTGGATCCATCCGGTAGAGTCATGCGGATGACCTACGGCGGGATGGGCGTCCTGACGTCGGTGTCGACCGGGGATGGGCGCGACTGGCGCTTCCAATACACGTCGAACGAGCGGCTGGCCGCGATCAGGAGCCCCAACGGTGAGTCGTACGGCTTCACCTACGACGAGGCCGGGCGTGTGGTCGTCGAGACGCCGTTCGACGGTCGTGCGCTTCGCTACGAGCTCGACACCGCCGGCCGCGTCGCCCGCATCACCTATCCGGACGGGAGCTGGCGTCGCTTCGAGCACGACCGCGCGGGGAGGATTCGCGCGGAAACCGGCAGCGATGACACGCGCCTCACCTTCAAGCGCGATCGCGCCGGCGAGCTGACCGAGGCGCTCGCCGAGTCGCCCGCGGACACGCACCGCGTCGTCATCGAACGCGATGCCTTCGGACGGATCGCGGCCGAGCACCAGGGCGACGGCACCGTTCGCTACGAGCGGGACATACGCGGGCGTGTCACGGCACGCGTGCTGCCCGACGGAACGCGCACCGAGCTCCGATATGACACGCGCGGCGCGCTCGGCGGCGTGAGCCACGCGGGTCGGGCGTTCGAGCTCGCACGTGACGCGGTAGGTGCGGAGGTCGGGCTGGAGCCCTCGACGGGCGCGTTCCGCGTATCGTCCCGCCATGATGCACTGGGGCGTGTCCTCGAGCAGATCGCCAGGCGCGGACCTGCCGGCAGCACCGATCAGCCGCTCCGGCGCAGCTACCGGTACGACCGGTCCGGGAGGGTCGAGCACATCCTCGACGAGCGATGGGGGCTGACGGAGCTTCGCTATGACGGTGGCGGCCTGCTGACCAGCCGCACGACGACGGCGGTGGCCGGTGCCGCAGAGAAGATCGTCGAGGCGTTCTCCTACGATCGCACCGGCTCGCTCGTGAGCGCGCTCGAGACCCTCTCGGCGTCCCCGCGCGTATCGGGCGGCGCGACCGCGGCCCCGTGGAAGGTCGCCGCCGGCAACGTTCTGGACCAGACGTCGACCCACAAGTACGCCCACGACAAACGCGGGCGTCGCGTCGGGGTGCGCGATCTCACGCAGACCGCCGGAAGCGAGCGCATCGTCGAATACGAATGGGATGTACGCGACCGCATGACGGCGGCGCGCCTGCCCGACGGGCGGACGATCAAGTACCAATACGACGCATTCGGACGGCGCGTCGCGAAGTCCGTCTTTCATGCCGGAGAGAGCGCTCCTCGAGAGACGACTCGGTATTGGTGGAGCGGCGCGGTGCTCGCCGCCGACCGTTCGACCTCCGGCCGCGTACGGAGCTACGTGCACCGCCCCGGCACCTTCGAGCCGCTCCTCCATGCCGAACGCGGCGAGGTCTTCGTCTACGTGCTCGATCAGGTCGGCGTCCCGCGCGAGCTCGTGGATGCTTCGGGCAACGTGGCCTGGAGCGGCCGCTTCGACGCCTGGGGGAAGCTCGTGGAAGAGGCGCACGACCCCTCGCGCGCGGAGTCGGACAAGACCGTCGGCTCTCCGTTCCGCCTGCTCGGTCAGGTGCACGACGAGGACACCGGTCTGGCGTGGACGATGTTCCGCGTCTTCGACGCCGATACGGGCAGGTGGCTGAGCCCCGACCCGCTGGGCATTCGCGGCGGGTTCAACCTGTTCGCGCTCGACGGCGCGCCGACGGTCGAGGTCGACCCGTTCGGGCTCAGCACGGGGCCCGGCCACGACCCGCAGATCACGCCCGGCAGCAACCGCGAGATGCTGGGGCAGGCGGTCGCACACGTGAAGGCTCACCCGGGCTCGGCGGACGAGAAGGCCGACCTGTTCCAGAGGCTGGCCAACGAGCAGATCACGCCGATGAGCGGCAACTCCTGGACGGCCACGAGAGGGAGAGCGTCGGACGGCTCCCACGTCTTCTTGGGCGGGGCGGGCGAAGCGCTCATCGTCGCTCCAGACGGCTCGATGCATCGAGGCAGCCTCCAGAACGGCGCCGTCGGCATCGGCCCAGGCGGGAGCTTCACGGTCGACCGGTCCGCGACGAGGCCGCTGTGAGCCAGCCCGTCGCGACCACCCCCTGGATCAACTACGACGAGGCGATGGCGCTCGTCCGCCAGCTCGGCGATCCTGCGCTCGAGCAGCTCGTGATGCGCACCGTGACGGTCGCGGTACAGCAGGCAATGAACAACGAGGGCCCCGCGGCGCCGTTCGACATGCTGTTCCTCGTCAAGACAATGATCAGCCTCTTCGAGCAACGCGAGAGCCTCATTCGCGTCTTGCAGGGCGAAGACCTGCGCTGGTGGCCGGAGGACTGAGGCCGGTCGGGCCTGGCCTTCGCATGTCACGACGGCCCGGGCCGCGGGGCATCCGTTCCCTGGTCGAAACTCAACCTGGCCTGTGACAAATCGAACGCGGCGAGCTAAGGTTCGCGCCCCTTTCCCCTAAGGAGCGTGTGCCCATGACGACCCCGATCCGAAGCGTGTGTGTCATCGGCGGCGGCGTGATGGGGAGCGGCATCGCAGCGCACCTCGCGAACGCGGGCGTGCGGGTGCTCCTCCTCGACATCGTCCCCCCGAACCTCACGGACGCAGAGCGTAAGGACAAGAAGAACCGTGACCGCTTCGCGGCCGGCGGCCTGGAGAAGGCCCTGAAGGCGAGGCCTGCTGCGTTCTTCCACCCCTCGTTCGCCAACCTCGTTCGGACCGGCAACACGGAAGACGATCTCGAGCTGGCGAAGGACGTCGACCTCGTCATCGAGGCCATCATCGAGAAGCTCGAGCCGAAGAAGGCGCTCTTCGCGCGCCTCGAGAAGATCGTCGCGCCCCACACGATCATCGCCTCCAACACCTCGGGCCTCCGCATCGCGAAGATGACGGAGGACCTCGGTGCGGATCTGAAGAAGCGCTTCCTCGTGATGCACTTCTTCAACCCCGTCCGCTACATGAAGCTCCTCGAGCTCGTGGCCGGCCCCGACACGTCGAAGGAGACGCTCGAGACAATCCGTCGCTTCGGCGAGGACAAGCTCGGCAAGGGCGTCGTCTTCGGCAAAGACACGCCGAACTTCGTCGGCAACCGCATCGGCGCGCACAGCATGATGGTGGCCATCCACCAGATGCTCGCCGACGGCCTCGCCCCGGAGGACGTGGACAACATCACCGGCGTGCCGATGGGCCACCCGAAGAGCGCGAGCTTCCGCACCGCGGATCTCGTCGGCCTCGACACGTTCGGGCACGTCGCGGAGAACTGTTACACCTCGCTGACCGAGGACGAGGACCGAGACGTCTTCAAGTTGCCCGACTTCGTGAAGAAGATGATCGAAAAGGGCCAGCTCGGCGACAAGTCGAAGGGCGGCTTCTACAAGAAGGCGGCCGACAAGAGCATCACCACGCTCGATCCGACCACCGGCGAGTACCGCCCGAAGGGCGGGGACGAGGCGATCGCCAAGCTGACGAAGGGCATCTCCAAGATCGAGAGCCCGGCCGAGCGGCTGAAGAAGCTCGTCGCGGATCAGGGCAAGGCGGGGACGTACGCGTGGAAGGTGATCTCGCGCTCGCTCGCCTATTCGGCGCGCCGCATCGGCGAGATCTCGGACGACATCACCGCCGTCGATGACGCGATGAAGTGGGGCTACAACTGGGAGCTCGGCCCGTTCGAGTCCTGGGACGCGCTCGGCTTCGTCGAGACCGTCGAGCGCATGGAGAAGGACGGCATCAAGCTGCCCGCCTCCATCGCCAAGATGAAGGCGAGCGGCGCGAAGTCCTTCTACACGGCCGACGGCCGCGTGTTCGACCTCACGAAGGGCGAATACGTGCAGCGCCAGGTGGACCCGCGCAACAAGACGGTGGTGCAGCTCCGCAAGGGCAGCTCGCCGGTGCTCAAGAACGACGGCGCGGAGGCGTGGGACCTCGGCGACGGCGTGCTCGGCGTCACCTTCAAGACGAAGGCGAACAGCCTGGATACGGAGGTCGGCCAGATCCTGAACGACGCGGTGGCCGAGGCGGAGAAGAACTTCCGCGCCCTCGTCATCGCCAACCAGGGCGAGCACTTCTCGGTCGGCGCCAACCTCTTCCTCGTCGTCATGGCCGCGCAGGCGAAGGAGTGGGACAAGCTCCGCGACATGGTCGGGGGCCTGCAGGCCACGGTGCAGCGCATGCGCTACGCCACGGTGCCGGTCGTCGCCGCGCCCTACGGCATGACGCTGGGCGGCGGTCTCGAGGTCTGTCTCGCTTGCGACGCGGTCCAGGCCGCGGCCGAGACGTATTCGGGCCTGGTCGAGGTCGGCGTCGGCGTCATCCCCGGCGGCGGCGGCAACATGAACCTCCTCTGGCGCGCGCTCGACGGCGTGATCGAGGGCGCATCCCTCAACACGCTCGAGATCGTCACCCAGGTCTTCAAGAACATCGCCCTCGCCAAGGTCGCGACGAGCGCGGACGAAGCGAAGATGCTCGGCTACTTCAAGAAGTCCGACGGCGTCTCGTTCGATCGCGCCCGCCAGGTGACCGAAGCGAAGGCCCGCGCCATCGGCATGGCCGAGAGCGGCTACCACCCGCCGACGCCGCGGAGCCACGTGCTCCCGGGCGAGAGCGGCATCGCCACCCTCTCCATGATGGTCGATACGCTCGTCGCCGGCGGCTACGCCACCGAGCACGACGGCACGATCGCTCGCAAGCTCGCCACCGTCCTCTGCGGCGGCAGAGGCGGCAACGCGCGCCCCGTGACCGAGGAGGAGATCCTCGAGCTCGAGCGCGAGGCGTTCGTTAGCCTCTGCGGCGAGCAGAAGACGCAAGAGCGCATGCAGTACATGCTCATGAACAACAAGCCCCTCAGGAACTAAGACGGAGAACGACCATGCAAGACATCGTCATCGTCGATGCGGTTCGCTCGGCCGTCGGCCGGGCCATCAAGGGCGCGCTCGCGCAGCGTCGCCCGGACGAGCTCGCGGGTGAGGTCGTCCGAGGCCTGCTCGCGCGCAACCCGAAGCTCAAGCCGGAGCACGTCGAGGACTTCATCCTCGGCTGCGCGATGCCGGAGGGCGAGCAGGGCTTGAACGTCGCGCGTCCGGCGGGCTTCCTCGCGGGCTTCCCGCAAGAGACCTCCGCCATGACAATCAACCGGTTCTGCTCGAGCGGCCTGCAGGCCATCGCGCTGGCCGCCGGCGCCATCGCCACCGGCTCTGACGATCTCGTCATCGCCGGCGGCGTGGAGTCGATGAGCATGGTGCCGATGACCGGCAACAAGATCTCGGTCTCCCCCGAGGCGATGGACCGCTTCCCGGCCGTCTACACGCCCATGGGTATCACGGCGGAGAACGTGGCCAAGCGCTTCGAGATCTCGCGCGCCGACCAGGACGCCTTCGCGGTGAAGAGCCAGCTGAAGGCGGCCGCGGCGCAGAAGGCCGGCAAGTTCGATCAGGAGATCGTGCCCGTCAGCTCGCTCCGCTTCGAGAAGGGCGAGCGCGTCGTGCGCGAGTTCAAGGTCGACGAGATGGTCCGCGCCGACACCACCATCGAGGGCCTCGCCTCGCTCAAGCCTGCGTTCTCGCAGGGTGGCAGCGTCACGGCCGGTAACGCCTCGCCGCTCTCGGACGGCGCGGCCGCCGCGATCGTCGCGAGCGCGAAGCGCGCGGACGAGCTCGGCCTCGGGCGGCTGGGGTACTTCCGCAAGTTCGTCACCGTGGGCGTCGACCCGGCCATCATGGGCATCGGGCCGGTGCCGGCGATTCGCAAGCTGTTCGCCAAGACAGGCCTCACCGAGAAGGACATCGATCTCTTCGAGGTGAACGAGGCCTTCGCGAGCCAGTGTGTCTACGTCCAGCGTGAGCTCAAGCTCCCGGAGGAGAAGCTCAACGTGAACGGCGGCGCCATCGCCCTCGGCCACCCGCTCGGGTGCACCGGCGCGAAGCTCGTCGCGACCGCCCTGGCGGAGCTCAAGCGCCGCGGCGGCAAATACGCCGTCGTCAGCATGTGCATCGGCGGCGGCATGGGCGCGGCCGGCCTGCTCGAGCTGGCGAAGTAGCGCGCGCGCTGCCCCTCGCGAATCGCGACCGGAGGTGAGCGCCTCCGGTCGCGGTCGTACGCTGCGGGCCGCGGTTCGGGCGCCCGAGCAAGCAGCTGCCACGGCAGACCAAGCCAACGACGACGGGTGCCCTCTGAGAATCGCCCCGGTTGCCATCTCGCTGTCTCTGGGGATTGCGGTCTTCGCGATCGCCCGCGCCGGCTTCACGTGAGGGGTGTCTGCGCCCGTCGGTGCGGCGGGAGCGATCGTGTCGTGCGCCGAGCCCGGTGAGGGTGCGAATCGGCCTCCTCCGCCACGCGGGCGAATCGCCGCCGCCGCCGGTTGGTCGCGTTCGCACCTCAGCTTCGACGGCGAGCACGTGCGCTTCGACAAGCCAGCCGTCCTCACGACGAGCGACCTCTACGCCGGCAAGTTCACCGTCACCCTCGGCGCGGGCGGTCTCGACTTCGGCACGCTCGTGACGGAACGCAAGACCTACGATGTCGGTCCGGGTTGGCTCGCCGCCGCGGGCGTCTCTTGGCGCGTGCTCGCCGAGGAGAAGGTGATTCCGTACGTGGTCCTTGCGGCGACGCTCGGCGTCACGAGCGCGAGGCTGGAGACGCCGGCCTCACGCGAGGCCTATCTCGGCATCGACTTTCGCTTCGGCGCCACGCTTGGCAAGACCTTCTTCGGTTGGCTCAGCCCCTACGCGTCGGCGCGCGTCTTCGGCGGGCCCGTCATCTGGTCGTCGGAGGACGAGACCATCGTCGGGACGGATCGCTACCACGTCCAAGGTGCGCTCGGGGTCGTCTTCATTTTGCCTGAAAACCTCGACCTCTTCCTGGAGGGGAGCCCAGGCGGAGAGCAGGGTGGGTTCGGCGGCCTCGGCTGGAGGTTCTGAGTCCTCGGAGCTCCGCTCCGCCCGACGGTGACACAACCATGACGTCGCGCAGCAAGAGCCGTGACGGCCGGTGTCTACCGTCGGAGGATGCACAGAGCCCTCGCTGCCGCCCTGCTTCTTCTCGCGTCGGCTTGTTCGGTCCAGCCGCCGGCCGCGACGCCCGAGCCTCTTGCTCGGGAGATCGCCGGTCAGCGGACTTCCCCTCGGCCGAGCCGGCAGCCAGCCGCGCTCCTCCTCTCGCTGACGCCCATGCCGAAGGAAGGGACGCTCCGCGTCGATATCGTCTCGAGCACCGCTTCGCCCCGCGCGTGGTCGCTCGCCGACGGCCGCGCCGTTGTCGTGACCGACGTCGTTGCACGAGACCGCAACGGGCCGGTCTCGTTGTCCCGGAGCCAGCGTGACGACGGGGCCACGGTCTTCGCCGCCGACCGCGCGACGGCGGCCCCGGTCCAGCTTTCCTACGTGGTCGCGCCCAAAGGCGTGGTGGCGACGGGGCCGGATGTCTGTCGCTTCGTCGTCGAGCCGGACCGAGCGAGCTTCTGCGGCGAGCAGGTCCTCGCGTTGCCGGTGACGGGCTCGGGGCGCGAGCCGACGCGGCTGAGGCTCGTCGCCGATGGATCGTTCCTCGCCGACGCAGCCTCCTCCTTCGGGCTGGCGGACGATCTGGTGACGACCGCGAGCCCGCTCGAGCTGTCGAGCGCGATCTTCGCGTTCGGCAACCTCACGACAGCGGAGATGCGTGCGCCGGAAGGGCGCGACCACGCGGCCGCGCTCGGCTACGTCTCCTTCGATCCGCGCTGGGTGGCGGCCGAGGCAGCGGGCTTTCGTACGACGATCGACAGGTGGCTCCACGTCTCGCGCCCCGCCGACGATCCGAGCGCGGGTGTCCTGATCCTGGCCGGCCGGCATCCCGAGCGTCCGATGTCGATCCGGAGACGCGCCCGCGGTCTCGCGCTCTCGGCCGACGTCTCTGCCGATTTCACGTCGGGCGCGAGGATCCGAATGGCACAGATCTTCGCGCAGCGAACGATCGGCGGCTCGCTCTGGCTCGGCGAGCGAGCGGGCGCAGGCGAGGCTCGTGGCCTCTGGTTCAGCGAGGGGGTCAGCCGCGCAGTCGCGCTCTTCACACTCCACGAGCTCGGCGCCATCGACGACGCGGAGCTCGCGGCGGACCTCAATGGCTTCCTCGCCGAGGGCGCCTTGTCCGGAGCCGAGAAGCTCGGAGTCGACGAGCTGGCTGCGCGCGCCGCCTCGAATGACGACGCCGAGCGAGAAGCGGCGATTCGAGCGCTGATGGCCCGCGGCGTCCTCGTCGCCGTCGATCTCGGGCCAGGCCCGCTCCAGAAGGTCCTGCGCAACGTGATCGAAGATGCTGGCTCGCGCCGCTCCGGCGAGATCTCGCGCGACGCGTTCATCGCGGCGGTCCGTGAAGCCGCGGGTGAGAGCAAGGCAGCCCGGCTCTCGCGGAGCCTCGACGAAGGAAGCGTGGCGATCGATCGCACGGCGCTCGGCCCGTGCCTGGAGCTCGTGGACCGACCCATTGCCCCCTTCGAGCTCGGCTTCGTCCTGGCGGGCGAGGGGAAGGAGCTCCGGATCGAAGAGCTGGTCCGCGGATCGGCGGCCGCTCGCGCCGGCCTGCGTGAGGGCGACGTCGTCCAGGCGATCGACTACCGGCCCGACCGCTCCGATGTCCCGGTGGTCGCAAAGGTCCTGCGGGACGGGGCCCACAAAGAGGTCCGCTTCCTCCCGGCAGGCGCGAGCAGGCCCGGCCGCGCGTTCCTGAAAGCGAAGAATGCGCCGAGGTCGTGTGAACGGTCGTGACGCTCAGCCCGCCACGCGATGCACGGGCCGAGCGCTCGCTCGCTCCTCGCGCGTGAGCACACGCACCGGGTACAGCGGCTCGCTCGAGCGGTCGAAGAACGGATGCGGCCATGTGCGCCCGCCGAGCTTCCACTCGAGGATCAGCCAGATGGTTCGCGCGAGGAACCGCTTGCTCATCTTCGTCGACCCGGGAGGCGGCTCGCCGATCGCGTCCTTGCCGTAGGTGTGTGCGCGCGGAGGGCCGAAGATCTCGTCGCGACGCGCCGGATCGCGCGCATCCGGAAACGCCTCGTAGAGGATCCCGACGAAAGGAACCGCCGGTTTCGTCGTGTTGCCGAGCGGCGTGTTGCAGCAGGTCGAGTACCAGCGGAACGGACCCTTCGGTCCGAGACGGACCGCCGCGATCTTGTCGGTTCCGCGGTCGAACGTCACCGCGCTTGGCGCGAGCTGGATGATGTCCGAGCCCCCGTTCGCGTCGAGCAGGTCGGCGCGCCCGAGGTGGCGGGCGAAGGTCTGACAGTCGGCGCAGAGGCACACCACGCGGTTGACGCGTTCCGGTGACACGTCCCGCGCGCGCCCGTGCACCGCACCACACGTGCATTCGATCTCGAGGTCTCGGCCCATGGGCCGTTGGTATCACGACCGCGCGACGGCGACCTCGGCGCGCGCTTCGCGAGCCGTCACGCGAAAGGTGCGCCCCGTCGCGGCGACTGGGCCAGATTCGCTCGTGATCGCAAGGGAACGCTCCTTGCTCGGTGGCCCGGCATGAAACCGACGCATCTCCTCGGGTACGTTGTGGCCGGTGGCGTGATCTTCTCCGCCGGGTACGCTTTCGGTAGCGGTGCCGACACCATCGCTTCGCTCCGGAAGCAGCCGGCCTCGATGCTGACGGTCGGTCTCCTGGGCGCGAACTCGGCGCTGCAAGACGGCTGGCTCACGGTGGAGTCGGGTAAGTTCGTCGTCAGCAAGAACGTGATGACCAAGAGCGGCGGATGCCAAGCCGAGCTCGACACGCTCCGCAAGGCGCTCGGTGTCGAGTACGACAAGAGCGGGGTGAAGATCTCGCCATCGATCACCAGCAAGTACTTCATCCCGGCCGAAGAGCAGAACAGCAACGACGCGGGCGTGCTGGCGCGCCGCGACGCCATCGACGAGGCGACAATCGTGCGCGTCAAGATGCAGGTCGGCTCGTGCGAGGGGCCCCTTCTCAAGAAGTGAGCTGCCGAGGCCGGGCGAACGCACGGCGCGTCACACGAGCCCCGGCCACAACGCGCGAAGCGCGAACCCCACCCCGACGCTCGTCGCGTTTGCGACGACGGCCCAGAAGAGAGGCCGCGGCATTTCGAAGCGACGGAACCACGCGGCCTCCGCGATCACGGCGAACGCCTCGGCGCAGACGAGCATGACCAGGTAGGGCCGGACCACCCGCGGGAAGACGAACCACACGATCGGGTGGGTGATCGCGCTGGCCGCGAAGGCGATGGCGAAGCGCCTTGCCACACGTGGCTCCTTCTTTCGGAACGCCAGAACGTAGAAGGGGACCTCCACGAGCTGCGTGAGCGCGAACGCCGCGAGCCAACGGGTCAAGTCGACCTCTCGTTACTTGCGCGTGCGTCGCTTGCGTCCCGCGGCCGCGAACGCGCCGAGCGCGAGGCCGACGAGCGCGAAGCCCGGCAGGGCGCTCGTGGTCGAAGCCGTCGCCGAGCAGCCGTCATCGGACGAGCCGCCGTCGTCTCCGCCTCCGGTGGTGGAGCTCGTGCTCGTGGTGGAGCCGCCCGTGCTCGTGGTGGAGCCGCCGGTGCTCGTTGTGGAGCCCCCGTTCTCGACACACGCGAGGAAGCCGCCTTGATCCACGCAGGTGCCCGGCTTGTTGTTCGGCATCGTGCAGGCGTCGCCGGCGTTCAGGCCGTCGCAAGGATCGGGGGCCACGTCGGCCAGCGAGGAAGTGGAGACGAGCAGCGCGGACGCGCCGACGAGCAGACCAACGATTCGGTTCATGAGAGCCTCCTGGTGCTTCAACGTCCGAGAGCGGCGAATGCGCCGAGGTGTTTCATCGTGGAGTCGGCCGACCGCCCAGCTCGCGGACCTGGCGCGAGCAGGGGAGGATAAGGGAATTGCCGCCGGGCAGGCACCTGAGGCGCGTTCGTTTCCCGATGGTGTACGCTATGGCGATGGTTCGAGCGCACCCCCGCGCGGTCCTCTTGCTGTCGGTGGCGCTCGCCGGGCTGGCTTGCAGCGATGACGACGCGTCGTCTTCGGCGTCGAACGGGGGCGGTCCGCAGGCCGGGGGCACCGGGAGCGGCAGCAACACCGCCGTGTCGTCTTCGGCGTCCGGCGGCGGCGGTGGCGCGTCCGTCGTGCCCGGGACGCCGGCCGTCGGCTGGGAGCGAGCTTACGTCGCGGAATCCGCGGGCATCACCTGCTCCATGTCCCTGGAACAGATGCAAGGCGCCGGCGCGCCGGCGCTGAGCTTCGGAGACGCAACCCTGGTGGTGGGCTTCGAGCAGGTGTCGGGCAACAACCAGGATCCCGTGGTCGCCCGGTTCGACGCCGGCGCGCCGACGTATTGCCGCTACCACGAGAGTGGTGGCCCTGACGGTCGCGCCGTCGGTCTCACGTGGGACGGCGGCGCCGTTGCGTACGTCGTCTACACCGTGGTGGGCGGCGGCAGCGGCCTCGAATCTGCCGCACAGGATGGGTGGCTTCCTTCTTACGGAAACGGCGGCGGACCCAAGGTCTCGTTCCTCGGCTTGCTGAACGCAGCGAGCGGCGAGCTCGACGGCGGCACGTTCATCATCGCGAAGAAGCAGGACGGCAAGACCAACACACACGGGCCTGCAGCCGCGCCGACCAAGCTCGCGGCGGGCGGCGTCGAGTTCCTCGGAGAGAGCGCGTTTCAGCCGATGAACCCGGACGGGTCCATCATGGAGTGCACCGACTATCCGTTTTCGACCCGCTATCGCTTCGACGATGCGCTCACGACCCTGACGTGCTCGAGCTCCACCAACTGCTCCGGCACGACGCCATGTGAATGAGGCCGAGGTGACTGAGCCCGAGCCCTCGCCCAGAGCCGCGGCGCCGTCACACGTAGGTGACGACGGCGGCCCAGACGACGATGACCGCACAAAGACAAACGGCCGCAGCTTTCGCTGCGGCCGCTCGTCTCGCGAAGAAGAACGATTGGACCTCGGAGATGTCACGCGGGTCGGCTGCGCGCAGAGGCGGCGGCCGCCAGGTCGGCTCCTTCTCTTCGGGGATCGCTTGCGTCGCCGCGACCAGGAGCCCGCCCTCGGGTAGCGCTTCGTCCATCGTGAGGGGGTCGGACAGTGCCGACCCCCGCCCGGTTCCCGATCAGTTCGAGAACATGATCGGGTAGCTCACGCGGACGATGCCGTCCTCGGGGGCCGGGAACGACAGCCCGTAGAATTGTTTGACCACACAGGAGACCACGCCCGAGTCGGGGAGGTCGGACCCGGCGCTCTGCGCGCTGCCGACCGAGCCGTCGCGGCCGACCACGAAGGAGACCGCCACCCGACCCGAGAGGCTCGGGTTGTTGCGCAGGCCCGCCTCGTAGCAGGCGCGGAAGCGGCCGAAGTTCTGGCGCACGACGCGCTGGATGACCTCGGGCGGGATGCGGCCGGAGACCTTCGTATCGGTGACGCGCATCTTGCCGGTCTTTGTCGCGTCGTGCCCGCGGCCGAGGCGCGCCGAGCCGAAGCCCGAGCAGCCGGTCGCGCTGTCGCAGGTGCCGAGGCCGTGGCCAGCGGTGTCGAGCAGGCCCATTCCGACGCCGTGGCCGAGGCCGCCCGCGCCTTCGCCGCCGCCCGAGAGGGCGAGGCCGCCGTAGCCGAACGAGTCACCGGGGAGCGCGCCCCACATGTTGCCGTTTGCGGTCATCGAGTCCATCCCGACCGAGCCGTTCGACCACGGCGAGACAGGCGCGTTCGGGTCGTCTTGCTGGAGCGTCGCGAGGATCCCGGCGAAGCCGAAGTTCTGGGCGTCCTCGAGCGCGGCCTGGCGCGAGAGAGCGCGCTCCTTCTCGCTCCCCGCGACCGCGTAGTGACGGTTCGCCTGCGGCGCGTTGTTCTTGCCCATCTTGCCGGGCTCGCCGGGCGAAGCCATTCCGGTGTCCGAGCCGCTCTGCGCCTCGGTCTCACCCTTGTCCTTCGCCTTCTGCTCTTCCTCCTTCATGTCCTTCTCGGCCTGCGCCTTGAGCGCGGCGGAGAGGAGGTGCGCCTGGTCCTGCGAGAGCTCGGCGTCGTCGGTGTCGGCGAGCGTCGGCATGAAGGCGAACATCGCGGCGACGAGCGCGCCGTGCAGACCGAAGGAGAGCGCCTGAGCTGCGAACGACTTCTTGTCGCCGCTCGCCTTGCCGGCGACGCGACGGCCTGCGAACACCGAGGCCACCTCGAAGACGAAGCCGCTCGAGCGCATCGTGATGCGCGTGCCCTGGGTCAGGCGGACCGACGTCCCGTTCGGGGCGGCCGACGCGATGCCCTCGGCGATGGCGGTCGCCAGGTCGATCTTGCGGCCCTTGATCTCGATCGTCGCCTCCGCGCCCGCCGGGATCATCGCCTCGCCCTCGGCGGTGACGATGGGGAGCTTCTCGCTGCCGAGGCGCTCAGCCGGGATCGTCAGGTCGCACCCGTCGACCTCGCCGACCGTGAACCCGCGGCCCGAGGCCAGGTGGCCCACATGGAGGATGGTGTCGTCCCACTTGACCAGGATCTCGGTCGTGAGCTCGGACGACTCGACCTCGCTGGCGTCGAGCGCCGGGCCGGCCGGGATCATGGCGTAGGTCGTGGGGCCCTCCTCGGTCGCCTTCGCCGAGGCAAGGAACGGGTTGGTCTCGGGGTTGAAGGGCGAGCTCGAGCCGAAGGGGGACGACGAAGCCATGACGGATTCCTCCAAACTGGATCCCTGGTTGGTCTCCGGGCGCAGGAGCACACCTTGCGGTGCGCGGGATCGGGTGCGCCGGGGCGCGTGGCTTGGACCTCCCGTCGGCGGGGGGCCGGCTCACGTGCCGGTCGGGAAGAAAGACAGCGACTTTCGACGTCGGTTCCCAGAAAGTTTGATGACTCGTCAGGCGAGAGCTTGGCTACCTTGGTGGAGCCATGTCGGATGCTCGCGGCCACTCCTTCCTGAGGCACGCTCCCGAAGCGACCCGGCGGCTCGCCTCCGTTTTCTCCCACGATCCGCAGGGCGCCATCGACCGTGCCGAGGCTGCTCTGGCCGAGGTCGAGTGGCACGATGACGTCGCGGTGGCGGCGTGGGTGGTCTCGACCCCCTTTCACGGCACGGTCGCCCTCTCACTCCTCGCCGACGCGCCGCTCTCGCTGGCCGCCGCGCGCCTGGCGGAGGTGTTGCCCGAGCTCGCCGGGCTCGCGTTGCCGACGCGGGCCACCACCTACGAGCACGAGCGCTCGAAACACGACGGCCGGCCGACGCCTTTGCTCGATCGCGCGATCCGCGCCGTTGCCTGCGCGGAGGGCTGCGCAGCCGAGCTCGACGCGACGGGGAAGTCGCTCGTGACCGTCGTGCTCCTCTTCTCGGACGTGGCCAAGGGCGGCTCGCCCGCGCAGCGCGAGACCTGGCGGGTGCGGTTGGGCGTGGACGGGACCGTGCACAACGAGGACAGCGCTGTCATTCTGGACGACGTCATCCGCCGCGTCCTCGGGAAGGCCCCCCACTCGGAGGACGGGCGCTGGGCGGAGCGAGCGAAGGTCCTCTGCGCGGCGAGCGGGCTCGTCGGCATGCGGCTCCGCGGTGAGGTCGGGCGCGACGCGCTCGCCGTGTTCCACGACTTCTTGAAGTCGGAGCCCGACGGCGGCGACGACACCGCGCGGATCTGGTCGATCGTGAACAAGTGCGAGACCAACGCGGTGCGGAGCGGCCTGTGGACACCCGAGCTCGCGACGGCGTTCGCCGACGAGGAGCACGCGATCTTGCTCCCCCCCTCCAGCCGCGGCTTCGCGCGCTCACCTCTCGGCGAGCGCATCGCGCGGATGCGTGGCGGCGCGCTGATGACGCGCGAGTCGGCGTCCGAGGTCGAGGCGGCGCTCGACAGGCTCCGCGGGGGCCGGCCGGTCCTGGAGAGCAGGCTCGCGAAGTGCCGCATCTGGTACGCGGAGGCCGCGCTCGGGGCGCTCTCGCTCGACGCCGCGACGCGCCTCTTGCTCCACCTCTCGGGGGCGGCGGTGCACGCCGGCATCGACACGACGAGGCCGTGGCACCTGGATCTGCTCGAGGTCGTGACCGAGCTGCGCGACGAGGCCGGCGGGGAGCGGAGCTACCCGGTGCGTCTGCTCGAGGCCGTGCTCGACGCGACGAAGGTCGAGGAGCTCTTGCTCGGGAAGCTCGCCGGGCCGGCGCTCGTCTCGTTTGCCTCGACGAAGGGCGGCGAGCACGCGCTCGCCGTCCGGTTCGAGAAGAGCCCGGAGGCGAGCGCGCTGCTCACGCTCCTCTCCATCTACGAGCGCAAGGCGTCCGCCGCGTTCCACCAGACGCTGAAGGCCCTCTGCGATCTGTACGCGCTCCGGAAGGACGACTTCGATCGCGTGCACAACGAGCAAGCGTACCTCGTGACGATGAACGCCGCGCGCAGCGACAAGGCGCGCATGCTCGATCTGGTCAAGCCGGGGACCATCGTGGAGGTGGGGCCCGGCGGAGGCGTCGTGCTCGAGCTCTTGGCCGAGCGCTTCGCAGGGTCGCGCATCGTCGGGCTCGACGCGTCGAAGGCCGTGGTGGAGGCGCACGCCGAGCGGACGAGCGGGCAGCGGCTCGGCTACGAGATGATGTACGGCGACGCCTTCGAGCTCCCGACCATCTTCGGGCGCGGCGAGGTCGACACGGTCGTCTTCTGCTCGGTGCTCCACGAGATCTTCAGCTACGTACCCTGGGGCGATCCACCCAAGCGGTTCTGCCTCGATGCGGTGGACGCGATGGTCGGCGCCGCGTTCCGCACCCTCAAGCGCGGCGGTCGCATCCTCGTGCGCGACGGCGTCATGCCCCCCAACGAGCCTCGTGTGCTCGAGTTCGTGGATCCGTCGTGGCGCGAGGGGCTCGACCTGTTCCAGAAGGCGTACGAGCCTCGCGAGATCAAGTTCGAGATCCTCTCGCCGACGCGGGTACGCATGAGCGCGCGTGACGCCTACGAGTTCCTGACGACCTACACCTGGGGGCCGGACTCGTTCCCCTACGAGGTGCGCGAGCAACGCGCCGTCTTGCCTCGCGGCGAGTACGTCGCGCGCATGATCGCCGCCTGCAAGAGCGCCGACCCCGAGGCGACCGCGCGTGAGGTCGCGGTCGAGGCCGACCTGCAGCAATACCTCCAGCCCGGCTACCCCGAGCACATCACCCCGCACGTCCGTATCCTCGACGGCGCGGGGGAGCGCGAGATCCCGATGGATCCGGTGAACGGCGTGTGGGCGATCGAGAGGGTTTAGCCGAGGCGGAGAGGTTGGTTTGAGTTGAAGGGGTATGGCTGCTGATTCACCCCCCCGGGCCCCCTCGCGAAGCGAGGGGGGAGATTTCGACCTCGGAGTCGACGCCGACATCAAGAGGGCGCGCACGCCGCCGCCGGAGCTCTACACCAGCGCCGAGGTGTTCGCGCAGATCCGGAAGCGCGTCCTCACCCCTGCCTGGCACATGGTGCCGAGCCTCGACGGCCGCGAGACGGGCGAGGCGTTGCCGTTCGACCTCTTGCCGGGTGTGCTCGACGTTCCGCTCGTGCTCGTCCGCGGCGGCGACGGGGCCATTCGCTGCCTCTCGAACGTGTGCACGCACCGCGCGAACCTGGTGGTGGAGGGCCCCGGCTGCCACAAGGCGCTCCGATGCCGCTATCACGGTCGCCGCTTCTCCCTCGACGGTCGCTTCGCCTTCATGCCCGAGTTCGAAGGCGCAGAGGGCTTCCCGTCGGAAGATGACAACCTCGTCTCCTTGTCGCTCGCGAGCTTGGGGCCCATCTCGTTCGCGTCGCTGGGACCTCGGGTCGCAGCGGCCGATCTCTTGCGTCCCATCCACGAGCGGCTCGCGTTCGCTCCGTGGGATCGCCTGGAACGAAAGGGCGAGCGCGTCTACGACGTGCCCGCCAATTGGGCGCTCTACGTCGAGAACTACCTGGAGGGCTTCCACGTTCCGTTCGTGCACCCGGGCCTCGCGGGCGCGCTCGACTACGCGAGCTACCGGACGGAGCTCTTCGACTGGAGCAATCTGCAGGTCGGGGTCGCGAAGAAGGGAGAGGCGTGTTTCTCGCTGCCCGCCGGGCACCCGGACGAGGGGCACCTCGTCGCCGCGTATTATTTCTTCCTCTTCCCGTGCACCATGGTGAACGTCTACCCGTGGGGCGTGAGCATGAACGCGGTCGAGCCCGCTGCCCTCGACCGCACGCGCGTTCGCTTCGTCTCGTGGGTCTGGGACGAGTCACGGATCGGCGAAGGCGCCGGCGCGGATCTCGACACGGTCGAGCTCGAGGACGAAGCGGTCGTCGCGAGCGTCCAGCGTGGTGTGCGCTCGCCTCTCTACAAAGGCGGCCGCTACTCGCCGGCGCGTGAACGAGGCGTACACCACTTCCATCGGCTGCTCGCCCTCGCGCTCGACGGCTAGCGAGCCCAGAGCCTCACCGGAACCGCGCGTTCGGGCTCGGCAGTCCGCTGCTTCGACGGCGCTCGCCGTGCACGTGCTCGTACGCGGCATCGATCTCGCGCGGTCCGTCACCGCGAGCTGACGGTGGGCCGGGTGGCCCGATCGGCTCGTTGCGGGACGGTCGCTGGCGGTCGCGCGGTGAGCGTGACGAGCGGGTGATGCCGGCCGACCTTCGACAGGAAACGTCCGCCGCGCGCGCTCGCGAGGAACACGCGCCGCTGCTCGCAGAGCGCCTCGACGCGCTCGACGTCCGCGTTCGCGCGCCGGAGATCGAGGTGAGCCTTGAAGAGAGAGAGGGCAGCGAACGAAGCCGGCGCCGAGAGGATGAGGCCGGCGATCAGGAGCGCCGCGCCGACGGGGCCGAGCGCGAGGCCGGCGATCAGGAGAAAGCAGGCCGGACCCACCAGGCAGACGGTGAGCACGGCATGCCAGAGGACGATCCGCAGGGCCTGGAGCGCGCCGCCGCGCGCGCCTTCCAGTCGCGCGATCGGGTCGGCGCCGAGCTCGCGGTCGAACGTGTCTTGCTCGGCCTTGCTGGCCAGGTAGCGCGCGACCTCGTTCTCCAGGTGCGAGTCGCGTTTGCTGCTGCGGGCCACGCCGTCGAGCACACACCAGGCCTCCGCCCAGGCCCGCTGCGCGGACGGGTCGTCGAACATGCTGGGCTGAACGTCCTCGACCTTGCCCAGCCACCGGTAGGCGACGGCCGCGGCGGCGAACGGGTCCGCGTGGGAGGCCTGGGCGACCTGAGCCGCGATGCGCTCGGTGTGGGTGAGGGCGACCTCGAGGTCCGGCTGAGACGGTGCCCGGCGCAGGGCGACCGGCGTGCGCTGCCTCGACAGACCGACCGGTGTGATCGCTTTCGGCCGTGTGGTGGGAAGCGGTGCAGGGGGCGCGGCGAGCATGAGCCAACTCGGTGAGCGGCTCGTTCTCTCGAGGACTTAACGTGTCGGAACCATGACGCTCGCGCGCCGCGCGTCAGCCCTCCATCGCGGCGGCGAACTCGGCGTCGACCGCGGCCTGGAACACGGGCTCCCCGCGCAGCCATTTGCTCTTCGCCTCGGGATCGTCGAGGGCGATCTTGAGCGCGGCGACGAGCTCGAGGATCCGGCCGTCGCGGCGCGACCCAAACGTGGCCTCGGTCACGCCGGCCGCGACGGCGCTCGCGGCGCGCAGGAGCACCGGATCGTGGGCGACCGGCTCGGTCGTCTCCTTGGCGAGCGTCTTCCGACAGCCCTCGGCGTCGAAGGAGTTCGTGCCCGCGCAGGAGAGGGGGCGCACGTCGTAGGCGACGCAGCGGCCCTCGGAGTCGAGGAGCGGGCAGGGGAGGCCGAGGGCGAGGCGCTGATCGGAGGTCTTGCCGCGGGTCTGTTTGTCGACTTCCTTCACGCGGCGCTTGATGCGCGAGAGCGCGGCCGGATCGGCGCGGAGGGTGGCCGCGAGGAGCAACACCTCGAGCGGCGTGACCGTGACCTTCAGGTGGCAACAGTGAGCGCAGCCGGGCGCGCACGCGAGCGCCTGGGCGAGCGGCAGGCGCCGGCGAACCGCCGCGACCGCCTGGTCGTGCCAGCTCAGGAGCTGCTCGGCGACGGTACGCACGTCGGCCCCGCCTTTGAGCGCGGCGCTGGTGGCTGCGTTCGTCGCGGCGGCGATCGAGGCTTCGGTCGGGGATTCACCGAGCGAGAGCGGAGAAGATGACGGTGTGGTCATTGTAAAGCGTGCGCTGCTCGGACGCGCAGCGCAGCGCAAGCGTAGGCCCAGCGCTCACCCGAGTCGACCTCGTAGCCGGCCGCGGGGCCTGGGTGAACGGGAATGGCCTGGCTATTCTCGGCGTACCGGGAATGGTGCGGCTTTCGCTGCTTTGTCTGATCGGGGCCCTCTGCGGGCTCGCGGCATCGTGTGGGGACGAGCCGGCTCCGCCGCCGACGAGCGCGGCCTCCGGGAGCGCGGCCTCCCTCACGCCGCCGGTCGCACCCGCCGTCGCCGGCGTGGCGCCGAGCACGGCCGGCGTCGCCGACCGATCCGGCTCGGCGCTCGCGCGCAGCCCGGACGGCAAGACGCTCTTCCTGGCGGACGAAGATCACGCCACCTTGCGGCAGATCCCGCTCCCCGTCGACGTGAGCACACCGAGCAAGGCCATCGCGTTGCCGGGCCGGCCTGCGCAGGTCCTCGCGTTCCCGGACCGGGTCCTCGTGACCGTCCGCGAGCCCGGCATGCTCGTCGAGCTCGTCCTCGCCGGTGACAGCTGGACCGAGAACCGCAGGCTCGATCTGCCCGACGACGCCTGGGGCCTCGCCGTCTCCGCGGACGGCAAGACCGCCCTCGTCACGAGCGCGTGGACGCACCAGGTGAGCGCGATCGATCTCGCCACGTTGAAGGTGCGCTGGACCATGAACGCGGCGCGCGAGCCGAGGGGGATCGCCATCGCGGAGAGCGGCGCGGCGTACGTGTCGCACCTCGTCGGCAGCCGCGTGACGAAGATCGCGGACGTCTCCGCGGCGGCGCCCAAGGTGACCCGCGTCGAGGTCGCCCCTTCGCCGCTCAAGTCGCCACCGGGGCGGCTCTTGCCGGCGTCGCTCGGCTATGCCGCCCTCCTCTCGCCGGATGGCGCGAAGCTCTTCCTGCCGCGTCATGCCATCGGCGCGCAGGGCGTGGAGTGGTGGTTCGGCTCGGCCACGATCGACGTGATGGGGACCGCGACCGAGACCTCGCTCGCGCCGCGCGCTTCTGCGCGCGGCGGCTGGGGGAACATCGCGACCGGCGATCTGTTCGACGTCGACGGGCTCGTCGCGCTCTCGAAGGTGGACTTCGTCCAGCCTCGCGCGGCCGTCTACCGGCGGTCGACGGACACGCTCCTCGTCGCGAGCGAAGGCACGAACACGCTCGTCGAGATCGACGCGCGAGCGCTCGACCCATCGCTCGCGACGAAGCGCGTCTACCAGCTCGCCAAGTACGACACGAAAGAAGACCCGCACCCCTCGCTCGTCCTCTCGGGCGGGGCGCCGACCGCGATCGCCCTCTCGGCAGACGAAAAGGTGGCGTGGGTCTATTGCCGTTCGACGAACGATCTCTCGATCGTCACCCTGGACGAGACCGGGCCCATCCCCTTCGTGCACCTCACCGACGACTCCCTCGGGGAGGACGCGCAGAGGGGCAAGCGGCTCTTCTACGACGCCACCGACGGGACGATCAGCGGAGGCCTCGGCTGCGCGGGCTGCCATCCGGACGGCCGCGACGACGGCCACGTCTGGCACGAGATCGTCAAACGCGACGGAAAGGACGGACAACCCGTCGAGCCGGCCGAGCCCCTGACGGGCTACCGGGGCATCGCCGCGGTGGGCCCCCAAATCCCAGGCGAGAGCTCGCGGCTCCACGAGAGCGGCGTTCCCCGGCAGACGCCGATGATCGCCGGGCGGGCCGGGGCGACGGGCCCGTACGGTTGGCGCGCCGAAGCGCCCAGCCTGGACGCACGCCTGCGAGGAGGCTTCGCCCTCCACCGCTGGCAAGGCTCGCGCGAGAGCGCGTACGCCGTCGTCCTCGATCGCCCCAAGTGGATCGCCGCGTTCGTCCGCGAAGGGCTGCCTGCACCGCGCGTGCGAGAGAAGCCGCTGGGCGAGCTCGAGCAGCGCGGCAAGGCCCTCTTCGAGAGCGAGGCCGTGGGTTGCGCTACCTGCCACTGGCCCGCGCACGATTTCACGAACGGGCAGGCGGTCCTGCTCGAACGTCCGCGGCACCCCGGCTTCGACGAGGAGCCGGTCCCGTTCAAGACACCGTCGCTCCTCTTCGTGGGCGGGACCCCGCCCTATTATCATGACGGTTCTGTCGCCTCACTCGAGGAGCTCATCCGGAAGAACGGCAAGGCGATGGGGAGCACCTTCCAGCTCTCGGCGGACGACCAAGGGGCGCTCACGGCGTACCTGCGCACGCTCGGCGGTTACGTGCCGCCCTTCCCGGAAGAGGCGCCGCCGAAGCTCCCGGAGGAGGTCTCCGATCCGGCTTCGCCGGCGCGTTCGGGCGCGCGTCCGCCGCGGGCCGCGTGGGCCGCGGTCGAGCCGTTTGCGCGGCTGGGAGGCTGCGAGCTCCGCCGGAAGGACGGCTTCCTCCAGCTCGGTTGCTCGGGGACCGTGACGGTGGTGGCCGGGTCGCTGGCCGGCGCAGAGGTCTCGGCAGCGGCCGCCTCGTCGCCGTTCGAGACGAGTGGGCCGGCGACGATCGTGGTGCCTCTACGCCCAGGCGAGCGTCGCGTCTTTCAGAACATGACCTCGGAGGCTGTCGGCAAGTGGGGCGTCCGGAGCGTGCCGATGGGCCTCGTTCAGGTCCACTGGCCCGAGGGCGCGGCCGAGCCCACGTTCACCGGACACGTGGACTGAGCCGCGCTCAGGCGCCCGTCGCGCCGCCCGGCTCCTCGGTCGGCCAAGGCTCTTCGACCAGGTCGAAGCGGCCATGATCATAAGGGAGGTTCGGCGCGTGCTCGCGGTGCACGAGCTTCTCGCGGACGCCCTTCTTCCGGAGCTCCACCACGCGGTGGTAACAGAACGGGTTGTTCCCGCGCCGGCCCAGCGTCGTGTGGACGGTCCACGAGCAGCCCGCACGGCAGACGTCGGCGTAGTAGCAGGTCTTGCAGAAGCCCCAGAGCTCGTCGGTCGTCCGGTCGCGCGAGAACCGGATCTGCTCGGACTCGGCCCAGATGGTCTCGAGCGGGATGTCGCGCACGTTGCCGCCGGCGTACGACGCGGTGGGGAGCGTAGGACACGCCTTCACGGTTCCGTCGGACTCGATGCCGAGGATGTAGATGCCGGCGAGGCAGCCGCGCCAGTGAGCCTCGGCGCCGCCCGGGCGTGAGCGGAGGAGCTGCTCGTGCGGGCCGAAGTAGCCGATGTTGTTGTTCGGTACGATGTTGAAGCAGACGCCGTTCCCGTCGAAGCGCTCGATGGCCTCGCGCTGGATCTTGGCGAGGGTGTCGATGACCTCGACCACGCGCCACGGCTCGATGATCCACTCGGGGTGATCGGCTGCGCGCCCCATGGGGCCGGTGAGCTGCACCTGCCAGGCCTCGACGCCGCGGGCCTGGAGCTCGGCCGCCGTCTGCTCGAGCAGGTGCGCGTTGAGCCGGTTGATCTGCGAGTTCGCGCTGAGCACGAGGCCGACCTCGCGCGCGTTGTCGAGCGCCTGGATGGCGGCGCGATGGCTCCCGAGGTTGCCGCGGAGCTTGTCGTGCACGATCGCGGGGCCGTCGATGGACACGCCCAGCCCGCCGAGCCCCGCGTTGCGGAACGCCTGCGCCCGCTCCTTCGTGAAGGCGCGGCCGCCGGTCTGCATGGTGACGCGCACGCCGCGGTCCGCGAGGTACGAGACGATGTCGAGCACGTCGGCCCGCAGGTAGGCCTCGCCGCCGATGAGGGTCACCTCTCGCGCGCGGAGATCGACGAGGCTCTGCGCGACCTCGAGCGCTTGCTCGGTCGAGAGCTCGACGGGTCGAGCCGGCCCGGCGCGCGTGCCGCAGTGCTGGCAGGGCTGGTCGCACTTGGTCGTGATCTCCCAGACGACGTAGACCGGGTGGATGTCCTGGTCGTCCTCGGCGCGGAAGGCTCGCACCGGCGCCGGCGCGTTGAACCGAGCAGGAGCGTTCGGCGAGGACATTCCGGAGAGGCTACCACCGGCACCGGCGTCCTTCATGTGCCACCTCGTGCCGTCTCGGTGCGCGGCCACCGAGTGCCCCGACTGCTCCCTCTTCTGAGAGGTGCAGATCTCCCCACGCGCAGTCCGCGTCGCGGCGCTCACACGATGACGGCTCGGTAGCGAACGCGGCCCTCCGCGAGCCTGCCGAGCGCGCGGTTGGCGAGGTGCCACGGGAAGGCCTCGACGCGGGGCCTCACGCGGCCGCGGGCGGCGAGATCGAGGACGGCGTCGAGCTCAGCTCGCGGTCCCTGCACCGCGCCGATGATCGAGGCCTCGCGTTGCACGAGCTCGATGGGATCGATCGCGAGCGGCTCCTCTCCGAGGCCGACCACGACGAGGCGCCCGCCGTCCCGGACGCCGCGCACGATCGAGGCGGCGTGGCGCATCGAGCTCGTCGTCGCCAGGACGATGTCCGCACCGCCGGCATACGAGAGCGCGTCTCCGGGGTCGTCTCCGCCGAGGATCGCCTCGTGTGCGCCGAGCGCGAGCGCGTCGCGGCGCTTCTCCTCCGCTCCGGTGATCGCAACGACCTCGTGCCCGAGCGCGGCCGCGATCTGAACGGCGAGGTGGCCGAGCCCGCCGAGCCCGAGGATCGCGACGCGCTCACCCGCGGCTGGACGTGCGCGAAGGAGCGCCGACATCACGACGTGCCCCGCGCAGAAGAGCGGCGCTGCGTGCTCGAACGCGAGCCCGCTCGGGAGCTTGGTGCAGCCCGTCTCCTCGGCCACGAGCAGCTCGGAGAGCCCGCCGCCGTTTTCGATCCAGGTGCGCGGCGCCGCGCAGCGAGTCTCCTGTCCACGCGCGCACGCGGGGCACGCGCCGCACGTCCGCTGGATCCAGCTGATGCCCACGGAGTCGCCGGCGCGCAGGCCTGTCGTCCCAGGACCGAGCGCGACGACGACGCCGGCGATCTCGTGTCCGATCACGATCGGCAGGGGCAGGGGAAAGCGACCTTCGTAGGCGTGCAGGTCGGTGCCGCACAGACCGACGGCCATCGGTCGAACGAGGACCTGCCCGGGGCCGGGCTCGGGGACCGGCAGGCGGCGGACCGCGAGCGGGGCCCTCGGGCTCCGGAGGACCGCGGCCTCGATCGTGCCGTCGACCTCGTCGCGCGCGCACCACTCGGCGGCCATCGCGGTCGCGATCTCGACGGCGCGAGGCTCGAACGCCGCGAGGTAGGGCGAATAGGCCGCGATCTCGGCGTCCGCGGCGAGCTCGGCGATCACGGCCTCCGCCGGGCGCGGACCACCGCTGAGGGCCTCGAGCAGCGTCGTCTGGTAACGCGACAGCTCTCGAGGCGTGTCGGCGGCGAGCGCGAGCCCCGAGACGAGCGGCTCGCTCCGACCACCCAGAGGCGGAGCGCGCGAGGCGGCATCGGCCACGATCTCTCGGACCCGGAAGAAGTCCGCGCGATGGCGCTCGGCTTCACCCGACGTGAAGGTCGATCGATCCGAGCGCTCGAGGATCACGACTTCCAGCGCGGGGCAGCGAGGGACCACCTGCGCGAGCAAGGTGAACGCGGGATCGGGCACGTCGTGATCGTGGCTGTCGCGCCGAAACGGACGCAGCGGAGGGGCCGCGGTGTGAGCGAGCGAGCCGCCCGCGATGTGGACCTCACGAACCCGATGCAGCCCGTAGAGCTCCGCGAGAGCCAGCGCGTCGAGATCGAAGTTTTCTACCTGGCAGAGGAGGTTGTGCACGTCGAGCAGGACGAACGCGCCGGTCCGTTCACAGAGCTCGCGGACGACCTCGGCCTGCAACACGGCGTCCTCCCGGCCGAAGGCGAACGCGAGGTTCTCGATGCCGACGGGGCTGCCTGTCAGCTCTTGGAGCCTCTCGATCCGCTCGGTCGCGATCGAGAGGAGCGCGCGGCTGGGCGGGAGCGGGAGCGGAGTCCCCCGGACGAACTCGCCCGCGGTGATGAACCCGTAGTGCTCGGTAAGATGACGATACCGTCGTGCTCGGAAGGCGTCGCGGAGCGACTCGAGCCAGGTGTGTTGGTGGTCGGCGAGCTCGGCCGACATCGGCGAGAGCTCGACCCCATGGGCGTAGAGCGCGCCCGCCTCCTCGAAGCGTGACAGGATCGACCCGACCCAGGCCGGAGCGGCCGCCGGCGGGAAGCCGAAGTCGACGTTCCACTCGACGGCGTCGACCGCACCCGCCTCGAAGAGGGGCGCGGTCGCGAGCCGGACGTCCTCCGCGGGCAACAGCGAGACGCCGCAGCGGATGGTCATGAGACGAAGGCTAGGCGATCAGCCGCGGCCGCAGGCGGCGCGCCTCCAACCCGGCGGCCGGCGCTGGATCGGCTGGACGACGGGCTGCGGTCGCGGGCGCTCCGGGACCACGTTGACCTGCGAGCTCGGCGACACGCTCTGGTTCGAGACGGAGACGGGTTGCTCCGGCACGAAGCCGGGCTGACCTTGGCCGGCCGGCCTGAGGAACCAAGGCTCGGAGCCGGAGGCGGGGCTCGCCGGCGTGACCTCGGGGGTGACCGTGGACGCGAGCGCGGTCTCGGTCTCGTATCGCGGCTTGCGGCGGGCGGCCTGCGCGGCCTCTTCCACCTGCTCGATGGCCGCGAGGCTCATCGGCTGCATCCGCTCGGCTTTCGCCGGCTCCCCCCCGGCGCAGCCCACGGCCAACGCCAGCGACGTACCACTGAGCACCTGAGCCCCCACACGCATCGATTGCCAAGCCGACCAGCGCATCGCGACCTCTCGAGACACGTGCCGGCGGGCAATCGATTCGTGACCGGTCAGCGGCGGGTGGCCTGCTTTTTCAGGAGCCGCTCGACGCCCTCGAGCGCCTTCACCGTCTCGGCGTCCGCGCCCTTCTTGGCGGATCGGACCCGTTCCAGGGCGTTCGGCGCGTCGCACTTCAGGATGGCTCGGCTCGCGTCCGTCCGCAGCTCGGCGGTCTTCACGAACACCTCGATGAGGCGGTCGCTCGCCAGGGTGCGCACGTCGATCGCCTCCTGGTCGTCCGCCTTGCCCATCGCGGCCCAGGCCCAGCTCGACCCGAGGGTGCCGAGGCCGCGGACCGCGGCCCGCTGCGTCGCCGTGTCGGACGCCGACTTGGACGCGGAGACGAGCGCGTTTGCGCTCTCGCGCGTCCGGCACTCGCCCAGGCCCTGCACGGCCGCCGCCCGGACCGAGCTGCCTTCGGCGCTCTTCGCCTTCAGCACCTTGATCTCGTTCGGCCCGCAGGCCTTGCCGAGCGCGATGGACGCGGCGAGCGCGGCCGGGGTGGCCGACGTCTCACCGTCGAGGATGGCGGAGAGGACGGGCGTGCTGCGTGCGTCGCGGATATCGCCGACGGCGGAGAGCATGCCGACCACCAGCGCTTCGCGCTCGCGCGCGTCGAGCCCGGGCTGGGACGCATCGAACGCGAGCGCCTCGAGCATCGGCACGAGGGCGTCTTTGCCGAGGGACTTCAGCTCCAGCGACGCCTCGGGGATCGGGTTGCGGCGCTTCTTGTAGACCTCGGGCTTGACGCTCTGCACGTCGCGCACCTTCGCCCGAACGCCGGCCAGATCACGCTTCGCGCCGGCGATGTCTTTGCCGAGCGAGGTCCGCGCGGCCGGGGCGAGCTTGGACGGCGCGACGAGGAGGCCGTCCGCGCGCGCGCTCGACGCGGCGAGGAAGAGGAAGGAGGCAAGGCCGAAAGAAACGTAGTGTTTGATGCTGCTCATCGTCCGGTCTCCCACCAGTTGACGCTCGAGAACGGCGCTGGTGCCTCGGGGTTGGTGCCGCAGTGAACCTCGCCGTCGAGGCGGTGATAGACGTCCCAGTCGTCCGCGAAGAAGACGTCAAGGCCCTGACCGTCCGCGCCGAGCTGGTTCACCGCCGTGCCGAGCCGCTCTTCCAGGTCGGCCTCGAAGATGTCCTCTCCGCCGATCTGGGGGCCGAACGGCTTCGGGATGACGATCGTGTCGCCCATGACGAGCGCGTTCACGGTCCCGGGCTGGTAGGCGATGTTGTAGGTGTCGGGGCCGTATTGCACCTGGTTGAAGAGGAACGGCATCTCGATGATCTCGTCGTCGGCGAGCCCGATCTCGTCCTGGAGCCTCGCCACCTCGCCGTCGATCGAGGCCTGCGCGTTCTGTGACGCCTCGAGCAACACCGGATCGGCGAGCACGTCGTCGATGGAGATGTCGGCGGGCGCGGTGCCCGTGTCGGTGTACCAGACCTTGCCGACGTGCAGCATCGTGCTGCCGTTGCCGTTCGACTGAGCCTCGAGCAGCATCTGCCGCGCGAGATCGGGCGAGCCGACGAGGAGCTTCCAGCCGCGCGGCGTGGCCGCAGGCACGTAGCTCAGGTACTCGTCGACGTGTCCGACGAGCAGCCAGTTCGTGTCGACGACCATCGCGGGCGCCTGGAGCAGCTGCGCCTCGTAGAAGGCCTTTGTCTCGTCGAGGACACCCGAGCCGTAGAGGATGCGGCCCAGCGGGTAGGACGTGCCGCCGTTCGTGTACGCCGGGATCAGGTCGTGGTTGCCGTGGCTGTCGAACGAGTCGCCCGAGTGTTTGTTCTCGTAGACGACGAGGGTCGCGCGGTTCGGACCCAGGTAGTTCTTGTTGAGCCAGGTGATGGGGAGGCTGCTGTCGCTGTTGTTGCGTCCCCAGGGGCGCGCGTTGGCGACCGTCATCCCGTGGATGATGGGGTTGCCGTTGGCGTCACGGCTCGGGATGGCGAAGAACCCGGTCTGGAAGAAGTCCTGCGTCCACTGGTCGCCGTAGTTGGAGTACGTCTTGTGCTCCACGCCCGCGTTGTCGGCGCCGGCCTTCACGCCCGCGACGAACACGGCCGAGGTCTTGCTCGACCAGACGCGATCGAAGGGCGAGAGGTTGCCGAAGAGCTGCCAGGGCGCGACGCGCAGGCGAGCCTTGTCGACACCTTCGGGGTTCGCTTCGCTCGTCAGCGCGGCGCCGCTCTCGTCGAGGAGCGAGTAGGTGATGTCGAGGTAGCCGTTCCAGCCCGCGGGGTCGCGCATGACATCGCGGCCCTCGATCGCGAGGGTGAGCCCGGCGCGGACCTCGTCCGTCGTGAGGTCGTAGGAGACCTGCGGTGTGCACTGCGGCACTTCCTCGTTGCACGTGCTCGTCTCGCCGGCGATGAGCCGCCAGGACGTGAGCGACGCGTCGAGCGCGTAGACGCGGACGTTCTTCGCGCCCTCTGCGTCCAGCTCGATGCGGCCGATGGAGCCGTCGGGGCACTCGGGGCATGCGGTGATGGAGGCGCTCACGAGGTCGTAGATGTCCTCGCCTGCGTTGACGATGCCGTCATCGGCGTCGCGCACGCCGTCGCCGTCGTCGTCGTCGAGGTTGGGGAGGAACATGGCGCCGGCGGTGGCGTTCCACGTCTCCTCGGCGTCCTGATCGCCCGGGTCCGCGGCGTCCGCGACGCCGTTCCTGTTCGCGTCGACGACGACGTCGATCACGTACTGGGACTTGGGCGTGCCGGCGCCTTCGCCGGTGGAGTTGCCGCTGCCGCCCGTTCCTTCGCTGTCGTCCCCGCAACCGGCCCACGCAAGAAAGAAAAGGAGCAGAGCCCCTCTCGATTGGTACCGCATCCTTCTGTCCTTACACGACCGCTCTTTCGACCGCGACCGGTTCATGAACACTTTGATTTTAGTTGGGATTGGCGCAGCGAGTCATGACGCCGATCGCGTGCGCGCCTGCGCCCGGGGCACTCGAGACCCACGGCTTTTGCCTACCAGCCTGCGCGGCCGTCCGAGGCAACCAGCTCCCGCTTGATGGCCCCGGTGGCCGCGACTAGGACCGAGCCATGACCACCTCGGCCGCGATCGGCTCCGAGCCGACCAAGAGCAACAGCCCTGCCCGGATGATCCCGTGCTTCGATCCGGCGACGCGAACGAAGCTCGGAGAGGTGCCGGTGGTCTCCCCGGCGGAGCTCCGGGAGCGCGTGGCTCGCGCCCGCGCCGCGCAGCAGGCGTGGCGGGAGACGAGCTTCGCGGAGCGGCGACGGGTCCTCGGTTACATCCTCGACCACCTGCTCGAGCACGCCGACGAGCTGGCCGCGACGGTGGTCCGCGACGCAGGCAAGACGCGCGAGAACGCGATGGTGGGCGAGGTCTGGCCCGTCTGCGAGAAGATCCGCAACACGATCGCCCGCGGCGAGGAGCACCTGCGCCCCGAGAAGATGTCGGCGGGGCTCTTCCTGCACAAGAAGGCGGAGGTCCACTACCAGCCGCTCGGCGTGATCGGCGTCATCGCGCCCTGGAACTACCCGCTGCAGAACATCCTCGGGCCGACAATCCCGGCGCTCTTCGCCGGCAACGCGGTCCTCATCAAGCCGAGCGAGCACGTCGCCTGGTCGAGCGCCCGGTTCCAGCGCATCTTCGACGACGCGCTCGATCGTGCGGGCATGCCGCGCGAGCTCGTCCAGATCGTGGATGGCTACGCCGAGACGGGCGCCGCGCTCGTCGCAGCCGCCGACAAGATCATCTTCACCGGCTCGATGGCGAACGGCCGGCGGATCATCGAGACGAGCGCCGCGACGCTCACGCCGGTCATCCTCGAGCTCGGCGGCAAAGACGCGTTCATCGTCTGCGACGACGCGGACATCGAGCGCGCCGCACACGCCGCATTGGCCGGCATCTTCATCGCCGCCGGCCAGAACTGCTTGGCGGCCGAGCGGTTCATCGTGATGGACGGCGCGTACGACGCGTTTGTCTCCCGCGTCGTCGAGCTCACCAAGGAGCTGCGGCAAGGCCCGCCCCTCGGCGACAAACGCGTCGACGTGGGCGCCATGACCACGCCCATGCAGCTCGAGATCGTCGAGAAGCTCGTGGCCGACGCGGTGGCCAAGGGAGCGCGGGTGCTCGCCGGCGGTCACCGCAACCACCCCGAGCTCGGTGACTTCTTCGCGCCCACCATCCTGGCGGACGTCCCGAAGGACGCCGCCATCCTCGAGGAGGAGACCTTCGGGCCGGTCATGGTCATCATCCGCGCCCAGGGTGAGGACGACGCCGTCAGGATCGCGAACTCGACCCAATACGGCCTCTCGGCGACGGTCATGACGAAGAGCGCCTCGCGGGCGCGTCGCCTCGTCGATCGCATCGTGGCCGGCGGCACGAGCGTCAACGACTTCGGGTTCACCTACATGGCGATGGACCTGCCGTTCGGCGGCGTTCGCGGCTCGGGGTTCGGTCGGTTGAACGGCCGCGAGGGGATCCGGGCGTGCACGAACCCGAAGGCCGTCCTCTACGATCGCTTCCCGTTCGGCGCGCCCGCGAAGATCTACCCCGTGGGGACGTTCGACTACGACATCGCCCGCGAGACGATCCGCACGATCTACTCCCGCGGCGTGGTGAACCGGGTCGGCGCGCTCGGCCGCCTCGCCAAGGCGGCGCTCTTCGCCGTCCGCGGCGGAGATTGACCAGCCCCCGGCCCGAGAGGGCCGGGCTGTGCCAGAGCTGACTCCTGGCCGGCGTTACCAACTTGACGGGCTCCTAGCTGGGCCTCGAAATTATTGGATATTTCGAGGTTTCACGGCTGGCACGATTCTCGAATTGGCTGCAGTCATGCTTCTCGCGGACGGCAGCTCGATGGTCCTCTCCGACGTAACCGAGATCGCCTCGTACGAGGCGCCCCGCCCAACCTTGTCCTCGGGTCGCCCGTCGGCGGACGCCCTGGAGGCCACGGTGAACGACCTGCTCGACGTCGTCTCGCGTGTGACGACGGCCTTCCGCACGGCCCCTCCCTCCGAGCGGGCCCGGGCGGAGCTCGCCCGCGCCCGCTACCTGCTCGAGACCCTCGGCGTCGAGCTGGCGCCGACGCCCGGCGAGTCCGCGCGGATCGCCGACGACGGCACGTGGTTCGAGACGGCGAACGGCCGGGTGGACGTCGCGCGACGCGGCGCCGTGCGTCGCATCCTCGCTGCCCTCGCGACGCGGCGCGCGAGCTCCCCGGGCGAAGCGCTCGGCGTGGACGATCTCTTCTCGATCGGCTGGCCGGGCGAGCGCATCCCCTACGAGTCGCAGGTTCGTCGCGTGTACACCGCGATCTGGACGTTGCGAACGCTCGGCCTCGACGGCCTGCTCCTGACGCGCGACGAAGGTTACCTCCTCGACCCGAAGCAGCCGGTCGCGCTCGCTGCCTGATCAGATCTCGGTGCAGGTCACCTTGGCGGTGAAGGTCCGCCACGGGGACGCCTTGAACGTCAGCACCTCGACGTGTTGACCGGAGTCGACGTCGATCTCCTGCGGCTCGGGCCGCACGTTCGTGGAGACCACGCAGAGCGCGTCGTAGGCGCACCCGTTCTGGATGTGGACGACGTGGTCGTAGCCGTAAGCCCGGTAACGCGCCTCCGTCCAGGCCTCGATGCAGCTGTTCTGGGGGAGCGGCTCGGCGAGGAGCGCCGCGAGACCCCAGAGCGCCGACGGGTGCATACCGAGACGCTCTTGCACCGGTCATGCCCAGGTTTCGCGGAAGATCGGAGTGTGGGAGGATGACGCGCGTGGTCCGCTACGTCCTCGCCGGCTCCTTGTTCCTCGCCTCCTGCTTGATTGGTGCTTGTGGTGGCAGCGTCGTCTTCGTCGAAGACGACGACGGCGCGGGCGGCTCCGGAAGCACGACCTCCGGCTCACCGACCTCGACGGGAAAAGGCCCGACGACGGGCGTAACCACGGGCCCCGGCTCGGGGCCGACGAGCGGCGTGACGACGGGAGGTCCCCTCCCCGTGTGTCAGATCGGTCCGGTCTCCGGGTTGTGTGAGGAATGCGCCGCGGGCGCGTGCCAGCTCGCGCAGAGCGCCTGCAGCAACGACATCGAGTGCGTCGACTACGCCGACTGCATCTTCAGCTGCGGCGGCGGCGGCGCGTGTTGCGACGAGTGTGTGGCCAAGCTCCCCATCGGGGCGACGCTCTACACCGACCTCGTCCGTTGTGTCGTCTGCGAGGCGTGTCCGGGGCCATGCCAGGGCGCTGCGCCCGGGCTCTGCAACTGAGACTCAGGCGCCGGTCGACCACTCCGGCCCGTCCCACACCGGCGCGCTGAGCCATCTCTCCCCGGCGGGGTCGTACACCCCGCCGCGGGCGACCGCACACGGGTTGCAGAGGAACGCGGACGCGTCGATCGGAAAACCGGCGTCCGTTCCTGGGTGAATGGTCGAGCCGCAAACGACGCAGTCGACCTCTGCTTCCCACTCCTCGGCTTCCATCTCGACGATCGATGCGAGGAGCGTGCCCTCGATCGGTTCGTCAGCCGCCGACGTCTTTGCAGCAGCGAAAGCCGAGGTGGTAGTTCGCGTGGTTCATGCCCTCGTTCTCGTGCCAGGGCGGGGCGCGCCATCGGCAGTCGTCGACGTGGGCCTCTTTGATGCTGAAGATGAACCAGCTCCCCTTCATCTCGGCGACGCCGGCGCCGCCGCGGCTCCCGAGCTCCTTCTCCTCGAGAGGCAGGAGCATGTGCTCGGCGGCGTTGCCGTGTTGGTCGTAGACCCCGAACGCGCTCTTGCAGGCCGGGAACGCGCCGGTCGGGTACGTGTTCGAGCCGCACTCCTTCCACCCGGAGGCCGTGCACTTCGGTGACTTCGGGCTCTCCGTCGCGCAGCGCGCGTGGTCCTTCTTCGGGCCGTAAGCCCAGCCGATCGGCCGCTTGCCGTTGTGGAAGTTCGAGCTGCCGGCCCGCGGGAAGCCGAAGCTGTACTCCTCCTTGGGCTCGCGCAGGTCGCCCGCGCAGGCGCCCTCCCATTCGTGGGCGTCACACAGGCGCTTGCCCATGACCTTGCAGATCTTCTGCGCCTGGGACGTGGAGACCCAGGTCACCGGGTACTCACACGGCAGCCCGGGGAACTCGTATCGATCGATACAGACAGGAGCGTCATTTTTGGTCTGGCGCTCGGGGTCGTAGACCGGGACCATGTAGGGCGCGCCGCAGCGGGGCTCGCGCTCGTCTCGGACGCCGGCGGCCCGGCGGCGCTCGAAGCACTCCGCGCGGGTCATCGGGTGTTTGGTGGGCTCGGGGTTGCCTTGCCCGGTCATCTTCGACGCCGAGAGGAGCTCGAGGATCGCATGCCCCTGGCCGTCGTCGATGACCCCGCTTTTCTTCATGCGATCGACGAGCGCTTCGCGTTGCTCGACCAGCGTTTCGCCGATCTCGTCCATCCGCGCGAGCTCCTCGGCCTCGTAGAGGGCGCTGGGCGCCGGGGGCGCGCTGGCGATCGGAGACGCGGCGCTGGAGAGCGTCGGCGCAGCGGAGGTGGCGCCTTCGTTCGCGCGGGCATCGCGCGAGTCGTCGCAGCCGCTCGTGGCGAGGAGGAAGAGGAGCGGGACCGAGGCCTGGACGGAGAGAACGCGGGGCACGGGACGACGGACGGAGGTCTTTACCTCGCGCCCGGGGCAGGCCACAACTTCATAGACGATGGTCATCCGCGCGCTCAGGCAAGTGTGGATGAGGCGTGTCGAGGACACACGTGTGATCGATTCGCTGCTGCGACACCCGGCGTTTGCGGACCGCGCGGTGCTGGAGAAGGCGCTCTCGGGGCGGTTCTTCGCGCCGTTCGTCCACCAGGAGGTCGTGTGTGGCCCGAGGTTCGAGGCCCGCGCGCGGCTCTCGCGCGCCGCGCTCGCCGGCGTGACGGCGGAGACGGTGCGAGGCGCGGCGGACGAGGCCTGCGCGCACCTGCTCGGGCCCCGGGGTGTTCCGAGCCTGCTCGACGACGTCCGCCGTACGATCGCGCGAGCGACCGTACGGATCGCGCTCGGCGACGACTCGCTCGACTCGGTCGCGCACGCGGCCGTCGCCGATATCGATCGCGGCATCAAGATGATCGGCCGCCCCGACATGCAGGCCAGGCGAGCGCTCGGCGCGGCCCTCGAAGGTGTCCTCGACGCGCCGGAGCGTTGGCCCGAGGGGAGCTACCTGGGTGTCGCGCGCGAGCACGCCCTCGCGCTCGACCTCGGCGAGCGCGTGGATCAAGTCGCCTCCGTGTTCCTGGCGACCGGGACCATCCAGGTGAGCGACGTCGTGACACACGCGCTGATCGCGCTCGCGCAGACCCCCGCCGCGCGGGGCGCGACGGACGAAGAGATCGTGGCGGAGGCAGTGCGCTGCTGGCCGGTCAACTCGTCGATCACGAGGCAGGCCACCGCCGAGGTGATCATCGACGGACGGCGCTTCCGAAGGAGCGAGCCCGTCACGGTGGTCCCCGCCTCGTTGCCGCGGGACGCCACCTTCGATCCCCGGCGAACCGACGGAGCCGCCGGCTGGGCGTTCGGCGTGGGGCCTCGCGCCTGCCCGGCCCGGCGCGTCGCGCCGATGCTCGCCGCCGCAGTCCTCGGGCGTTACCGCGCGCTCGGCGTGACGATCGAGGAGGGCTACGCACACGATCGCAGCCTCGCTCGCGAGGTCGCGGCGCGGCTCGGGCCGGGGCCGGCGCCGCCGCGTACGAGCTTCGCTCGGCGGGCCCGGTCGCGCGCGGTGTTTGCTGGCGTCTGCGCCGAGAGCTACCCGCTCGCGTTCCTCGACGGTCTCTCCGAGCTCCGGCGGGTCCTCACTGAACGGGCTTGAGGGTCGGGCCGAGAAGTCGACAGGGCGGCAGGTCCGGCGCGACAATCCGCCCGTGGAGCCCAGCCGCATCGAGCCCGCCGCCGACGCCTTCCAGCGCGCCTTCGCGGCCGTCTCGCCGCTCATCCTCGAGGAGTGGCCGGGCCTGGACGACAAGGCGCTCGCGGAGACCGAAGGTGACTTCGATCGCGTCGTGGCCCTCGTCGCCGACCACACGGATCGAACACGCGTCGTGGTGCGCCGGAAGCTGGGCGAGCTGCTCGTCGTCGCGGAGAAGGCCGAGCCCCAGCGTCGCGAGAACGGCGCAGCGGCGCCGGCGGAGGCGCGAAAGCCTGCGCTCGAGCAGATGGACGAGATCATCGCGACCGTCCGGCGGCTCGAGGCGTTTGCTGCGGACGAAGCCAAGCGCGTCTCCGCCAAGATCATCCCGGCCGCCGAGTCCCGCGTCCACAAGAGCCCGTGGATGAGCCTGCTCTTCGCGCTCGGCCTCGGGCTCATCTTCGGGCTGTGGCTGAACGGCGGACGGAGGCAGCGGTGAGCGAGGCAGAGCGCGCGCAGGGACATGACGGAAACGTCAGCGTCGGAGCCATCGAGCGCCTGGTGCGTGCGCTCGAGGTGTTGCTCTCGGCGCACGCGTCCCGAGCGCGCGACGAAGCGTCGCGCGACATCTCTCGCATCGGCGCCGGCGCGGTGCTCCTGGTCCTCGCGCTCGCGCTCGTCGCGCCGGCCTTGCTGTTGCTCGATCTGGCAGCGGTGCTCGTGATCCAAGAGCACCTTCGCTGGGGTTGGGCCGCGAGCTGCGTCGCCGTCGCCGCGCTCGATGTCGTCCTGGCTGGCCTTGCCCTGACGGCCGCGCGGGCGCGCCTCGGTGCGCCCGTCCTGGTCGAGACGCGGTCGACGCTCAAGCGCGCTGCGCTGGTCATCCGCGGAACGTGACGCCTGGCGAGGGCGCGCGGGCTCGCGTAGAGTCGAGCAAGGTGCGCTTCTTGCTTCGTTCGTTCACGCTCGGCTCCTTCGTCCTCGCGACTGCGTCGTGTGGACTGCTCTTCGGCGAGCGCGAAGGCGTGGGCGGTGGGGGGGGGAGCGGGGGCTCGGGCGCCGGCGACCCCTTCTGCTCCCGGGTGGGTGACTCGCCCTTTGCGGCATTCCGCGGCCTGTTGGTGGCGGACGTCGAACCGCTCGGAGAGAGGCAGGTCCAGTTCGTCGGCTGCGCTGCGGATCTGGCCGAGGGTATCCCCGATGTCCCGGACGGAGCCTCCCTGGTCCTCGGCTCGTTGAACGAGGAGAACCTCTGCGGCCTGCAGACCTCTTTCCTGGGTGGGTGTCAGGAGGGCGCCGCGGCGCGGTTCTCGGTCGGTGGCGACGAACCTCTCCTGGCCTGGACCCGGACTGACACGGCGAAGCGGAGCTACCTCTGCGTCGACACCCCCGAGAACGCTCGAAGCAGCCCGCTGGACGACACGGGCTGTCCGTCCGGGGCACGCGTCGCGTGTGTTTCGGCGAAGAGCTCGTTCTCGCGCCCCAGCGCAGTGGTGTTGGGCGGAAGTCTCTTCGCAACGGCTCAAGTGCAGGACCCCTCGTCCGAGATCGCCTGCAAGATGAACGGGCAAGACGTCAGCCTCAACGGGCAGGGGCAAGGGGCCCGGACCCTCGCGCTCCGTTTCGGGTTCTCTGGCCCGGAAGCGGGCGTGGTCCCTGCTGTCGGAGTCGCGCTCGCCGGAACGCCCGACGCTCAGCTGCGCGTGACCGGCATCTGCCTCGGCGGCGGGACATGCCCCGCACGCGCTCCGTTCGCGTTCGTTGGTCCCTCGATGAGCACCGTGATGACTGCGGAACCGGTCTTCGGCGGGAGCTGGCTCTCGTCCGATGATGGGTTCCAGGAAGAGGCGACGGAGAACCGGTCCATCTTCCCCACTCGCTTCGGCTGGGCTGCGTGGCTGTTCTTGCCACCAGGCACGGAGGGCTTCGCCGTCGCCGTCGGCGACGAAGCTCCGGCAGAGCCGCAGATCCAGTTCGCTGTCGGCACGGAGGTCGACCCCCACTACACCTGGTTCAACTCCGTCTCGGGCGGCGGCGAAGATGGGCCTTTTCTGGTCGGCGGGGATGGCACGGGGAGCTTCCCCGGTGTGGAGTGCGCCGATTGCGGCGTGCGTTTCGGGTTCGTGGGCGAGATTTCGGGCGGGGCCTCCGCGCTCGAGCGAGCCCGCGTCCTCCCTGTTGCGGGCAACGAGGGTTGTTCGTTCTCCTCCGTCACCTCCGTCCGCCGGCTCGGGAATGACGGAACTGTCCTTGTTTCCGGGCACTATTTCTGCGGTCGGCTCGATCTCGGTCCGGACAGCGGATCGACCCCGGACGCCGATGTCACCGGATTCGGCTATCTCTACAAGACGAAGCTGCCCTGATCGTCAGCGCTGCCGCGGCTTCTGCGGTGCGGCGCTCGTGCGATCGACCTTGCGATCGTTCATGTGTTTGACGACGGGCAGCCGCGCGACGGCGCTGGCGAAGAGGATGTCGTAGCTGCCGCCTTCGGTCGTGGCGTGTTCGGTCGCGCTGCCGCCCGCGCAGAGGAGCGCGCGGCCCGCGGTCTCGGCGTCGCCTTGCCGGAGCAGGACCTTCGCCTGCGCACGGAGAGCCGAGCCCAGGACGAAGCGTGTGTCGGTGTCGAGGAGCGCGATCTCGGCGGGGGGGAACTCGGCTCCGACCGCGGCGAGCGCGACGTCCGCTCGCGCTCGCCGATCGGTCTTGCTCGGCGGATCGGTCCGGAAGCGGAGCCAGGCGCCGTCCAGGCTGAGGTGAGACGTCACGCGCTCCGTCCAGCCGCGATCGAGCTCCAGGAAAAGTGGCCTCTTGTCCGAGAGCGCGGCGAGGCTCGCCTCGTCGCTCGTGCCGGTCAGGGCGAGCGTGCGGAAGAGCGGCTCGGTGACTGGCTCGCGCGCGAGCAGCTCGATGGCGACGCGGCCCCGCGCCACGAGCGAACGAGGCAGGACCAGGACGTCGGGCCTTCGTCCTTCGATCATCTGCGCGACCGTGAGGCGCCAGACCCAGTGAGGAGAGCCGACGAGGAGGGCCGAGGAAGGCGGCAGGCCATCGAGCCCGACGTCCGTCAGCCCGTCGGCTCCACGCTGCGCCACCCGGTCGGCTCGCGCGCTCGCGGTCTCGGTGATGAGCGCGACCAGCGTCGCGTGGAAGGCCACGAGGAGCGCGGCGCTCGGTCGGGCGAACGGCACGCGAAACCGGACCAACATCCCGGCGCCTGCGAAGAGGCCCGCGGTCGATGCGCAAGCGAGGCCGCCGATGGCCAAGAGGCGTACCCCGATGGTCCCCGGCGTGCTCCCGAGCGAGGCGCGGACGACGATGTCGAGCCCGACCACCGACAGCGGAACCAGCGCGAGCAAGCGGCCGCTCGGCTTGGCGACGAGGAGGATCGAACCGAAGACGGCGAGGCCCAGCGGGATGAAGCCGATCTGATCCGTGAACGCGTCGACGAATCGCGGCGTGTCGTCCAGCGCCGGAATCGGCGGGGGCGCGGCGCGCCAGACGCCGCCGAGCGCGAGCGCGCTCTTCGGCGCGATCCCGCGGAGCACGCTCGGAAGGGCGAAGACGAGCGCTCCGGTGATCGAGGCCCCGAGCGCCTTGCCGAACACACGCCAGGGGACGAAGACACGCGGCACGCCGGGGATGGCGCGCAAGAGCACGAGCCCGACCACGAGCGCGAGCCCGGCCGCCGCGCCGACCCATGGGCGCTCCGCGGCCGCGGCTCCCGCGAGGAAGGCCGCGCCGACGATCCGCGCCATCGGACGGTCCGTGTCGCGATCCGTGAAGGCCGAGAAGGCGAGGGCGATCGCCCCGAGCGCCAGGGCGACCGCGACGACCGCGCCGCCTCCGACGGTGGCCTCCTCCTGGTAGAGGGGCGTCATCGTCGCCGTGAGCGAGGCGAGCGCCGCGAGCAGCGGGGCCGTGAAGCGCGACGGCGCGTCCGCGGGCTGCAGAGCCCGCAACATCCGGAGCGCGATGGAGTAGAGCGCCTTGCCGGCGATCCCCAGGGCGACGGCCGCGACGACGGAGGTTCGGAACGTCTTCGACCCGAGCGGCGCGTAGGCGGCCACCTGGGAGAGCACGGTCGAGACCCCGCCTCCGAGCCCCATGGGCACCAGGGCGATGTCCCGGAGGGCCGCGCCGTCACCCCGCCACTGAGCAAACGGCGAGCAGCGCACGGCCGCGAGGCCGAAAGGCAGGGCCCAGGCGACGACCCGGCTCAATCGCTCGGCAGCTGAGGGGCGTACGGACACCTGGTTTTCCCTGACGGACTGGCCTACTTGTGCCCGTGCCTGTCGGCCAAGTTCCCGTCATCCTGGGCGGGCGCGGTCCGGCGCCGCAGGTCAGATGCTCGACGCGGGAGCGTCGTTCGGGTTAGACGCGATGAGGAAAGACTGCCGCCCGAACCGGACTGGAGGGCGGTTGCTGCTATTTCTCCCCCCCGGCCCCCCTCACGTCGTGAGGGGGGAGGAAGAGGAAAGGTAACGTGAGCCGATTCATCGACGAGCTCAAGCGCACCCATCGGTGCGGCGAGCTCCGCGCAAGCGACGAGGGCAAGGTTGTGGTTCTCTTCGGCTGGGTCGCGTCGCGGCGCGATCACGGCGGCTGCGTCTTCGTCGATCTGCGAGACCGCACCGGGATCACCCAGATCGTCTTCGACCGGGACTACGCGCAGAAGCACCCGCAGCTGGCCTCACACGCCTCGCTGGAGCAGGTGCAGGCCGCCCACAACCAGGCCGAGCAGATGCGGAGCGAGTGGGTCATCGGCATCCGCGGCCTCGTGGTCTCGCGCGGGGGCAACAAGAACCCGAAGATCCCGACCGGCGACATCGAGGTCCTCGTCATCGAGTCGACCATCTTCAACAAGGCGGAGACGCCGCCGTTCGAGGTGACCGACGAGATCGACACCCGCGAGGAGATCCGCCTCGAGAAGCGGTACGTCGACCTGCGGCGCACCTCGCTGCAGAAGACGCTCCTCACGCGCCACCGCATCAACCAGGCGACGCGCAACTACCTGTCGGGCCAGGGTTGCCTCGAGCTCGAGACGCCGTACCTGGTGAAATACACGCCAGGCGGCGCGCGAAACTTCCTCGTGCCGGCCCGCATGGCCCCCGGGAAGTTCTTCGCCCTGGCGGAGAGCCCGCAGCTCTACAAGCAGCTCTTCATGGTGGCGGGCTTCGACCGCTACTTCCAGATCGTGAAGTGCTTCCGCGACGAGGACTCGCGCCTCGACCGCCAGCCCGAGTTCACGCAGATCGATATCGAGCTTTCGTTCACGAACCAGGACGAGATCTTCCGCCTCATCGAGGGCCTCGTCTTTGCGATCTTCAAGGAGGCGCTCGGGCTCGATCTGCACACGCTCTACCCGACCGGCCGCTTCCCGGAGATGCCCTACGCCGAGGCGATGGGCAAATACGGCAGCGACAAGCCCGACATGCGCTTCGACCTGCCACACGTCGACCTGACGGACGTCGTGCTCGAGCACGGCGGCGGCGGTGTGCCCTTCTGGGTGGAGCTCGCCGACAAATACAAGTCGGGCGCGCTCCGGATGGACATCAAGCCCGAGATCGTGAAGGCCATCGTCATCCCGGCGTCGGCGAACCTGTCGCGCCCGCAGCTCGAGGAGCTCGAGAAGGGCCTGCGCGAGATCAAGGGCTTCCGCGGCCTCGCCCGCGCGAAGCTCGCCGACGACGGCAGCTGGACGCAGTCTCCGTTCGCCAAGTCGATCACGAACGAGCTGCGCCTCGCGATCAACGCGGCGTGTGGCGCGAAGCCGGGCGACATCATCTGCCTGCAGTTCGGCAAAGAGGCGGTCGTGCACACGGTCATGGCCCGCCTCCGCGGCGACGTCGCCAAGCGCATGGGGCTCATCCCGGAGTACGGCCACGGCAACAAATGGAGCTTCCTCTGGGTCACGAACCCGCCCCTCTTCGAGTACGACGAGGAGACGAACACCTTCGCGGCCGCTCACCACGCCTTCACGCGCCCGATCGACGAGCACATCCCGCTGCTCGAGCAGGATCCGGCGCGCGTCGAGTGTTACCGCTACGACCTCGTCCTCAACGGGTTCGAGATCGGCGGCGGCTCGGTGCGCCTCCACGACCCGGAGGTGCAGCGGCGGGTCTTCGCCGTGCTCGGCATCAAGGACGAGGACGCGCAGGCGAAGTTCGGCTTCCTGCTCGACGCGCTCAAGAGCGGCGCTCCGCCGCACGGCGGCATCGCGCTCGGCATGGACCGCCTGTCCATGTTGCTCGCGAACGCGCAGACGCTTCGCGACGTCATCCCGTTCCCCAAGAGCAACCAGGCGACCGACCTCATGACGGGCGCACCGGTGGCGGTCGAGGCCGCTCAGCTCGCCGAGCTGAAGATCAAGTCGGTGTGAGGCGAGGCGCGCTGTCCCTCGTCCTCGTGGGCCTCGCCGCTTCGTGCGGCGAGGCCCTCATCACCTATCCGCTGAAGGGCCAGCTCTACCACGAGGCGGAGGACTGCCTCGACGAGGAGGGCGTGCTCGACGTGATCGAGGGCGAGGCCGAGGGCACGTGTGAAGGTGTGCGGTGCTTCCGATCGCTCGAGAGCGGCGACTACTTCGTGACGGCGCAGTGTGAGGCGCCTCCCGGATACGAAGACGGCTCGGCGGAGCTGGGCGGCGTCTGCGAGAAGGCGCTCGCCGCGTACGCGCGCGGGGACGCGATCTGCCCGGCGGGCAACGACTGATAACGAAGTCGAGGCGCTCGATCGGAGCGCGAGGAGAGCTGATGAGGTCGACACGGATCGCGCTTGTTGCTTCGCTCGCGTGTGCCTCGACGGCGTGCCCGGACGAGACGATCGAGCCGGCCGGCTTCGAGGCGCCTCCCCCGGTCGTCGACGAGAGCGGCCGTGTGCCGGACCTGATCTGCCCGGGTAGCCCGGGGTGTGAGTCGACAGCGGGCGATCTGCTCGCGGGGGCCGCGGCGCGGTCCATCACCCCCGCGATCGAGACCTGGACCGACTCGAACGCAAACGGCGTTCAGGACGGCGCGGAGCCGTACGACGACGTGAACGGCAACGGCGCGTGGGACGGCGTGTGGCTCGCGGGCTTCAGCCCCGGGCGCGCGGCCGTCGGGGTCCACGACGACGTGTGGTCCCGCGTGATCGTCGTCAAGAAAGGAGACCTCGCGATCGGGATGGTCGCGCTCGATCTCGTCGGCTTCTTTCATGACGATGTGGTCAGGATACGGCTCGCCGCGCAGGCCGCTGGTCTCGATCTCGACCAGATCGTGGTCTCGACGACCCACACCCACGAGGGTCCGGACACGATGGGCATCTGGGGCGAGAACCCGTTGGCGTCGGGCTACGACCCGACCTACGTGGACGAGGTCATCATTGCCCGGACGGTGGAGGCGCTGAAGGAGGCGAGCGACAACGCGCGCCCGGCCTCGGCGCGGCTCGCGGTGACCCAGGCACCGGAGCTGGTGAACGACACGCGCCTGCCCGAGGTGCTCGATCAGGCGCTCACCGTCCTGCAGCTCCGCGACGCGGCGACGGGCTCGCCGCTGGCCAACGCCGTGTTCTGGGGCAACCACCCGGAGGCGCTCGGCTCGGACAACACGCTCATCACTTCGGACTACGCGCACTTCCTCCGCGACGAGCTCGAGGTGCGATATCCGTCGGCGGTCGCCGTCTTCTTCAGCGGATCGCTCGGTGGCCTCTCGACGACGATCGGCGTCACCGGGTGCCCGACGGAAGAAGGCACCGAGACGTGCCCGCAGGGCACCTGGGAGCGCGCGGAGTACATCGGTCGCGGGGCCGCGACCGCCGTCGCCTCTGCGCTCGAGAGCGAGGACGCTCGCGACCTACCCGGCGATTCGCTCGAGCTCGAGCTACGCCGGCGGGCCTTCTTGCTCACGACGACAAACGGCGCCCTCGCGCTGGCCTTCTGGATCGGCGTGTTGCCGCGCAACCTGTTCTTCGTCGAGACGGGCAAGCCGCTCGGGGAGGAGGACCTCGCCGCGCTCACGCCCGGCAACCTGCTCGATCAGGTCGTCGCGGTGCAGACCGAGGTCGGCGTCATCCGGATCGGGCCGCTCGCCATCGCGACGGTTCCGGGGGAGCTCTACCCGGAGCTCTGGCTCGTGAAGCCCGACGGCGGCTCTTACATCGAGCGGCCCGAGGGCGGGGATTTCCCCGACGCGTCCCCGGAGACGCCGCTCATGGCGCTGCTCCCGGGCGGGGTGGTCCCGGTCGTCATCAACAACGCGAACGATGCCCTCGGCTACATCCTGCCGAAGACGCAGTGGGACCAGAACAAGCCCTTCGCCTACGGCGAGACGGAGAGCCCCCAATACGGCGAGCAGAACTCGCTGGGCGCTGACACCGCGGCCCGGATCAGCGCCGAGTTCTCGGGGATGCAGAGCGCGAAGTAGCGGCGCTCGCCGCCATCGGTGCTTCGCCAACCCTGTCCGCACGAGCACGCGCCAGTTGCGTCGAAACGGTTGGGGGGCTCGATGATTTTCTTCCAGCGTGCAGAGGTGTGCACGTCTGCACGGCGGGGAGGACCCTGGACAGCGGCGTTTTCCTGGGCTGGGCAGGCATCTTGGGGGGGTGGCGTCGGTAGCTCCCCACCAGCCGCTCAAAGGACAGGCCGTTCCCATCGCGCGCCGACCAAGGTCGTGCGTACGGGGCGGCATGGGCAGCGCGCGACTCCGCCTGCT